>Ga0208716_1000195_pt1 | contig 25031 bp, 25 predicted proteins | sample NGESurdeep092012_8_FD_184482 | JGI IMG/M metagenome (GOLD analysis project Ga0208716, IMG submission 184482) | Arctic peat soil microbial communities from Barrow, Alaska - NGEE Surface sample 415-3 deep-092012 (SPAdes) | ecosystem: Environmental > Terrestrial > Soil > Wetlands > Peat ...
GGCGTGTTGCCCAAGACCGCCCGAAATCACACCCACGGATCGGTCAGAAGAGCCCGAAAAAGGCGGGATACTCCGGGATCGGAAGGCCCGCCTCCGCGGCGTGCAGCCGGTAGTTCAGTTCGATGCACAGCACCCTGGCGGACGGGCGAACCGCTGGCACCTCGGCGATCTCGGCGCGTGATCGGGTACCGGCGGCAAGCCCGGCCGCGGCCGAGATGAATTCCGGAACGTCGGCCGAGAAACTCGGTGGCCTCGGCGAGGTCGGCCACCAAATCGTCGTCGAACAGCCGGCAGATGATGGTATGGGGACCGTCGGCTCTTCCCACGAATTTCATCGATAACCTCTCCACGCGGATGATCGCCGGTCACCGGGCGATGTCCGGCCGGCCCCGTCGCACCCTGAGCAGATCAGGCTGTTACGCCAGTGGGTCGGTGTACCTCTTACCAGTCTGGGCACTCACCGCGCCGCTGGCGCAGTAATTCCCGGCGAGCGGGAGGGTTTCCGATGACTGCGCGGCACCCGCGTGACGACTCACGTCCTACCGGTGACCTCACTGCCGATGGACCGCGGCATCAGCAACGCCTCGACGCCCGGCACCAGCATCAGCACAGCACGGCGAGCAGCACGAACGCGATGCGGAACGGAGCGTCCGCGCTGTCCGGCAACCCGAGTGCCTCCGCGACCGGAACTCCCAGCCGCAGCAACAACGCACCGACGGCGACGCCAAGTCCCGCGGCCAGTTCTTGCACCGTGGACAACAGGGTGTTGGCCTGCGTCATCCGCTCCGGCTCCACGTCGGCGAAGGCGACGCTGTTGTAGGCCGAAAAGCCGATGGACCGGAAGATGCCGGACAGCGCCAGCGCCGCCAGGATGACGAGCAGAGGGGTGGACGCCTGCAGCAGAGCCATGATCACCAGGCAGATCGACGACGCAGCGACCGCAACCAGCAGCACCGGGCGGATCCCGAACCGGCGCATCAGCGGCGTCGTCGCCGGTTTGATGGCGACGTTCCCGGCGAACAACGCGATGATCACCACGCCGGCCTGCGCGCTGGACCAACCGAATCCCTCCTGGAAGAACAGCGGCAGCAGGAACGGGATCGCGCTGATCACCAACCGGTACAGCGAGCCGCCGCCTGCCGTCACCCGGAAACTGGCGATGCGCAGGATGCGCAGGTCCAGCAACGGCCGGGAGGCCCGCAGCAGGTACACCACCGCGGTGGACAGGAACACCGCCGCCAGCGCCAGGCCGGTCGCCACCACGGACCAGTTGGATGGCCCCATGCCGATGTTCTCCATGCCGACCAGCAGGGCGCTGATCCCGAACGCCGTCAGCACGAACCCGCGCCAGTCCAGCCGGGGTTTGCCCTCGGCGCGGACGTCGGGCACCAGCCGAGCCGCGAGGAAAAGGCCCGCGATACCCAATGGCAGGTTGATGGCGAAGATCCAGCGCCAGGACGCATAGGTGCTCAGCACGCCACCGACGGCCGGAGCGATGACAGGAGCGACGAGCGCCGGCCAGGTGAGAAACGCGATCGCCCTGATCAGCTCGGCCTTCGCGGTGGTCCGGAGCACGACCAGCCGACCGACCGGCACCATCATCGCGCCGCCCACGCCCTGCAGGATCCGGGTGGAGGTCAGCATCGGCAGGCTGGTGGCCAGCGCGCAGCCGGCGGAGGCCAGGGTGAAGATCGCGATCGCCACCATGAAGACGCGGCGCGCACCGAAACGATCGGCCATCCATCCGCTGATCGGAATCAGCACGGCCAGGGTGAGCAGGTAGGCGGTGATCGCGACGTTGATGTCGACGGCCGGCACCCCGAGGTCGGCCGCGATGGCCGGCGCCGCGGGCGCGATGACCGTGCCGTCGAGGATCTCCATGAAGAAGGCCCCGGCGACCAGCAGCGCCAATCCGCGATTCAGGCCGCCGCGCCCTCCGGCGTCGGACGGCTCTGCCGACGAAGCTGCCGACGAAGCTGCCGACGAAGCTGCCGACGAAGCTGCCGACGAAGCTGCCGACGAAGCTGCCGACGAAACGCTCACCGTGTGAACGCCTTTCGGGCGACGTCGGGGCGTCGACATGCAGTTCTCCTGGCCCGGCTCGGTGGATGTGATTGGTCAGCGGGGTGACGCTGCGCCGTGGAGCGAGGCCAGGGTGGCCGCAGCGCCGCGGTTGATGATCGAGGTGTCGGTGGCCACGCCCATCACGTGCACGCCCTGCGCGGTCCGCCGCCGGGCTTCCGCCTCGTTGGTCGTGAGGTAGCCGGTGACGATGTCCAGCGCCCGCATCCGGTCGAGCGCGTCATCGACGGCGGCCTGGACGGCCGGGTGCTGGGCATCGCCCAGGTAACCCATGGAGGCGGCAAGGTCGTTGGGTCCGATGAACAGCCCGTCCACCCCAGGTACCGCCGCAATGGACTCGAGATTGCGCACAGCGAGCGGGGTCTCGATCTGGACCAGGATGCAGATCTGCTCGTCCGCGGTGCGCAGGTAGTCAGCGCTCTGCCCGTACTGCGCGGCCCTCGAACCGCTCGACACCCCGCGCACCCCGGCCGGCGGATACCGGGCGTAGCTCACCGCGGTGGCCGCTTCCTGCGCCGTCTGCACGTTGGGGATCAGCAGGGTCTGCGCCCCGGCGTCGAGCAAACGCTTGATCAGCACCATGTCCGACCACGCCGGGCGGACGATCACGCTGACGTCATGCCCTTGCAAGGCGTGCAGCTGGGCCACGACATCGGCCATCTCGCCAGGCGAATGTTCGGTGTCGATGAGGATCCAGTCGAACCCGCAGCCGGCGAGGAGCTCGGCCAGCGCCGGGCTGTTGAGCGTGGCGAACAGCCCGAGCTGCTGATCGCGGAGCCGATCCTTGAACGCATTTATCCGGGCAGCCATCACGCCTCCATCGACAAGATCATCATCATCCGGTCCGACACGGTCCGGTGGAATCCCGGATCCGCAACTGGGTCGGCAGGGTGATTTGTGGGTTCGGCCGGTTCGCGATTCCCAGCAGGAGATCGATCAGGGTCCGACCCGCATCCTCCACCGGTCCCGTCACCGTGGTCAGCGGCGGGTGGCAGAAGTCGGAGCCGAAGATGTCGTCGTACCCGACGACGCTCATCTCGCCGGGCACATGGACACCGCGGCGTTCCAGCCGCTGCAGCGCTCCGATCGCGAGCAGGTCGTTGAAGGCGATCATGGCGCTCACCCCGCTGCCCAGGCCGACGTCGGCCGCTGCGAAGCCCTGGTCCAGGGTGGGCAGAAACGGTCCGTGCCTGACGATCTCGATGCCAGAAGCGTCGGCCGCCGCGGACAGGGCCCGCCATCGTTCGTCGTCGGTCCACGATTCCAGCGGCCCGGCCAGGTACCCGATCCGGCGGTGTCCGAGTGCGACCAGGTGGTCGATGATCTGCCGGCTGCCGCCGACGGAATCCATCACGACGCTCGGCAGCCCGCTCGCCTCCCGGTTGAACAGCACCATGGGTCGCTGGTCGGCGAGCTCGCGCAGCCGCTGCTCCGGAAGGCGACTCCCGGACAGCACCAGGCCGTCCACGCTGGACAGCAGCCGGTCGGCGTGCGCCGACTCGAGTTCCGGACTCTGCTGGGAGTCGCCGAGCACCAGCGTGTAGCCCGCCGCCCTGGCCTGTGCCTCGGCCCCGCGGATCAGCCCGAAGTTGTAGGGGTTGGTGACGTCGTGCACCAGCATCGCCAGCATCTGGGTCCGCGTGCCGGCCCGCGGCGGCTGGTAGCCCAGCTTCCTGGCCACCAGCAGGACATGATCACGGGTGGAGCGGCTGACCCGGTCGGGGTTGGACAGCGCCCGGGAGACGGTCGACACGGCCACGTCGGCTTCCCGTGCGACGTCGTGCAGGGTCACCATCCCGCTGCCGCACCTCCGTCCGGTCAGCACTGCATCGATCAACACCGCCCGCGGCGGTTGCCGCGCTGTGACTGATGTCCCAGATCGTAGCAACGTCTGGCAAAGCATGGCAAATGTTTGCCAAACGGTTGCCGCACGACCCGGCTGTTCACCGGCGGAAGGAACGGGACGTTGACAGCGACCGAGGGCGCGCCGATGGCGCGACCCGGACTGGCCGGGACCGTGTTGGGCGTCGGCGTCATCGCCCACGCGCGGACCGTGATGCAGCGGACCTCGCTCACACTGCGAATGGACGTGGAAGCGCCGGGGTCCAGCTGGTGACCGCCTGACCTCGCGCCAAGATGGTAGGGTCTTCTCGCGATACGACCGGCTGTGACAGCAACGCGTTTTGGCGACGCGGTATCGTTGGAACGAAAGGTGGCTCGGCTGTGTCCACGCCACATTCACCCATCCAGCCGGGGCTGCTCTCGGGGCGGGTCGCCGTAGTCACCGGTGCGGCCCGCGGCATCGGACGGGCTGCGGCCGTTGCCCTGGCCGGCGCCGGTGCCGACATCGCGGGCATCGACATCGCCGGCCACGTCAGCTCCACCCTCGACTTCGCGCCCGCCAGTCGTGCGGACCTCGACGAGACCGGGCGTCTGGTATCCGAGGTCGGTGCGCACTGGCTGTCACACGTCGTCGACCAGCGTGACATCGGCGCGCTGCGCGAGGCTGCCGACGACATCGACGCGCAATGGGGCGGGATCGACATCGTGTTCGCGAACGCCGGTATTCAGGCATTCAGACCGCTCCTCGACATGACCGACCCGGACTGGCACGACCAGATCGACGTCAACCTCACCGGGACCGCGAACACGTTGCGCGTCTTCGCGCCCTTCCTCGTGCGGCGCGGGGGCGGGCGCATCATTGTCACGTCCTCCACCCAAGGTCAGCATGGCACCAAGTTCGGTGCCGCGTACTCGGCTTCCAAGTGGGGAATCATCGGGCTGATGAAGTCGGCCGCTCTCGAACTCGGCCCGCACCGGATCACCGTCAACGCCGTTATTCCGGGCCTGGTCAACACCGTCCTGACCCGGCACGAAGATCGCTACGCCCAAGCGCTGTCCGACGGCGGGGCGCAGCCCAGTGGCGACGTCGACCGCGACGAGCGAGCTGCCACGGAAGCACTGGCTGCCAAGTCCCCGCTCGGTGTGCCCTGGGTCGAGCCCGAAGACGTCGCGGCGCTGGTCGTCTTTCTCGCCTCCGACCAGGCGCGCATGGTGTCGGGAACCTCGTTCGCCGCGACCGCCGGAGATAGCGCCCGCGTTACCGCTTGACCGACCTGGCCCGGGCCCGGCCTCGGCACCGTCAGTCAGGACGGGTGAGGTGGTGGCGCGTGCCGTCGAGCACGTCATCGTCCGGCAGACCGAGCCTGACACGACGCATGATCTCCTCGACCGGCACGCGGAGCGCTCCGGCCGCGGCACGGGCATCGTCGAACTCCGGCTGCAGCGTCGTGACGTCGCCGTCGAGGAAAACCCGCTTGACGCTCACGATCTGGCCCTCGAGAACCACCTCGACGCTGTCGCGGGGCAGTGCACGGCGCGCGCCATCGTGCACGCGCACCGCGAGGGTCGTGGTGGTGGTCACCAGGTTCCGGCACACCGCGTCGAGCGCGCCGCGCGGCGACCTCACAAGCGAGTGCGCCCCACGGCGGGAGGCAATGCCGCGGCGGTGAACAGGTCGGCAATCTCGGTTGGGCCGCGTCGCGCCACGCTCGGCACTGGCTTCGACGGACCGATCCCCGACGTTGCCTTCGTGCCCGACGGGCTGAATTCGGCGCTGCCCAGCGTGTTTGCGGTACTAGAGCCGGCTGCCTTCAGGATCCATCACTGTCCATCTGCATCCAGGACTCGCCGTCCATCTCGGCCTCGTGCAGCAACCGAACGATCGATGGGGACAGCGCCAGCAACTCCATCGCACCGTCGGCGTCGGCGACAGCTTCCTGGACGCGCAGCAATGCCTCCAGTCCAGCCCGGTCCAGCAAGGTGACATCCGCCATGTTCAGCAGGATCTGGACGGATCCGCTCGGGCGACGACCGATCGGACCGGCCAGGCACTCTTCGAGATAGGGCGCGGTGTCGGCGTCGACGGCTCCGCGGAGCAGCACGAGGGCGACGCCGGACGCCAGATCGTGCGACTCGACATCGAGCCGCGGGTCGCTCGCGATCAGCGGACCGGCGCGGGCGACCGCGGGCGCCCGGAACGGTTCCTCCATGTGCCCTCCCACTGGAGGTTGTCGCGCGAGCGGATCCGACTCGGACTGCCGGTGGTGCGTCGGCTCGGCGCGGGTGGTCGGTAGGGGTGATCGGTACAGGGTAGGCGAATGTCCGACCGCTTCCTGGTTTGTCGAAAAATGGTAGGCACAGCCGGGTGGAATCCCTCCGTCGTTGCCGCTGGGTGGGACCATCCGAGTTCGGCCGAGCTCCGGTCTGGGACAGCCACTTCCGCCGAGCACTTCCGCTGAGCGGAAACGCCGAACCCATGTCCCGCCGGCGTCGACCATGGGACGGATGATCGTGGACGTGAGCGTGCAGAAGGCGATAGATCTCAACGGCAGTGGCGAGACCATTCAGGACGCGGTGTCGGAGGCGCTGGACCGTGCCCGGCTCTCCGTCGAGGGCATCACCTCGTTCGAGGTGCAGCGCATCGCCGGGGTGGTCGGCGAGTCGTCCACCACGTATCAGGTCGAGATCAAGGTCTGGTTCACGCTTCTGGAACGCATGCACGGATGAGCGCCGCGCACCCGATCGAATCAGATGCCATCCCGGGCGTGACCCGAGTGGCGTTGCCGATCGGCGTCAACGCGATCGAGAGCGTGAACATGTACGTCCTGGCGGACGGCGACAAGGTGACCGTCGTCGATTGCGGGGTATGGCGCCCTGACCTTCCGGACGGCGGACTTGCGTCCATGGAGGCTGGGCTGGAGGGGGCCGGGTACGCGCTGGCTGACGTGTCCAGGGTCATCGTCACGCACGCGCACATCGATCACTACGGGCTGGCCGGCCGGGTGATGGAGCTGACCGGCGCCGACCTGTCCATGCATGCCATGACGGACCTGGACTGCGAGAAGTACCGGCACCCGGACACCGCGCGGGCCCGACGTCGGGACACCTACGCCGACCATGGCATTCCGGAGGACGAACGCGGCGACCTGGCCGACCACCTCACCCGCTGGATGCCGTATCTGCACTCGGTGGTGGAGGCCTCCACCCGGCTGCGCGGCGAGGAGCAGCTGCAGATCGGTGGCGACAGTTGGGAAGTCATCCACACCCCGGGGCATTCCCTTGGCCACGTCTGCCTGTACTCACCCAGCAGAGCGCTGCTGCTCTCGGGTGATCATCTGCTGCCCGGCATCACCCCGCCGGTGACCTTCGAGCGTGGTTTCGACGCCGACCCGATGCGCAGTTACCTGCACTCGCTGGAACTGATCAGGGATCGTCGCCCGGAGCTGGTCTATCCCGGGCACGGCCGGCCGTTCGGCGATGCGGTCAGCCGCATCCAGGCGATCGTGCGGAACAAGGTCCGCAGGCTGGACCGGATCCGCCGGGCGATCCAGGACGGACCGTGCACGGTGGGGGCGCTGACCGATCGGCTCGTTGCCGGCGCCCTGCTCGCACACCAGCGGCAGCTCGCGATCAACGAGACCCTGGCGCACATCGCCTACTTGCGGTGGTCGGGATTGATCGAGCGGCGAATCCGGCCGGACGGCGTTTATGAGTGGTACAGCACCAGTGACGCGCCACTGGACGTCGCCGCTGTGATCGCCCGCTGACCTTCGCGCGGCGGGAACTCCGGTGGCGCTCCCACTGAGCAGGAAACCGCCCCCAGCAGGCCCGACTCCGCCATGGCCGGTGCTTGACTCGGCCAGCGAGATCACCCGTGTCCCTACCGCAGGATGGAAATGATGGGCGAACCGATCCTGACCGAAACCCGGCACGGCGCACCCGGCCCGCTGGTCATCAACGGTCTCCAGGACCTGCAGGCACGCTTCGGCCAGGACCTCGGGGTCAGCAGTTGGCGCACCGTCAAGCAAGCGGACATCAACACGTTCGGCAAGCTCACCGGCGACGAGCAGTGGATCCACGTCGACCCCGAGCGGGCCAAGACCGGCATGTTCGGCACCACGGTGCAGCACGGTTTTCTCACCCTCGGGCTGGCCACCGGGTTCCTCTGGGAGGTCTGCACCATCGACGGATTCGGCACAGTGCTGAATTACGGGCTCAACAAGGTCCGCTTCCCAGCGGGCCTGAAGGTCGACAGCCGCATCCGTATGCACGTGCGACTCGCCGAGGTGAAGGACCTGGGCAATGGCGCGGAGGCCGTCTACGGGCTGACCTACGAGGTCGAGGGCGAGGCAAAGCCTTGCTGCGTCGCCGATCTCGTCTTCCGCTACTACAACTGAACGCCCGCCGGCACCGCCGGATGATGTGTGCTGGCCGACCGACCACTGACACCTGACGCACACCTGACTACCGCCGCCCGACGCTGGAAACGGAGCACCCATGACGACCACAACCCAGAAGCCTGAAATCGGCCAGAGCGTAGTGGCCAACGGCATTCGCACCAATTACCTGGAGGCCGGGTCCGGCTCTGGAACGGTCGTGCTGATCCACGGATCGGGACCCGGGGTGACGGCCTACTCGAACTGGCGACTGGTGCTGCCAGCGCTCGGCGAGGACTTCCACGTACTGGCTCCCGACATGGTCGGCTTCGGCTACTCGGACCGTCCCTACGACGTCGAGTACAACGTGCAGACCTGGGCGGACCAGACCGTCGGCTTCATGGACGCGATGGGCATCAAGAAGGCGCATCTGGTCGGCAACAGCTTCGGTGGCGCCATCGCTTTGCGGATCGCCACCCAGCATCCCGAGCGGGTCGACCAGCTGGTGCTGATGGGCAGCATGGGCGTTGACTTCCCGATCACCGAGGGCCTGGACACCGTGTGGGGCTACGAGGGAACGATCGACAGCATGCGCACCGTGCTGGACTTCTTCGCCTACTCGCGCGATCTGGTCAACGAGGAGTTGGCCCAGGTCCGGTACAAGGCCAGCGTGGAACCCGGCTTCCAGGAGGCCTTCTCGGCGATGTTCCCGGCGCCGCGGCAGCGCTGGGTGGATGCGATGAGCACCCCAGAGGCCGAGATCAGCAAACTGACGCACCGCACGCTGGTCATGCACGGGCGCGAGGACAAAGTCATTCCGGTGTCCAACTCCTACAAGTTGGAGGGGCTGATCGACAACGCCGACCTTGCGGTGTTCTCGCACTGCGGGCACTGGTCCATGATCGAGCGCACCGCCGACTTCAACCGGTTGGTCCGCGACTTCTTCCTCGGCAAGCCGACCAAGCCCGTGATCACCGGAAGCGACGAGTAGAACGACGTGGCCACCACTACCAACGGGGTTGCCACCACCGGCACGGCGCGGAGCCGGGTCGACCTGTCGTCCCGTGACCCCCAACTGATCCGCCGGATCTACGAGACGATGGTGCTGACCAGGGCCGTCGAGGACCGGATGGTCGCCATGTACAAGGGCGGCGATCTGCTCGGCTCGCTGTACACCGGGCACTGGCACGAGGCGATCAGCGTCGGCGCGGCCTCCACCCTGCGGCCCGACGACTACATGGCACCGATCCACCGGGACCTCGGCGCGCACCTCTACCGCGGCATGGAGCCATGGCAGGTGATGGCCAGCTTCATGGGCAAGGCCACCTCACCGACCGGCGGCCGGGACGGGACGCTGCACTACGGCCGGCTCGACCTGGGCCACTACAACCTGCCGAGCCACATCCCGGCGAACTTCCCGGTCGCCACCGGCATGGCGTTCGCCGCGAAATACCGCGGGCAGGAAAAGGTCTGCCTGGCCTTCTGCGGTGACGGGTCAACCTCGCGAGCCGATTTCCACGAGGCCCTGACGATGTCAAGCGCCCTCGGCCTGCCGAATGTCTTCGTCATCGAGAACAACCAGTTCGCCTACTCCACAACGGTTTCCATGCAGTCGAACTCGGAATCCTTTGCGGCCAAGGCGGTTGCCTACGGTATTCCCGGCGTCAAGGTGGACGGCACGGATGTGCTGGCCGTGCACGACGCGGTCGCCGAAGGCGTGGCCCGCGCTCGGGAGGGCAACGGGCCGTCCATCGTGGAAGGGGTGACCATGCGGATGCACGGCCACGCCGAGCACGACCCTGCCGACTACGTCCCGCACGCCATGTACGAGGAATGGTCGAAGAAGGACCCGGTCGACTTGTTCGAGAAGGTGCTGCTCGAGGCCGGGGCGATCGACGCGGACACCGCGGCACAGGTCAGGAAGGACGCGCGGCAGTTCGCCATCGACGCGCGCAAGCGGGCGCTCGCGGATCCGATGCCGGACCCGAGCACGGTCGAGGAGGGCGTTTATGCCGACTGACACGGGTCAGGCGACGTATCTGGAAGCAGTGGGTCTGGCGCTGGATCACGAGATGGATCGTGACCCCGACGTCTTTCTCATCGGCGAGGACGTCGGCCAGTACGGCGGTGCCTTCAAGGTGACCAAGGGCTTCCTGGACAAGTTCGGTCCGCTGCGGGTGGTGGACACGCCCATCGCGGAGACCGGGTTCACCGGCTTGGCCGCCGGGGCGGCGCTGGTCGGGCTGCGACCGGTGGTCGAGTACCAGTTCGCCGACTTCATCTCGTGCGCGTTCGATCCGATCGTCAACGTGCTGGCGAAGCACTACTACCGTACCGGCGATCCGATGCCGGTGACGATGCGGGCACCGTTCGGTGGCCGGTTGCGGGCCGGCCTTGCGGGTGTTCGCCGCCGGCCAGTCCGGTTCGGCAACGACGCCGTCGGGCAATTTCACCCCGTGCGCGCCAGCGTGGTTCACGGTGCGGAAGACCTCGGCGGCGTGCAACAGGGCCTTGGCCGGGATGCAGCCCCGGTGCAGGCAGGTGCCGCCGACCTTCTCCTTCTCCACCAGGGCCACCGTGAGGCCGGCGGACGCGGCGTAGAGCGCCGCGGCGTAGCCACCGGGGCCGCCGCCAAGAACGACGATGTCGTAGTCGGTCATGATCCGGGACCCCTTGATTCCTGGGCGCGAGTGACTGTGGCACAGCGCATCAGGCTCTGGCCACCTTCCGGATGGTGTCCGCGATCTCCGCCGGCTGCGGGATCACAGCGTCCTCCAGCGGCGGACTGGTCGGGGTCGGGGTGTTCTTCGCGCCGATCCGCTTGATCGGCTGGTCCAGGTACCAGAAGGCCTCCTCCTGGATCGTCGCGGCGATCTCCGCGCCGTAGCCCATCCGCATGGCCGCCTCGTGCAGCACGACCGCCCGTGACGTCTTCTTCACGGAGTTGACGATGGTCTCGACATCCAGCGGCACCAGCGTCCTGACGTCGATGACCTCGACCGAGATGCCTTCCTTGTCAAGCTCTTCGGCGATCTCCAGGCCCTGGTGTACGCCGGCCGAATAGGTGATCAGGGTGATGTCGCGGCCTTCCCGGACCACTTTGGCCACCCCGAGCGGGATCGGCTCCATGGTGATCGGGCCGGAGGCCTTGAGCCCCGGGTAGAGGTATTTGTTCTCCAGGTACAGCGTCGGGTTGTTGTCCCGGATCGACGAGATCAGCAGCCCGGCAGCATCTTCCGGCGTCCCCGGCATCACGATCTTGATCCCGGGCACGTGCGCGAAGTAACTCTCCACGCTCTGCGAGTGGCAGGGGCCGGCATCGTCAAGCAATTGCACGGCGGGCTCTCCGGCTTGCTCAAGCGCCGCAAGGTGCAGGTGATCATGGGCGAAGGCACGCTCACCGCCGACGGCGCCGTCTCGGTGGACGGGCAGACGCTCAAGGGCCGAGCGACCATCCTGTGCACCGGTTCCGTGCCGCGCGCGATCCCCGGCATGGACGTCGACGGCGAGCGGATCCTCACCTCCGACCACGCCACCAACAGCACCGCCGACAAGCTCCCGGAGCGGGCAGCGGTGATCGGTGGCGGGGTGATCGGCGCCGAGTTCGCCTCGGTGTACACCGATCTCGGGGTGCAGACGACGCTGCTCGAGGCGATGAACGACGGCGTGCTGCTGATCGGGCCCGACCGCGACGTGGCGAACGTGCTGGCCAAGTCATTGACCAAGCGCGGCACCAAGATCCACGCCGAGGCCAGGGTCGGCAAGCTCGAACGCACCGAGAACGGTGTGGTGGTCCCGTTCGAGACACCGAAGGGCAGCGACAAGATCGAGGTCGAACAGGTGCTGGTCTCGATCGGGCGCCGCCCGGTCACCGAGACCGTCGGCGCCGAGGTGGCCGGGATCACGATCGACCAGCGCGGCTTCTTCGAGGTCGACACGAACACCATGCAGACCTCGCGCCCCGGTGTGTACGCCATCGGCGACTGTGTGGCGACCCCCGGCCTGGCGCACATCGCGTATGCCGAGGCGGTGGTCGCGGTCGACCACATCCTCGGCGAGACCCCGGTTCCGGTGGACTACGGCAAGGTGCCGTGGGTCGTCTACACCTACCCCGAGGTGGCCTGGTCCGGGATGACCGAGGCGCAGGCCAAGGCCGCCGGGCACAACGTCGTCGTGCACAAACATTCCTTCGCCGGCAACGGCCGGGCGATGATCCTGGGCGAGACCGACGGACTGGTCAAGATCGTCGCGGAGAAGGACGGCCCGATCCTCGGTTTTCACCTCGTCGGGCCCTGGGCCAGCGAACTGCTGCACGAGGGATACCTGGCGGTCAACTGGGAGGCATTGCCCAGCGACGTCGGACGGTTGATCCACGCTCACCCGAGCCTCTCGGAGGCGATCGGCGAAACCATGATCACCTTCTCCGGCCGTTCGCTGCACGGCTGAGGAGTTTCAGATCTTCAGGACTCAGCAGCACGCAGTAGCACTCAGCAGTGCACCGCCGCCACCCGCCACACGATCACGGGAGACACTGCATGTCGAACGACGAGTGGGTCGTCACGATGCCCAAGCTGGGCGAGACGGTCACCGAAGGCGAGCTCACCAACTGGTTCAAAGAAGTCGGTGACGCGGTCGCATTCGATGATCCGCTGTTCGAGGTGTCCACCGACAAGGTGGATTCCGAGATCCCCAGCCCCTATGACGGAGTGATCGCCGAGATCCTGGTGTCCTCCGGGGAAACCGTGCCGGTCGGCACACCGCTGGTGCGGATCGCGCCGCCCGGCGGCGCGGCAGCGGGTTCCGGCGGATCGGCGGAGAACCGTTTGCCGTCCTCGTCGCACAAACTGGCGGCGGCAGGTGGCCCGGCGCTCGGTGACCCGGCGGCGCCGCAGATGGGCGGCTCGGAGGGTCCCGCCGACGAGGACGGCCACCTCTCCGCGCCGACCGGCGTGGTGCACGACATCACGATGCCGAAGCTGGGCGAGACCGTCACCGAGGGCACCATCGGCTCCTGGCTGAAGCAGGCCGGCGACACCGTGGAGTTCGACGATCCGCTGTTCGAGTCCAGGGACAAGGTGGATTCCGAGATCCCCAGCCCGTACGACGGGGTGCTGCTGGAGATCCTGGTGCAGGCAGGCGAGACTGTTCCGGTAGGCACCCCGCTGGCCCGGATCGGCGAGGCCGGCGCAGCCGCGCCCGCGTCGCCCACAGGGTCGAGCTCCGCGTCCGCCTCGCCGTCGGGTTCCGCGCCGGATGCCGTTTCCGCGCCGGTCACGGCCAACGGGTCGGGGAACGGAGCAGCGCCGGCCGCCCGGACCGGAGGGGTGCTGCTGTCCCCGCTGGTCCGTCGGCTGGTCGCCGAGAGCGATTTGGACGTCGGTGCGATCAATGGCACAGGTGTCGGCGGGCGGATCCGCCGGGAGGATGTGCAGCAGGTCGTCGCGTCCGGTGGAGCGCGTGCCGGTGCGGCGCCGGCCGCCCTGGCCACGGCCCCGGCGCGAACCGTGCCCGTCGCCGCCCCAACCCCCTCGGCGGCTGCAACCACCACGCAGCCGATCCCGGCCGGCACGAACGACCCGCGCGACGAGGTCGTCACACTGTCCCGGATGCGGCTCGCGGTGGCCGGCGGAATGATGGCGTCGCTGGCCAACTCCGCGTCGGTGTGGACCTCCATCGAGGTCGACTTCGACAATGTGGAGAAGGTGCGGCAGAAGCACAAGGACCGCTTCAAGAAGGACACCGGCGCCTCGCTGTCCTACCTGCCGTTCGTGTCCCGTGCCACCATCGACGCGCTGCGCGCGTTCCCGACGGTCAACTCCTCGATCGACATCGAGGCCAAAACCATGACGCTGCATCCCTACGTCAACCTCGGTATCGCCGTGGATCTCGACCAGCAGGGCCTGGTGGTGCCGGTCGTCAAGGACGCGGACAGCCTGAACATGCGCGGGGTGGCCAAGCGGATCACCGAACTGGCCGGCGCGGCCCGGGGCAAGAAGCTGGGTGCGGAGGACATGAAGGGCTCGACCTTCACCATCACCAACCCAGGACCGTTCGCCAGCTATGCCTCCTCGCCGATCATCAACCAGCCCAACGTGGCCATCCTGTGCACCGACGGGGTGAAGCGGCGCCCGGTGGCGGTGGGCGATGCGATCGCCATCCACCCGACCGGGATCATCGGGCTGGTCTACGACCATCGCGCGTTCGACGGGTCCACCGCATCGCTGTTCCTGATGCACATCCGCGATTCGCTCGAGCAGCGCAACTGGGAGCCCGAGGTCGGCTGACGTGTCGGCGCGTCGGGAGTCCCGGGCGTCGGAGGCAGAGCCGGTCACGGTGACGGCGGCGCGGCGGGTCGCTGCCGGTCGCGAGGCGGACTTCGAGGATTGGAGCGAGGAACTCACCGCAGTCGCTGCGAACTTCCCGGGGTTCCTCGGTGCCGGTCGGCTGCGTCCCAATAGGGTCGGTGAACCCTGGCACGTGGTTTTCCGGTTCGACAGTGCCCTGCACCTGCAGGACTGGGAGGACTCCGCGGAACGCCAGACACTGCTCGCCGAGGGCGAGCACCTGGTGGAGGCCACCGACATGCATCGGGTCAGCGGCCTGGAGACCTGGTTCTCGCTGCCCGGCCGCACCGCACCGGCACCGCCCAAATGGAAGATGTTCCTGGTTTCGGCCACGGTGTTCTACCTGTTGAACCTCACCCTGTCGCTGATCTACGGCTGGGAACTCGTGGGCTGGCCGTTGCCGCTGCGCATCGTGCTGGTGTCCGTTCCGGTGACAGCGATCGCTACCTGGCTGGTGATGCCGCGGGCGGCCCGGCTGCTGCAGGCCTGGCTGTACGCGCCGGCTCGCCGTCCCTGACCGCCCCTCCGGCGTTGGTCGGATGGCCGGGCACCGATCTCCGGGCCATGCTGCTGATCGACCCTCCGCGCAGCGGGACGAAAGGGCCTGCAATTCGGGGCGTTTCGGCCGTTTCGGCGGCGGCGGGCGAACGCCTACGTTGAGATCAGGACGGCGAGACGGCACCGGAGCGCGACTTCTCCCGCTGGGGATCCCGATGCCGGAAAGTCACATCGAAGCTCGTCGTCCTAGGGGGTTTCGATGTGGCATCGATGGATCGACGCATTTCACAGGTGCGCGACGCTGGCGCTGGCCGTGAGCATTGCGGGCGCTGCGATGGTGACGCTCACGGCTACCGCGAGCTCGGGCACCGCCGTGGCGGCCACGCCAGAGCCAGGCACCCTGGTCACGGTGGCGCCGGACCGCATAGCCGATTCCCGGGTGGGGCTGCAGATCCAGGGCCCGCTCGCCGCCGCGGCGGTAGCGACAGTACAGGTGGCGGGCAAGGGCAACGTGCCTGTTTCCGGGGTCGCCGCCGTTGCGGCCACGGTCACCGCAACGCAGCCACAGGCAGCAGGTTACCTGACGATCTGGCCGTCGAAGATGCCGCAGACCAACACGTCGGTGATGAACTTTCAAGCCGGACAAGACATCTCGGTCACCGTTGTGGTTCCGGTCGGACAGGACGGCGCCATTCAGTTGTTCAACGGTTCACCCGGAACGATGCACGTCATCGTGGACGTGACCGGCTACATCCCCGATGGTGACGCGTCGACCGCCGGCGCACTGGTTCCGGTCCCGCCGGCACGGTTGGCCGACTCCCGAAGTGGCCTGCAAATTCCGGGGGCGGTGCCGCCCGGCGGCACCGTCAGCGTGCAGGTGACCGGCAAGGGTGCAGTGCCGTCGGTCGGCGTGGGCGCCGCCGTGCTGACCCTGATCGCCGCCGATCCTGCCGCCGGCGGATATCTCACGGCGTGGCCGTCCGGGATCCCGCGCACGAACACCTCGGTACTGAACTTCCAGTCCGGGCAGAACATCAGTAACACGGTCATCGTGCCGGTCGGCGCGGACGGCAGTGTTCAGCTCTTCAACGGTGCGTCGGCAACCGTCCAGTTGATCGTCGATGTGACGGCGTACACGTTGGCGGGTGACCCGTTGGCCACCGGCGCGGTGGCGACGGTGCCGCCGGCACGGATCGCCGATTCCCGCACCGGACTGCAGATCCCCGGTGCGATTCCCGCTGGCGGAACCGTTGAGCTGCAGGTTGCCGGCAGAGGAGGCATCCCCGTCGACGGGGTCGCGGCGGTCGTCGGCACGATCACCGTCGTGTCCCCGCAGACCGGCGGCTACCTCTCGGCGTGGCAATCGGGCATCGCCCGGCCCGGCACGTCCAACCTGAACTTCGGCCGTGGGCAGATCATCGCCAACACCGTGATCGTGCCGGTCGGCTCGGCCGCCGTGAACACTGCGGCAGCCGGAAAGATCAAGCTGTTCAACGGGTCCGCGGGCACCGTGCAGCTGATCCTCGACGTGACCGGCTATGCGTTCGCCGCGTCCGCGAACAATCCCGGCCCTGGCACCACACCGGCCCCGCCGAGCACGCCGGCCCCGCCGAGCGAACCACCCCCGCCGTGCACACCGCCGAGCACACCGCCGACCCCGCCGGTCGACCGGACGCCACCGGGCCCGGCGACCGCAGTGGATATCGACGCGTCGACCGCGACAGTCAGCAGCCTGGTCGTGCGCTGGAACAATCCGTCCGACTCCGATCTGACCGGTGTGCTGGTGCGGCGAGCGGCGGGGAACACCGCACCGGCGTCGATCACCAGCGGTGACCTCGTCGCCGATACACCCGCCGGTGCCAGCGAAGTCACCGACTCCCATCTGGTGGCTTCCACCAGCTACTCGTACGCGGTGTTCGCCCACGACGGAGCCGGAAACTACGCGCCGGCGGCAACGGCGATCGGCACCACACGGGCGCCGGCGCCTGCCGCGGTGGGCGTGTGGTCCTGGGGCGCCGGCTATCAAGGAGAGCTGGCCGGCGTCATCGCTGGCAGCGCCGTGCCCGTGCAATCGACAGGCACGGCAACGGCGACCGACGTCGCGGGTGGTGGCCGGACGAGTTACGCGCTGCGCGGGGACGGCACCGTGGTGGCCTGGGGTGCCGGCGGGCAGGGCGCCCTGGGCAACGGTCACACCGACAACTCCGCAGCGCCGGTTCAGGTCTCGGGGCTCAGCGACGTCACCGCCGTCGCCGCCGGATTCGACGTCGGCTACGCGTTGCGCAGGGACGGCACGGTCTGGGCGTGGGGGTACGGATTCAACGGGGCGCTCGGGAACAACGGAACGGCCAACAGCGCGGTGCCCGTTCAGGTCTCGGGGCTGACGAACGTCACCGCCGTGGCCGCCGGTTTCGACACCGGCTATGCGCTGAAGGCCGACGGAACGGTCTGGGCGTGGGGATACGGCAACAACGGCCAGTTGGGCAATGGAAGTTCGGCGAAGAAGCTGGTGCCCGTGCAGGTCTCGGGGCTGAGCAACGTCGCAGGGGTGGCCGGCGGTGGCTGGACGGGCTATGCGCTGCGGCGCGACGGCACGGTCTGGGCCTGGGGCAACGGATCGGAGGGCGAGCTGGGTAACAACGCCACTACCAGTAGCACCTCACCGGTGCAGGTCTCTGGGCTGACGAATGCCACGGCCATCGCCGGCGGGGCCTACACCGGCTACGCCCTGCGTTCCGACGGAACGGTGCGTGCCTGGGGATTCGGCAACGACGGCCAGTTGGGGAACGGCAGCACCACGACAAGCGTCGTGCCGGTCGAGGTGTCGGGTTTGTCGTCGGTGACAGCCATCGCGGCCGGCGGGTGGTCCGGCTACGCGCTGCGGGCCGACGGGTCGGTGTGGGACTGGGGCTACGGCGCTGATGGCGAGCTGGGCAACGCTGCAACCGACGGAAGTGCGTTGCCCGTCCAGGTGTCGACCCCCGCGCCGGCGGCCGGAATCGCGGCGGGAGCCTTCACCGGCTACGTGCTGATGCGCTAGCGGGACACCGGCAGCCCGAGCAGTCGCGCCGCGTTGTCCCACAGGATCGCCCTGCTGGCGGCGCTGTCCAGGTTGAGGGCGGCCTCCGTGTCCAGCGGCGTCCGGTCGCCGAGTTCGAAGGGATGATCGGTACCGAGCATCACGTGCTCGGCACCGACGTCCTCGACCAGTCGGCGGAGCAAGGTCGGGTTGAACACCGCGGTGTCGTAGTACAGCTGGTCGGTGAACTCGCTCGGCGGCAGGGCGGTCGTCCGAGCGACATCCTTGCGTTCCCAACCCATGTCGAGCCGGCCACGCAATGAAGGAAGGCAACCGCCACCGTGAACGAGGCACAGGTTGAGCGGGTAGCGCTCGAGTACCCGGCCGAAGACCAGGCGAGCCACGGATAGTGCCGTCTCCATCGGGTAGCCGACCAGCTGCGGGAGCCAGAAGTCCCGCTGCCGCTGCGGATCCGGAACCCCGCTCGGGTGCAGGAAGACAAAGGTGCCGCGTTCGGACAGCAGCGCCCACAGGTCGTCGTTCACCGGGTCGTCGAGATCGCGGCCGCCGCCGCGGCTGCCGATCGCGATGCCGTCCAACCCGAGATCGTCCAGTGCCCGGCGCGCTTCCTGCGCGGCGCCCGGCCAACCCAGCGGCACCGACCCCAACCCCAACAACCGCTCCGGTGCGTCGTCCACGTACCTGGCCAGTTCCTCGTTGCCCTGGGCGACGATGTCCGTGGCGAAGGCCTCGTCGTCGGCGGTCGAGCAGAACAGGAACGGCGGCAGCGACACAGCGTGCCGGTCCACACCGACCTCGTCCATTTCCGACGCCGGACGTCGACGTCGTACTGCGAGCGCGCCAGCGGGAGTGGAGCCCGCGGCCCGACACCGCTGACCCGCGGGTCCAGCATCACGATCCCGTCGGGCACCCCGGCGAGGTCGGCGAGTGAACGGTCGGCAAGCCACTGCAGCAACGGCAGCGGCATGGCGTGCGCGTGCACGTCCAGCGCACCGCTACCGGACGAGGTGGCTGCGACGGCCGGGCCGGTTGTCGCACTGGTGATCGCCATCGCGCCTCCTTCAGGTCTGTTCCGCCGGCAGTCGTCCGGCGGACCCGGACCGCTGTGCAGACGCCTTGCTCACGGCCATTGTTCCCGGGCGGTCGTTCACCGATCCCCGCTGTCGCGGTACCACTCTCACGTCCGCCGGGCCGATGTCACCAGGGACTCTCACTGGTCGGAAGAAGCGCTGCCCGCGATGTGCCTCGTCCGCAGACATGGCAACCTGCGGTGGATGCCGCCGGCCCATCCGCGGCAGATCCGGCCAGTGTTCGACGTCGACGCCGCAGGGCGCCGGCAGGGAGGGTCGTGTCCCGATGAGTTGGTATCAGATGCACCGCGCAGTTTATGACTGGGTCAGAGCCGGAGAGGTCAACAGCGACGCGGGGGGCGACGGGCGAGCGACGTTCGACGTCGGTGTGTACGACTTGTCGCCCGAGGAACGCAAGGCCTTCGACAATCAGGACATCGCCGCGTTCTATCAGCTGGGATTGCATGAGGTGTTGATCAACCGCTACGCCCGAGCCTGCGGTTTCTCCCGCGAGGACTATCGCAAGGCGCTGGAACCCTATGGCAAGAAGGAAGAAAGGAAGGGCCGGTGGCAGAAATAGTCCTCGCCTACTGCTCGTCGCATGCCCCGATGATGTCCTCGCAGCGGGAAGCGGCATCCGAGGAGCAGCGCAAGAACTTCTTCGGCGCCTTGGACTTCCTCAAGCAGGAGGCAGTCGACCGCGGTGTGCAGGCCGTCGTGGTGCTCTCGAACGAGCACTACACGAATTTCTTCCTAGAGAATTTCCCGCAATACTGCATCGGGCTGGGGGAGAAGAACTGGGGACCGACGGAGGAGTGGCTGCCGATCGACAAGGTGTGGATTCCTGGGCATCCGGGCCTGGCCAACCACATCGCGCAGTACACCCTGGATCACGGCTTCGACCCGGCGTTCTCGCATCTGCTCGAATTGGATCACGGAATCATGACCGTGTACTTCGAGCTGGACAACGACATGAAGCTCCCGCTGGTACCGATCGTGCAGAACTGTGCGGTACCGCCGCTGGTGCCGGTGCGGCGAGCCTACGAATTCGGTAAGGCGCTGGGTGACGCGATCAGGTCCTACGACGGGCTGGAGCGGGTCGCCGTGGTCGGCGCGGGCGGCTTGTCTCACTGGATCGGCAATCCTCGGGTCGGCGACATCAACGAGGAGTTCGACCGGTGGTTCCTCGAGGTCCTGGAAAGCGGTGATCTCGAGCAGGTGCTCGACATGCCGAACGAGGAGATCGAGTTGGCCGGGAACGGAAATCACGAAATGCGCAGCTGGCTGGCGGTCGCTGGCGCGGTGTCCGCCACCCAGCCGAAGGCAACCAAGCTCGCCTATGAGGCCGTGTACCCGTGGATCACCGGGATGGCCGTCGCCCAATGGGAAACCGGGCTGGGGGAAACGGGGCTGGCGGAAACGAACGGAACCGCGGCGACCGCCGCCGCGGAGCAACGAGAGGAGTCCCTCGCATGACCCTTCCTGATGTCAGTGCCGACCTCGAGGCGACCGCAAAGCGGGTGCAGGAGTTGGCCGACCAGGTCGCGGCCAAGGCCAAGGAAGACGGCCTGTCCTGGCTCGAGGGCTACGAGAAGGTGCTGAAGAACCTGCTCGACCTCGAAGAGGAAGCCGCGAAGAAATCCGGAGTTGATTGGGCGACCACGCTGGCGACCGCGCATGCGAATTTCGTCCGGGAAACCTCTGAGGTGTTCTTCCAGAGCCTGAGCAAGCAGCTCAAGAGCTGATCGGTTTCCCGCACTGGCGCAGTAACGCGTGGACCGGGCGCGGGTGAAGTCATCCGCGCTCGGGAATGTAGATGGCACAGATGGTTTCGATGATCAGCAGCTCGAGGAGACGCCCATGATCAGCGGCAAGACGACGCTCATCGCGCATGTGGGGTTCCCCACCTTCGCGTTCAAATCGCCGATGATCTACAACCCGTGGTTCGAGAAGAACGACATCGACGCGGTTGTCGTGCCCCTGGGCGTGAAGCCCGAGGAGTATCGGGCGATCTTCCCGTTGCTGTTCAAGATGACCAACATCCGGGGCGCGTTGGTCACGATGCCGCACAAGGTGGTCACCACCGAGTTGGTCGACGAGTTGACGCCGATCGCGCAGGTTGCGGGCGCCGCCAATGCCGTGCTGGTGCGCGAGGACGGTTCCCTGCTGGGCGACCAGTTCGACGGTGCCGGCTTCGCGCGCGGTGTGGCCCGCAAGGGTTTCGGTGCCAAGGGCAAGCGGGCGCTGGTGGTCGGCAACGGCGGGGTCGGGTCACCGATCGCGGCCTCCCTGGTCGCCGACGGACTGGCCGGCATCGGCCTGTTCGACCCCTTCATCCAGGCATCCGAGGCGCTGGCCGGGCGACTGGCTCAGCACTATCCCGATGTCGAGGTCACTGTCGGGTCCAAGGATCCCGAAGGTTACGACCTCGTGGTGAACGCCACCCCGCTGGGTATGAAGGACGACGACCCACTCCCGATGGACGTCGACCGCATCGCGCCGACCACATTCGTCGCTGACGTGGTGATGAAGCAGACCATCACGCCGTTCCTGCAGGCCGCCATCGACCGGGGGTGCCCCATCCAGGTGGGTCAGGACATGCTGTACGAGCAGATCCCCGCGTATCTGGAGTTCTTCGGCTACGGCAGCCCGACGCCCGACGAGCTCCGGGCCGTCTCGCAGATTCCCGACTGATACGTGACACCGATCTGGCGGTGGCTCCTGGCGATGGGTGGCAGCGCCTTCGTGCTGCTGTCCGGCGCCGTCGTGCTGTACGCCGGAGGGGACAGTAATCTGCGCCCGCTGGGGTGGCTGCTGATCGCCATCGGCGCGCTGGCCCTCGCGGTGAACACCGTGATGCGCGACAGGTTTCTGTGATGCGCTGGGGGCTGGCCGGTGGCAGCGACATCGCTGCCACCAGGATGATCCCGGCGATGCGCGCGCTCGGCCAACCGGTCAGTGCGGTGGCCAGCAGCAGTCTCGAGCGTGCCGAGGCGTTCGCCGCGACGCATTCCATTCCTGCCGCTGTCCCCGATGTTCGGCAGCTGGTGGCGCGTGAGGACGTGGACGCCGTCTACATCAGCACCGTCAACCGCCTGCATGGCGAGCACACCCTGCTCGCGGCCGCAGCGGGCAAGCACGTGCTGTGCGAGAAGCCGGTCGCCATGGACCTCGCGGAGGCCTGGTCCATGGTGCGGGCCTGCGAGGCTGCCGGGGTGGTCTTCGGTGTCAACCATCACCTGCCCGCGCACACTACGCACGCGGAGATTCGCCGGCTCGTCGCCGACGGTGCCGTCGGCCGGCCGATGTCGGTCCCGGTGTTCTTCGCCTTCGAACTTGCCGAGCGACTGCGGGGCTGGCGGCTCACCGACGCCGACCTCGGCGGACCGATCCTCGATCTGATGCCGCACGTCGCGTCGGTGGTGAACAAGCTGGTCGGGCTGCCACTGGATGCTTCCGCGATGGCCGTCCGGCAAGGAATGTGGGCACCCGGCCTGGAGGGTGACGCGGAAGACCGTGCGATGTCGGTCGTCCGGTACACCGGTGATGTGCCGGGGGATGTGCTCAGCCAGACCGACCTCGGCTGGACCACGCCGTATGCCAGGAACGGCCTGGAGGTGCACGGCACCGAAGGCTCACTGGTCGCGACCAACGTCATGCGTGCCGATCCGGGTGGATCGGTCACGCTGCAGGATTCCGCGGGGGTGCGGGAGATCGCTTTCACCGAGCACCGCGATGCCTATGAGGCCCCGCTGGAGGCCTTCGCCCGTGCGGTCGGCGGCGGCGGCGATCCTTCGATCAGCGGTCTTGAGGCGCTGCACGCCCTGGCGGTGACGCTTGCCGTCAAACAGGCGGGGGTGACCGGCCGGACCGTGCCGATCGATCTCGAGCCGCCGGGCTGGCGGCCACCGAACTGACCCGCGGGTTTCACGCACCGTGCTGACATCGGGCCGCCAGCTCACCAATGTGCCGATCGATCCGGTGGGACCAACTCCTACCCGGGATTTCCGTGCGGGAAGTCTGCGACATGAATGCTCCTTATTCCTGCGCATCATCCTGATGAGCGGTGGATTAGCGTTGTTCGCCTTGGGCAGCCGTGCCGGCCGGTGCCGACTGAGACACAAATGTGATGCCGCCCAGCGGAAATCGCCGATCCTCTCGTTGACCTGGCCAAACCGTCGCGGTGCACTGATCCCAGCCGCCGCAAGCCAGGCCGGGGCAACCCAGACGAGGAGAACTCATGCAAGACGAAATCGTGCGAGCCCCCGGGCTCGCACGAACCGACTGAGCACGCGAAAACTCCGAAGAAGGCCGCGGCCAGCGGTTGGATCGGCAGTGCGCTCGAGTACTACGACTTCTTCATCTACGCGCAGGCCGCCGCCCTTGTCTTCCCGACCATCTTCTTCCCGTCGGACAACCCTCAGGTCGGCATCGTCGCGTCGTTCGCCACCTTCGGTGTCGGCTACGTGGCGCGGCCCATCGGCGCGTTCGTGCTCGGCCACTGGGGGGACACCCACGGCCGGAAGACGGTGCTGGTCCTGTGCATGCTGTTGATGGGTGGATCGACGTTCGCCGTCGCGCTGCTGCCCACCTACAGCGCGATCGGGATCTGGGCGCCGGTCCTGCTGGTCGCGCTGCGGTTGATCCAGGGCTTCGCGGTCGGTGGCGAGATCTCCGGCGCCAGCGCGATGATCTTGGAACACTCACCGTTCGGCCGCCGAGGGTACTTCGCCAGCTTCACCCTGCAGGGTGTGCAGGCCGGCCAGATCATCGCCGCCGCGGTCTTCCTGCCGTTGTCCGCGATCATGTCGAAGGAAGCCTTCGAGTCCTGGGGCTGGCGCATCCCGTTCCTGCTCAGCGCGCTGGTGGTCGTCGCCGGTTACGTCATTCGCCGCCGGGTGGACGAGACGCCAGCATTCCAGGAGGAATCGGAGCACGGCGAGGTTCCTAGTGCCCCGATCGTGATGGCCGTCCGGGAGAACGGCACCGACATGCTCCGGGTGATCTGCATGGCGCTGATGAACGCCATCCCCACCGCGGTGACGGTGTTGGGTGCCACGTACGCGACAGCCGCCGGCTACGGCATCGGATTGACCACCACGAACTATCTGTGGATCTCGGTGTCGGGCAACATCGTCGCGGTGATCCTGATCCCGTTCGTCGGCAACCTGACGGACAAGATCGGTCGTCGACCGGTGATGATCGTCGGCTGTCTCGGGTCCGGGATCCTGGCGTTCCCCTACCTCTACTTCGTCAGCCAGGGCAACCTGATGATGGCGTTCCTGTTCGCGATCCTGATGTGGGGTGTCGTCTACCAGGGCTACAACGCGGTTTTCCCGTCGTTCTACCAGGAACTGTTCCCGACCAAGACCCGGGTCTCCGCGTTCGCCGTCTCGCAGAACATCGGCACGCTGATCACCGCATTCCTGCCGACCATCTACGCGGCGATCGTCGGCCCGACCCCCGGCGCCTGTGTCGTCGACAAGAAGTTCGCTCCGGACGTCGTCGTCAACGGACAGACCTGCCGTGCGTTGGCGGATTCGATCGAATCCAGCGTCATCTGGACGGTCGGCGGCATCACCTTCGGGTTGGCCATCATTGCGGCCATCTCGGCCTTCTCCGCCCGCGAGACCTTCCGCATCCACCTCAACGACCTCGGCAACAAGAACGCCGTGCCGATTCCCCGCGAGGAGTACGAGCGGATCCGGAGCACCGGGGTGGACGTGCCGGTTTGAGCGTGAACTGAAAGTACCTGAGACTCTGTGTCAAGGGCGGCCGG
>Ga0208716_1000200_pt1 | contig 24846 bp, 22 predicted proteins | sample NGESurdeep092012_8_FD_184482 | JGI IMG/M metagenome (GOLD analysis project Ga0208716, IMG submission 184482) | Arctic peat soil microbial communities from Barrow, Alaska - NGEE Surface sample 415-3 deep-092012 (SPAdes) | ecosystem: Environmental > Terrestrial > Soil > Wetlands > Peat ...
CTCGTCGAACAACACCACCGAGAACGGCTTGCGCCGCACCTTCTCGGTCAGCTGGCCGCCCTCTTCGTAGCCGACGTACCCGGGAGGGGCACCGAACAGCCGCGACGCGGTGTACCGGTCGTGGAACTCGCCCATGTCGACCTGGATCAGCGCATCCTCGTCACCGAACAGGAACTCGGCAAGGGCCTTGGTCAGCTCGGTCTTCCCGACACCGGACGGGCCGGCGAAGATGAACGACCCGGACGGACGCTTGGGGTCCTTCAGGCCGGCGCGGGTACGCCGGATCGCCTGGGACACCGCCTTGACCGCCTGGTCCTGGCCGATGATCCGCTTGTGCAGCTCATCTTCCATCCGCAGCAGCCGGGTGGTCTCCTCCTCGGTGAGCTTGAAGACCGGGATGCCCGTCCAGTTGGCCAAAACCTCGGCGATCTGCTCGTCGTCGACCTCGGACACCACGTCCAGGTCGCCGTCTTTCCAGGCCTTTTCCCGCTCGGACTTGCGGGCCAGCAACTGCTTCTCCGAATCACGGAGCGCGGCGGCCTTCTCGAAGTCCTGCGAGTCGATCGCCGATTCCTTGTCCCGGCGAACGGCGGCGAGCTTCTCGTCGAAGTCACGCAGGTCCGGCGGCGCGGTCATCCGGCGGATGCGCATCCGGGCGCCGGCCTCGTCGATCAGGTCGATCGCCTTGTCCGGCAGGTAACGGTCGCTGATGTACCGGTCGGCCAGGGTGGCCGCGGCGACCAGCGCGTCGTCGGTGATGGTGATCCGGTGGTGCGCCTCGTAACGGTCCCGCAGACCCTTGAGGATCTCGATGGTGTGCGCCACGTTCGGCTCACCGACCTGGATCGGCTGGAAACGGCGCTCGAGAGCTGCGTCCTTCTCCACGTACTTGCGGTACTCGTCCAGGGTGGTCGCACCGATGGTCTGCAGTTCACCACGGGCCAGCATCGGCTTGAGGATCGACGCCGCATCGATCGCGCCCTCGGCGGCTCCGGCACCAACCAGGGTGTGGATCTCGTCGATGAACATGATGATGTCGCCGCGGGTGCGGATCTCCTTGAGCACCTTCTTCAGGCGCTCCTCGAAATCACCGCGGTAGCGGGAACCGGCGACCAGGCTGCCGAGGTCGAGGGTGTAGAGGTGCTTGTCCTTGAGCGTCTGCGGCACGTCGCCGCGGATGATCGCCTGGGCCAGGCCCTCGACGACCGCGGTCTTGCCGACGCCGGGCTCACCGATCAGCACCGGGTTGTTCTTGGTGCGGCGGGAGAGCACCTGCATCACCCGCTCGATCTCCTTCTCCCGGCCGATGACCGGGTCCAGCTTGCCCTCCCGGGCCGACTGGGTGAGGTTCCGACCGAACTGGTCGAGCACCAGCGAGGTCGACGGGGTGCCCTCGGAGCGCCCGCCCTCGGCGGCGGCGGTCTCCTTGCCCTGGTAGCCGGAGAGCAGCTGCAGGACCTGCTGGCGGACCCTGTTCAGGTCGGCGCCCAGCTTCACCAACACCTGCGCGGCGACGCCCTCGCCCTCGCGGATCAGCCCGAGCAGGATGTGCTCGGTGCCGATGTAGTTGTGGCCGAGCTGCAGCGCCTCGCGCAGGCTCAGCTCCAGCACCTTCTTGGCGCGCGGAGTGAAGGGGATGTGCCCGGACGGCGACTGCTGCCCCTGGCCGATGATCTCCTCGACCTGGGCGCGCACGCCCTCCAGCGCGATCCCCAGGGATTCCAGGGCCTTCGCGGCGACGCCCTCACCCTCGTGGATGAGGCCGAGCAGGATGTGCTCGGTGCCGATGTAGTTGTGGTTGAGCATCCTGGCTTCTTCTTGCGCCAGGACGACCACGCGCCGCGCTCTGTCGGTGAACCGTTCGAACATGTGCACTCCTTACGGGCGTGCGCTGCGTTGTGGTCTGAGGTGGTTGCCGATCCGTACTGCTGATCCGTACTGCTGAGCATTGATGAACACCGCAGTCGATGCCGGAGAACTGCTTCATCCCGTGCAACCGCCCGCCCCCGACGGACCAACGAGAAGGCACCGGACCGGAGGACAGCGGATGGTTCACTGTAGTCGGCCGATGCCGGACCCCGGTGGAGTCGCGGACCGGTGACGACACTGCGCACCGTGCCGTCACTGCTGTCCAACGCTGCCCGAGCGGGTCTCGTTCCGCCAGATCAGTGGGTACGCCGTGGGCGAACAGTCAGTCATGGCTGGCCGACTGTAGGCGACTGTGGACGGGCGGTGACCGTGCTGCCGAACGCTCCACGGACCCGCTCCGGCGGATTACCCGATCGATTTCACTCTTTCGTGCTGCAAACGCCTCCGATTCGTGCTGCAAACGCCTCCGACCCCCGCCAATGGCAGGGGTCGGAGATCGATGGACCGGCGATCGGCCGGTCACCGGAACTACTGCTCAGCGTGCGCGATCGGCCGAGCCTGAATCTCAGCTCAATGCGCTCTCAGCTCAGTGAGCGGCTTCGAAAGCCTGCTGAACCGCGGCGGAGAGCCGTCCGCGCTCGGAGACCTCGTAACCGTTCGCCCGGGCCCACTCCCGGATCGCGGCGGTCTGCTCACGGTCGGGAGCGGTGCGCGACCCGCGCGGGGCCTTTGCCGCCTTGACCGCCTTCGGCCGTCCCGGGCCGCGGCGACCGCCGTCGACCCGACGGGCGCTGGCCACGTAACCGGCAAGCGCGTCACGCAGCTTGCCGGCGTTCTTCTCAGTCAGGTCGATCTCGTACGACGCCCCGTCAAGCGCGAACGAAAGGGGTTCCGCGCCCTCGGAACCGTCGAGATCGTCCACTACCAAGACGGTGGTCCTCGTTGCCATACCAGTCCTCCTGTGTGCGCCCAAAGGCCATTGTTTTGCCGGCCCCAGAATAGTGCCGGTTCCGCTTCTCCTCCACCATAACCTGCCATTGTCGCGGCGGGTTCCAGACCCGCCCGAAACGCCTCTTCGAAGCCTCCGCAAAATAGCACCGCAGCAACGGAGCGAAGACCCCGACACGCACTTCCGGCGAGGGCCGAAACACCGTTGGGCCGTCAAATGCCGCAAAACGCCCGGGTGGCCATTCTCCGCGGGAGGTGTTCGGCCCGAACGGGGTCAGTCCCCGGGACGCACAAACGGAAACAGGATCGTCTCGCGGATCCCCAAACCCGTCAGCGCCATCAGCAATCTGTCGATGCCCATCCCCATGCCGCCGGCCGGTGGCATTCCGTACTCCATGGCCCGCAGGAAGTCCTCGTCCAGAACCATCGCTTCGACATCACCCATCCCGGCAAAGCGGGCCTGATCCACGAAACGCATCCGCTGGACCACCGGATCGACAAGTTCGGAGTATGCGGTCGCCGTTTCAATCCCGCGGATGTACAGATCCCACTTCTCCGCCAATCCTGGGCTATCTCGATGTTCCCGGGTCAGCGGCGACGTCTCGGCCGGGAAATCCCTGACGAAGGTCGGCGCCACCAAGTGCGGCACCACCAACTCGTCGAACAATTCCTCGGCCAGTTTGCCGGGTCCGTAGTGCGGGGCGACCGGCACGCCGACCCGGTCGGCCACCTCACGCAACCGGGACATCGGGGTGTGCACGGTGATCTCTTCGCCGGCCGCCTGCGACAGCGCGCCGAACAACGTCACCGATCCCCAGTTCCCGCCGAGATCGAACTCGGAGCCGTCCGCGTGCACCGCCAGGGTCGATCCGTAGACGGCGATGGTGGCCTGCTGCACCAGGGTTCGGGTGAGCTCGGCCATCCCGTTGTAGTCGCTGTAGGCCTCGTAGGCCTCCAGCGTGGCGAACTCCGGGGAATGCGACGAGTCCGCCCCCTCGTTGCGGAAGCTCCGATTGATCTCGAAGACCCGCTCGATTCCGCCCACGACGGCGCGCTTGAGGTACAGCTCGGGCGCAATCCGCAGGTACAGGTCCATGTCCATGGCATTCATATGGGTGACGAAAGGCCGCGCTGCGGCCCCGCCGTGCAGGATCTGGAGCATCGGGGTTTCCACCTCGAGGAAATCCCGGTCGTACAGCGTCGATCGCAATGAGCGATTCACCGCGCTACGCACCTGGACGGTCCGCCTGGCCTGCGGCCGGACGATCAGGTCCACATAACGCTGGCGGACCCTGCTTTCCTCCGACAGCGGTTTGTGTGCGACCGGTAAGGGCCGGAGCGCCTTGGCGGTGATCGCCCAGGAATCGGCCAGCACCGACAGCTCACCCCGCCGGGAGGTGATCACCGAACCGTGCACGAACAGATGGTCCCCGAGGTCGACATCGGCCTTGAATGCCGCGAGCGATTCCGCGCCGACCCCGTTCAGCGACACCATGACCTGCAATTCGCTGCCCGTTTCCCCGGCACCGCCTTCGCGCAGCGTCGCGAAACACAATTTCCCGGAGTTGCGCAGGAAGATGACCCGTCCCGTGACGCCCGCAACTTGACCCGTGTCGGTGTCCGGCGGCAGATCCGGATACGCCGACCGCAGGGCGGCAAGCGAGGTCGTCCGTTCGACGCCGACCGGATACGGTTCGATCCCGCTGTCGAGCAGTCGCTGACGCTTTTCCCGGCGCACCCGCAACTGTTCAGGAATGGCATCCGTCACATCATTGGGGGGTTTTTCGGGGTCAGTGCTGGAGCCGGCACCGCGCACAGCACCGCTCGGTCGCGGCGTGGCAGCAGATGCGGAGGGAGACGTGGGGCCAGAAAGGTCGCCGGGAGTGTCATTGCCCTCACCGGCGGTGGATGGGGTCGGTCTGGGCGTCACGGGTGGCTAGCCTACTTGCCGCATTCCCGACGCCGAGCCGCGCAGCGTGCGCTGCCACGGCTTTCGTGTGCATTCGAGCAAACCGATCAGCCGGGCCGGGTCACAATGATCAGGGTCACAATGTTGATGTGCCGACACCGGAGCCACCCGCGACTCGCGGCTGGACCCGTGAGCTGGCCGGGTCTTTCCAGACCGCTGCGTCCGGCTACGCACGGTTCCGTCCCGGCTACCCGCCGGCCGCGGTGGGTGCCGCGCTCCCCCCGGATGCCCATCGGGTCCTCGACCTCGCCGCCGGTACCGGGAAACTCACCGAGGCCCTGGTCGATCGGGGGTTGGACGTCGTCGCGGTCGAGCCGCTTCCCGGCATGCTGGCCGAACTCGCATGGCGGTTCCCGTCGGTCACCGCTGTGCTCGGGTCGGCGGAGGCGATCCCGTTGCGGGGCGGCCTCTTCGACGCCGTCGTGGTGGGCCAGGCCTTTCACTGGTTCGACCACGAACGGGCGCTGCGTGAGATGGCCAGGGTGCTGCGGCCCGGTGGGACGTTGTCCCTGCTGTGGAACCACGACGACGAGACCGATCCGTTGGTCAGGGCGATCGAGGCGGAACTGAACCGGATCGGCCGACCCGGCGGCGGTACCAGCGGCCGCGGCCGACGGGACGCCGGACCGTCATCGGGATGCCCACCGCCGCCGTTCGGCGGCCATCCGGCCTTCACCGACCCGGTGCTGATCATGATCAGATGGATGCGTCGCACCACCGTCGAGGACCTGGTGGGCCTGCAGCAGACCTACTCGTACGTCATCGGTGCGGACCAGCAAGCCCGCGACGACCTGGCCGTTGCCGTCCGGGGCCATGCCCGACGGCGCAGTGGCACCGACGACGGCGAGCTGGCCATCCCGGTGATCTGTGAGGTCTGGCGGTCCACATGTCGCTGACCGGTGACACTGAGGACGCTGTCGACGCTGTCGACGCTGTGGACGCCAGGGAGGCGGGTGAGGTGGCCGAACACCTGCCGGTGCTGCCGGCGACGGCTTGGCGAGCCGCGGCGACCCGGCACGCCGAACGCGTACGAACCCTCACCGAGGGGCACGCGGCCCGGGCGAGTGCCGGCCGGCACCATCCGGTCGAGGACTTCCTGTTCAGCTATTACTCGCTCCGCCCCGGGCAGCTGCGGCGCTGGTATCCGGGTGCGGAGGTGGCGCTGGCCGACGCCTCGGAGCGCGCCGGCTGGCGGTTCCACCGCGCCGTCGGCGGGTCGACCGGAGCCCCGACGGTGGCCGTGGATCTCGGGGGTTTCACGGCCGCGCGCGGCGCGCAGCTGGACTTCACCGTCCGGATGCTGTCGGCCACCTCCGCGGCGCCTGGCCAGTTCGGCTGCTTCGGGCTGCACGAGTGGGCGATGGTGTACCGGCAGGGCGCCGACGAACGCCGGCATGCGTCGTGGGGGCTGCGTCTCGGGCCGACCGGCACCGACGAGGTGGTGCGCGAGCACCAGATCCGGTGCACCCATTACGACGCGTTCCGGTTCTTCACCCAGGATGCGCGGCCACGCAACACCGTGCGGCCGAACCTGGATTCCCGCCTGGCCATGGAACAGCCCGGGTGCCTGCATGCCGGGATGGACGTCTACAAGTGGGCCTACAAGATGATCCCGGTGGTGCCCAGCGAGTTGCTGCTGGACTGCTTCGAGCTGGCCAGGTCGATCCGCGAGCTGGACATGCGGGCCTCGCCCTACGACCTGTCCGCGCTCGGATACCCGCCGGTGGCCATCGAGACAGCAGAGGGCAAGGCCGAATACGTTGCCGCGCAACGCGAGTTCGGACAGGCCGCGCAACTGCTGCGCGGACGACTGCTGGCGGTGCTGCGGCGGGTGAGCTGACCAGACTGGCTGACCAGATTGGCTGACCCAGCCGGCGGCTCAGTCCTGGTCCGGCGCCCGGCAGCAGTACTCCAGGTACAGCGCGCCGCCCATCATCACGACCGCCCCGACCAGGCCGATGATCCCGGTCAACCCGTCCGATTGGGCGGCGGGCAGCAACGTCCAGGACGGCAGCACATAGACCAACAGCCCCACCCAGAGCCCGGCCAGGGCCGCGCCTGCCAGCGAGGTGGCCTTGGCGGCCATCACCGCGCGGGCGGCGGTGAGCGGCGGCACCGGCGGCCTGGTCCGCGCCGCGCCGCGGGGATGCTCCGGCGGACGGATGCGGCTGCGCAGCCCGCGGCCGGCGATCGCCTCGCCGATCCCGAGGAGCGCGGCGGCCGCCCCGGCGAACCGCGGCAGCGGCGGCATCCGCTGATAGTTCAGCCGCACCAAGGTATATCCGACGACCGCGGCCACCAGCGCGACGGCAATCAGATCCTGGGGACGGGTGATGCCCATCCGCTGCCGCGGGTCAACGGACATGGCCCGCCCTGGTGATGCCGCCGACGTCCATGGCCGCGATCAGGTCGGCGATGGGTCCGGCGCCGGGCAGGTCCGCGGTGGGATCGATCTCGGCCCAGGGCACCAGCACGAAGGCGCGCTCCGCCGCCCGCGGGTGCGGCAGGGTCAACACGGGATCGGCGCTGACGACAGGCTTGCGATGCACCTCGACGGTGATCACGTCCGCGTCCAGTGTTCGCGGCCCCCAGCGCACCGACCGTTCCCGACCGGCGGCCTGCTCCAGCTCCTGGCACCGGGCCAGCCAGCCCTGCGCGTCCACCGTGTCGTCCTCGACGATGACGGCGATGTTGTAGAAGTCGTCCTGCGGCACCGGCCCCCAGGGCGGCGTGCGGTAGATCCGGGAGACTGCCCTGACCGACTTGCCGAGGCTGGCGACCGCCTGCTGCAGGTGCGTCCGTCGGTCGCCGACATTGGACCCGAGTGACAGCACCGCGCGGCTCACCTGTCCGCTCCCGGGCTCGCGGCCGGGCTCGCGGCCGGTTGACGGCCGTGACCGGACTTCACCGAGCGGCGGACCGTCACGCTCACGTCCGTGAAGGTCAGCGGGATCGGTGCGAACGGCTTGTGCACGGTGACCTCGGCCGCATACACCGGGTACCTCGCCATCAGCGTCTCCACGATCTCGCCGGCCACCGCCTCGATCAGGTCGCGCGGCGGCCCGGCGATGATGCCGGCGGCGAGCTCGGCGAGCTCCCCGTAGTGCACGGTTTCGGTCAGCTCGTCGGTGGCCACCGCCCGGGTGAGGTCGAGCCAGATGGTCACGTCGACGACGAATTCCTGGCCGTCGCGCTTCTCGTGCTCGAAAACCCCGTGGTGTCCGAAGACGGTGAGGCCGGTCAGCCTGATGCGATCAGCCACCGGTCACCGCCGCCGGCATCCCGTCCGCTGCCGGGGTGGATTCGTCCGTGGTCGGCACAGTGCTCGACCGGTGGTCGGTCCAGCCGCTCCCGTCGGCCCGGAGCAACCGTCGCCGCGGGCCCCGCCCGCTTACCGCAGCGGCCACCCTGACGGCGTCCAGCGACGGTTCCGCCTCGTGCACCCGCACGCCCCACACGCCGGCCGCCGCAGCCAGCGCCGAGATCGCCGTGGTCGCGGATTCCCGGCCATCGGCCGGACGCAACCCGCGCTCGTCGGACAGCAGAGCCCCCAGGAACCTCTTGCGGGACGCCCCGATCAGCACCGGGAATCCCCAGCCGGAATCGCCGATCGCTCCGGTGAGCCGGGGCAGGGCACGCAGCAGCGCCCAGTTGTGGGCGGCGGTCTTGGCGAACCCCAGCCCGGGATCGAGCACCAGCAGTGACTCGTCCACGCCGGCCGCGACGGCTGCCGCGACCCGGTCCAGCAGTTCTGCGCTCACCTCGGCCACCACGTCGTCGTATCGGGCCAGCGCGTCCATGTCGGCGCTGGGCCCGCGCCAGTGCATCAGGATCCACGGCACGCCGGCATCCGCGACCGCGGCGCCCATCTCCGGATCGGCCAGCCCTCCGGACACGTCGTTGACGATCACTGCACCGGCCCGGACCGCCGCCTCGGCGACCGCCGCGCGGGTGGTGTCCACGCTGCAAGCGATGTCAGCGCTGGTCAATTCTGAGATCACCGGAACGACCCGCTCGACCTCGACGTCCACCGGCACCCGCCCGGCGCCCGGCCGGGTCGATTCGCCGCCGACATCGACGATATCCACGCCGGAGGCGGCCAGCGCCCGGCCGCGCGCGATGGCGGTCGCAGGCTCCAGAAAGCGGCCGCCGTCGGAAAAGGAGTCGGGCGTGACGTTCAGGACCCCCATCACCACAGCACGATCTGTCACAGCACGATCTGTCACAGCACGATCTGTCACGGGGCGATCCATCGCGGAGCGATCCATCGCGGAGCGATCCGTCGCGGAGCGATCCGTCGCGGAGCGATCCGTCGCGGAGCGATCCATCGCGGAGCGATCCATCGCGGAGCGATCCATCGCGGAGCGATCCGTCGCGGAGCGATCCATCACCGGACGGATCACCGTCCCGTGATCAGACTCATCGCCTCGGCGCGCGTCCGGGCCTGCGACTGGAAGATCCCGCGCACGGCAGACGTGGTCGTCACCGCGCCCGGCTTGCGGATTCCGCGCATGGCCATGCACAGATGCTCGGCCTCGATGACCACGATCGCGCCGGCCGGTTGCAACCGACGTACCAGGGCTTCGGCGATCTGGGTTGTCAACCGTTCCTGCACCTGGGGGCGCTTGGCGTAGCCGTCAACCAGCCTGGCCAGCTTGGACAGCCCGGTCACCCGTCCGTCCGGACCCGGGATGTAACCGACATGCGCCTTGCCGAAGAACGGCACCAGATGATGTTCGCAGGTCGAGTACATGTCGATGTCCCGCATCAGGATCATCTCGTTGTGGTTCTCGTCGAACGAGGTGTTCAGCACCGTGTCCGGGTCGGTGTGCAGCCCCGAGAACTGCTCGGCGAAGGCCCTTGCCACCCGGCCGGGGGTGCGGATCAGCCCGTCGCGGTCGGGATTCTCGCCGACCGCGATGAGCAACTCCCGCACGGCCGCCTCGGCCCTTTCCGCGTCGAAAACCGGTAACAGCGGCTGTGCCGAACCCGAAGACGAACCCGAAGACGAACCCGAAGACGACAAGGCCGTTGACACCGAGGCCAGTGTCGACAACCCGGATCCCGTCGCGCCGTCACCGCCGTCGATCACGCCCGAGCCGTCCGGGCCCGTCACCTGCGGGGTCCGCTCGGCGGCGCCCACGGGTCGACCGGATCGTCATCTGAATCGGACGAGCCGTCGGCGTGTCGGCTGCGGCCGGTGTCGAACTGGCCGGTGTCGTATTGCCCGTTGTCGTGCTGCCCGTTGTCGTGCTGCCCTTTGTCGGGCCGACCGTTCGGCGCGCCGTTGCCCGCTGGTGGCGCAGGATACGAGGGATACGCCGGCGACTGGGACCCGTTGCCGCCCTGCCCCGGCGGTGGCTGCCAACCAGGCATCGGCGCGAGTGGACCAGGCAGAACGCCACCCGTCCAGTTCGACGGTTGCTGCGGGCCGCCCCACGGTGGCGGCGGAGCGGCGGCATTCGGGTCGGCCGGGTAACCCGCTGGCGGCTGCCATGTCGAGCCCTGCCCGGACGCGCGGTTGCCCCCATTGGCGCTGTTGCCAGTGGTGTAGCCGCTCTGCCCGGGAGGACCGTTCAATGCCCCGATCGGCACCGGATGGTCCTGCCGTTCGGCGGGCGGCTTCGGCGGTTCCGGCGGCGGCCACGGCTCGCCGCGCTCGATGGCCAGCTCCCCGGGGGTCTTGATGGGTGGCCGGTCGGACGGCAGCCGGGGGCCGAACTCGTCGAAAGTGGTGATCCTGGGCCGCTTCTCGACCTCGGCGAAGATCACCTCGAGGTCCTTGCGGTCCAGCGTCTCCTTTTCCAGGAGCGCGGTTGCCAGACTGTCCAGGATGTCGCGGTAGGTGTTCAGTACCGCCCAGGCCTCGGTGTGCGCGGCCTCGATGAGTGCGCGAACCTCGCCGTCGATCTCGCTGCCGACCTCGATCGAGTACTCCGGGCCGCTCCCGTACGTGCGGCCAAGGAACGGTTCGTCGTCGCCGTGGCCGTACTTGACCGCGCCCAGCTTGGCCGACATGCCGTACTCGGTCACCATCGCGCGGGCGATCTTGGTCGCCTGCGCGATGTCCGAGGAAGCACCCGTGGTTGGTTCGGCGAAGACCAGTTCCTCGGCCGCCCGGCCACCGAGGGCCATCACCAGTCTGGCGATCATCTCCGACCGCGTCATCAGCGACTTGTCGTCCTCGGGCACCACCAGCGCATGACCGCCGGTGCGGCCGCGGGGCAGGATCGTGACCTTGTAGACAGGCTCGAGACCCGGCATCGCCCACGCCGCCAGCGCATGGCCGCCTTCGTGGTACGCGGTGATCTTCTTCTCCTTCTCGGAGATCACCTTGCCCTTGCGGGCCGGACCACCGATCACCCGGTCGACGGATTCCTCGAGTTCGACGTTGGTGATCACGGTGCCGTGCTCGCGAGCGGTCAGCAGCGCCGCCTCGTTGATCACGTTCGCCAGATCGGCTCCGGACATCCCCACCGTGCGCTTGGCCAGCGACAGGAAATCGACGTCCGGCGCGAACGGCTTGCCCTTGGAGTGCACGGCCAGGATCGCCTGCCGACCCTTCAGGTCCGGCTGACCGACCGGGATCTGCCGGTCGAAGCGGCCGGGACGCAGCAGCGCCGGATCCAGGATGTCGGGCCGGTTGGTGGCCGCGATCAGGATGATCCCGCCCTTGGCCTCGAACCCGTCCATCTCGACCAGCAGCTGGTTCAGGGTCTGCTCGCGCTCGTCGTGGCCGCCGCCCATGCCTGCCCCGCGGTGCCGGCCGACCGCGTCGATCTCGTCGACGAAGATGATGGCCGGCGCGTTCGCCTTGGCCTGTTCGAACAGGTCGCGGACCCGGCTGGCGCCGACGCCGACGAACATCTCGACGAAATCGGACCCGGAGATCGAGTAGAACGGCACGCCGGCCTCGCCGGCCACCGCCCGGGCGAGCAGCGTCTTGCCGGTGCCCGGCGGCCCGTACAGCAGCACACCCTTCGGGATCTTGGCGCCAAGAGCCTGGTAGCGCGCCGGGTTCGCCAGGAAATCACGGATCTCATCGAGTTCCTGGACGGCCTCGTCGACGCCGGCGACGTCGGTGAACTTGGTCTGCGGCATGTCCTTGGTCAACAGTTTGGCCTTGGACTTGCCGAACGAGAGCACCTTGTTCCCGCCGCCCTGGGCGTTGTTCATCATCCAGAGCAGGAACAGGATGATCAGACCGACCGGGATCAGGTAGATCAGCAGCGAGAACAACGTGGACTCGCTGGTGACGGTCGTGTTGTAGCCACCGGAGATGTTCGCCTTCTGGACGTCGGCGAAGATCTCCTGGGTCGCACCGGCCGGGTATTGGCTGTAGATCTGGGTGGCGCCGTCAACCGGCTGGGCCAGGGTCAGCCGAAGCCGTTGCTCCTTGTCGTCGATGGTGGCACTGGTGACGTTCCCGTCGGACAGCTGCGAGAGCGCGACGGAAGTCTGCTGCGGCACGTACCCGCGGGTCTCGTCGGCGAAGAAGGAATACGTCAGGTACAAGAGCAACACCACGGCAATCCACACCAGCGGTGAGCGGAGAAGGCGCTTTCGGTCCATGCGGCTTTCGGCCGCGCGAGCGGCCTCGACCCTCCCTGACGTTCTCGAGTGAGGCGGCCCGGCTTTCCGGTAGGTCGGGCGGGCAGGCCCGCCACATCCGGGCAGCGCAAGGCGCGACCAGTGGGTTCAGCGTACCGCGCAGGCCTTCGCCGAACCGTGGTGTTCGCCGACGGGGTACCTGCTGGGTTGCTGCGCTGTACTACAAGCTGTGCTACTCAGGGGAACGCCGCCGATGCTTCCGGGGTTCCCCGGGCCGGCCGTCTTCACCCTTCAGCGGTACATGTGTTCACCCAGCAACCCGACAAACGGCAGGTCACGGTAACGCTCGCCGTAGTCCAGTCCGTACCCCACGACGAAATCGGTCGGAATGTCGAAACCGACATAGCGGACATCAACATCGACCTTGATCGCCTCGGGCTTGCGCAGCAGCGCAACGACATCGACGGACGCCGGGCCGCGGGTGGCCAGGTTCCGCAGCAGCCAGGACAGCGTCAGCCCGGAGTCGATGATGTCCTCGACGATCACCACCCGGCGGCCGGTGATGTCCCGGTCCAGGTCCTTGAGAATCCGCACGACCCCGGACGAGGACGTCGCGGAGCCGTAGGAGGTGACGGCCATGAACTCCAGCTCGGAGGGTATGGGCAGCGCCCGCGCGAAGTCGGTGACGAACATGACCGCACCCTTGAGCACACAGACCAGCAGCGGCGGGGTGTCCATGTCGTGGTCGGCGGCCACCGCCTTGGCCAGCACGGCGATCTTGGCCTTGAGGTCGTCCTCGCCGATCAGGATGGCGGCCAGTTCGCCGTGATAGCCATGGTCCGCGCCCGGGTCGGCGTCGCCGATCGGAATCGCATCGGCGCTGGTGATGCGGGACGTCAGGTGCGCCCGCGACTCCCCGCCAGAGAGGTTCGCGAGGCCGTTGCTTGCGGCAGCACCGCCGCTGTGCACCGCACCTCCCCCGCCATCGGGCGCGGTTCCGGCCAGGGAAGAAGGATCGCTACCAGTCACGGGTTCTCCCCGGTCGGCTCGGGTGTGGGGCGGGCCGCGGCGCCGGTCCGGTCCCCCGTCAGCCTGCCATCCGGACCGGACGCCGCCGACAGCGGGGCGGCCCGCCACTCGGCCGACGACCGGCTGCCACACGCCGTCCACGTCGAACGCCGTCGGTGCCGAGCCGATCAGCGCGCCCGCTCCGACAACCAGGTGCGCTCAGCCGTCGGTCGGGAACTCCACCAAGGGATGCGGGTCGACCGGTTCCGGGCGAATGTGCTTGAGCCGCAGGCTGTTCCCGATTCGAACCACATCCAGACCACCGGGAATGCGCACCTGCGCCGGCCCCCGCGGATCGGTCAGCTGGGTGATCATCCGGCTCAGGTGGTCGAACGTCAGCGGACCCGCCCCACCGTCGGCGGCCCACGCCCGCAGCACCCTGCCGAGGACCGCAGTGGGTTGTCCGGACAGCGCATCGACGTCCAACCTCCCGTCGTGACGGACAGTCGCGTCCAGTGCAGCGGCGGCGATCTCGTCAAGCGCATCCAGGTCGTCGCGCATCATGCTCGCGGTCCGCGCGAGCGCGGCACCTACCCCGCCGCCGAGCACCGCATCGAGCAGGGGAAGCACCTCACGACGCAAACGGACCCTGGTGAACGCGGGATCAGTGTTGTGCGGGTCCTCCCACGGCTGCAGGCCGGCGACCCGGCAGGCACGCTCGGTGTCGGCCCTGGTGACCGTGAGCAATGGTCGGCCCCACGGCGGACGCCATGGCCGCATCCCGGCGATCGACCGAGGTCCCGAACCCCGGGCGAGCCCGAGCAGCACCGTCTCGGCCTGATCGTCCAGGGTGTGGCCGAGCAGCACGGCAGCTTGCAGACCAACTCGAGAGACGGAGACGGCGTGCGCCCGCAGTGCGGTGTACCGCGCCCGCCGGGCGGCGGCCTCCACACCACCGGGCCCGTCGACGGTCACCGGCAGGACAGTGACCTCGGGGTAGCCCAGACCCGCCAGCAGCCGAGCGGTATCCGCGGCACGCTCGGCGGACCCACTCTGCAAGCCGTGATCGACGGTGGCGGCACTGACCGGCCGATCGGTGGCTTCGGCGAGCACCGCGACGGCCAGGGCCAGCGAGTCCGCGCCGCCCGAGCAGGCGACCACGACCGGTTGATCGGCGCTGACGTACTCGGGCAGCCAGGCCTGCACGGCCGACGTCACCGGCGAGCGCTGCGAATCGGCGGACACGGACCGGCTCAGCCGAGCACCCGTCGGACCCACGCCGACGGGTCGGTGATCTCCGGTCGGGTGGGCAGCGTCTCGGGCGAGGTCCATATCGTGTTGAACGCCGCCATGCCCACCTGTTCGACCACCGCGCCGACGAACGCTCCACCCTTGATGTACTGCGCCAACTTCATGTCCATGCCCAGCAGCGACCGCAACAGCCGGTCGATCGGTCCCTTGATCTTGCGGCGGCGTTCGGTGAAGGAGGCACGGATCGCGCTGACCGTCGGGACCACCTCGGGACCGACGGCATCCATCACGAAATCGGCGTGACCCTCGAGCAACGTCATGAAGGCCATGAGTTGATCGAAGACGGCCCGCTGCTCCGGCGACTGCATGCCCTCGATCCAGCTCGGCCGCTCGTTGCCCGCAGCCACCCCGGACTCCGGCCCGGCGGCGGATCCGCGGCCGCGCACCGCGTCCACCGCCCGTCTCAGCATGTCCGTGGGATCGGTGTCGGCCTTGTCGGCGAAATCCGCCACCAACGACTGGAAATGGCCACGCATCCACGGCGCCGCGCTGAACTGCAGGCGATGGGTGCTCTCGTGCAGGCACACCCAGAGCCGGAAGTCGGTCGGGTCCACCCCGAGCTCGCGTTCGACCTTGACGATGTTCGGTGCGACCAGCAGCAGCCGTCCGGGGCGCTCCGGGTCACCGCCGATCGGGTCGTACTGGCCGAGCACTTTGCCGGACAGGAAACCGAGCACCACCCCGATCTGCGAGCCCGCGGCAGTCCGGGTCAGCCCATTGCCGGACCGGCCCATTCCCGTCGCCAGCTTCGCGGTCAACGGTTCGGCGAGTACTGCCATGCCTTCCGCGGTCGCCTTCACCCAGCCCCTACGGTCGACGATCTCGGCGTCGTCCACCGGGAGGTCATGACCGAGGTCGGTGGTCTTGCGCACCGCGAGCTCCGCCCTGGCGCTGAACGCTCGCAGATCGGCCACGACATCGGCCGCCTGGCGCGAGGTGACGGCGGGTCCCGTCGGTGCAAGACGCTGGCCGGCGCGCACGGCAGCAGCCCAATCGATCGGTGCCTGCCCGGCCTGTCCACCCACGACAGCCACGGTAGAGCAAGGCGGCTCCGACGCCAGGAGCTACCCGAATCAGACGCAGCCGCAACCGCGCAGCCCAGCGGCCAGCGCGTCCAGCGCCGGCCTCGTGCCGGCGCCAACGCCGTTGGAGACGAAGGCGAACACCAGTATCCGACCGTCCACGTCGGGTACGTAACCGGTGAGCGCGTAGGTGACCTCCAGCGACCCGGTCTTGGCCCGGACCCACCCTGCCCCGGCGCGCGAGCCTTCGTCCTGGAAGCGATCCGCGAGACTGCCGGACACTGCGGCAACGGGCATCCCGGTCAGCAGGTTCTGCAGCGCGGGCGGCTGCCCGGTGACAGCCAGCGACATGATCTTCGCCATCACCGCCGTGGGCACCCGGTCCTTCGTCGAGAGCCCGGACCCGTCGGCCATTTCGATGCCGATGGTGTCGATCTTCAGGGCCTCCAGCGCCTCGAGAATGGCGGCGCTGGCGCCGTCGAAACTAGGCGGTGCGCCGCGGGCGATCGCCACCTGTCGAGCCAGCGCCTCCGCCAGCACGTTGTCCGAATTCTCCAGGGCCTGCGCCAGCAGCACCGACATCGGTTGGGACGAGACCTGGGCGATCACCGTGCCACCTTCGGGCGCCGTACCCGGAACCATCGGCAGATCGGGTGTTCCGAGGAAGCGGGCCAGCGCTCTGCCCGCCGTGTTCGTCGGGTCGCCCGTGCGGATCGAATTCTCGTTGGCCGGGTCCTCCCGGTCGCCGTCGACCATCAAAGGGGACATCCGAGTGATGTAGCCCTGCGCGCTCCCGGGCGTGCCGCGAATGTCGGCGGTCTGCCAACCGTCCGCCAGGTCCGAACCCGTCCAGTAGTCGGTGTCCAGCACGATCCGTTTGACGTCGATGCCACTGGCCTTCACCTGAGCCGCGAGGTCGGACATCAAGGGGGCGCCGTCGTAGATCGTGGCCACACCCTCGTTGCGTGCCGACAGTGTGACGTCCCCGCCGCCGACCAGCACGATGTCACCCTCCTGGTCGCCCTGGACGATCTTGGTGGTGAACCGGTCGGTGGGGTCGACCGAGGTGAGCAGGGCGGCGCCGGTCAGGATCTTGGCCGTCGAGGCCGGGATCTGGGGCGCGCTGGAGTCCTGGTTGAACAGGATCGCGCCGGTGGCCGGGTCGATGACGATCCCGGTGAACTGCGCGAGCGCCGGATTTGCCAGTTGACCGGCCAGCTGCGCCTGCACACCGGCCGCACTCGGCACCTTGTCGGAGGCGGGCAGCGGCGCGATCTTGGCAGGCGGCTGGGTCACCGGCGGATCAACGATGTCCGCCGAGGTCGCCCCCGCTGCGGCCTCGGTGCCCGTGGAACCGCGGGACCCGATGAACACCGCGGCCGCTACGGCAACCAGAGCGACCACCAGAACGCAGACGCCGATGATCACCCCCCGGCGAGACGCGCGTTTCGCGGCCACGACCATTCCTCCTGACGCTCGCATTTCCCGGCGATGGTTCAGCGGCGCTGGGGGGCCGCCCGAGTGTGCCCGGTCATCGCCCCGCGACGAGCCCGGCAACTCCGACCAGACTAGAGTCTTCGAAGGCCCACGCCGGGCCTCCGACCCGTGGGCGCGGGGTGTTCCTGCCCCGGAGCGGTGGCCTCGGCGCCGACCGGCCACCCGCTCGGCAGTGAGCGGCCGACATGGCTCACGCAACCTGAAAGGTGGCACTGGTGGAATTCGACGTCACCATCGAGATCCCCAAAGGCAGTCGCAACAAGTATGAGGTGGACCATCATTCCGGGCGGATCCGGCTGGATCGCACGCTTTTCACGGCGACCCAGTATCCGGCGGATTACGGGTTCATCGACGACACCCTCGGCCAGGACGGCGACCCGCTCGACGCCTTGGTGCTGCTGTCCGAACCAACCTTCCCCGGGTGCCTGGTGACCGCCCGGGCGATCGGCATGTTCCGGATGACGGACGAGGCGGGGCCCGACGACAAGGTGCTGTGCGTGTCGGCACACGATCCGCGGCAGAACCACCTCAAGGACATCGACGACCTGCCGATGTTCGAGCGGCTGGAAATCCAGCACTTCTTCGAGGTCTACAAGGACCTGGAGCCGGGGAAGAGCGTCGAGGGCGCCAACTGGGTCGGGCGCGCGGCCGCGGAAACGGAGATCCAGGTCTCCTACGACAGGGAGAAGAAGCATCAGGCGGCGGTGGAGGCAGCGGGCGCAGAGAAGTTGCACTCCTGATTTCAGCAGGCTCTCGGGGTGGCTCCCCAGAGGTCGCGACGGGTGCTGACTGGTCCAGCCGGGTCGGTGGCACCGGTCCGGCGGTCGCCGGCGGGTGAGGCGCTACCAGGGGGTGGGTGAGGCGCTACCAGGGGGTGGGTGAGGCGCTACAGGGGGGGTGAAGCGCTACCAGGGGGCGGGTGAGGCGCTACCAGCGCCCGCCGCGTTGCACCTCGCGTAGCCGCGGGCGGACGTCCAGCAGGTAAACCAGGCTGCCGGTCAGGCCGGCCAGCCAGAGCAATCCCTGCGGCTGGAAGGCACTGCCGACGAAGGCCAGTCCCAGCACCACAGCACACGCCGCCGTGATACCCGTCCAGGTTCCTTTCGTCTGCTTGTCAGCAGCGGCGAAGGCGTCCGGACGACGGGTTGCCGCATCGGCGACCGCGAACACACCGGTGATCGCTCCGCCCACGGCGAGGATCCACGTGATGATGTTGATGATCGGCAAGACCAGGCCCACGCGACAAGGGTACGTGCCCAAGCAAAGGCTTCCATCACCCAGATGTCCCGCGTCCGAAGACGCCGATGCCGGGCACCCGCGACGGGTGCCCGGCATCGAGCTGTGATCAGCCTGCGGTCGACGACGTGCCGGTCGCCTTGCGAGTGGCCGTCTTCGGCGCAGCCTTGGCGGCGGCGCTCACCCGGGTGGTTGCCCGCTTCGGGGCCGGCGTGCTGGCCATGGTGGTGCCGGCAGTGCGCCGGGTCCGCTGGGTCGGTGAGGCAGTCTTCGGAGCGGCAGTCTTCGGAGCCCTAGCCTTGGGAGCGGCAGCCTTGGGAGCAGCCGGTTTGCCAGCTGGCGCCTTGGAGTCCGCGGCCTTCGGTGCTGCGGCCTTCGGTGCTGCGGCCTTCGGTGCTGCGGCCTTCGGAGCAGCCTTCGCCGGCGCCTCGGCAACGGCGTCGACCACCCTGCCCGGGGTCAGCGACGACGAGCGCACCTTCGACCAGGTGCGATCGCCCCGATCGGCCAGGCTGCCGTAGATCGACCCGACCATTTGGGTGTAGGCCTCGATGGTGTCGAGCACAGAGTCGACGGACACATCCGAGCCCAGCTCGGCGATCTTCGCGGGCAGCTCGGAGATGAGTTCCTGGGCCTTGGCCGGGATCTGGGTGGCCCAGTCCTGGATCAGCTCCTGGATGGATTCCTGGACGTCCCCTGCGACTTTCTGCGCCCTGCCGGGCAGGTCCTCCATGCCGTGTTGCGCTTTGGCGGGCAGGTCGACCGCGGCATGCTGAGCCTTGGCCGGCAGGTCGGCAACGGCATGCTGCGCCTTGGCCGGCAGCTCCGCCACAGTCCTCTGGGTCTGACCGGCCAGCCCGGCGATGCTCTTCTGGGTCTGATCGCTCAGACCGGCGATGCCCTTCTGGGTCTGATCGGCGAGGTCGGCAGCTCTCTTCTGAGCCTTCTCCGACCAGTCGACGACGACCTTGGTCGCCTTGTCGGACCAGTCGAGCACACTCCTCTGCGCCTTCTCCGACAGCGACGTGGCGAACGAGCGCACCCCGTCGGCGTCGACGGTGGTGGTCGCCACCTGCTCCATCAGGCTCTGGCGCAGCGCGGCCAGGCTCTGGACGGCCAGGTCGCCTGCCCCGATGGCGGCCAGCAGCGGGCGCGGCAGATCGTCGAACTGGTCGGCAATCTGCTCGATGACACTTTCGGAAACCGAACGAATGTCGGTGACGAGCGACATGACTTTCTCCTTTCGGCACCGAGATGAACGATGCCAAGATGAACGGTCTTAGTGGTGGTCGTGGTCGTGGTCGTGGTCGTGGTGGTCGTGGTCGTGGTCGTGGTCGTGGTTGTCGTGGTCCGGAGGCGTCGCACCGGCAGCCAGCGCGGCAGCCAGCGATGAGGGCGGCTGTCCCGGCTCGGAGGATTCGGAGGGTCCGGTCGGCGGTGGTGCAGTCAGCGGTGGTGCAGTCAGCCGCAGTGCGGTCGGCGACCAGGGCGCGGTGGTCGCGACGGCGGATTCGGCCGCGGCGGCCAGGGCATCGGTGACCGGTGTCGCCAGCGCCGCTGCCGCCGCCTCGGCTTCCTTGCGGAAGGCTGCATAGATGTCGACAAGGGCCGACTTCTGCCGCTCGGTCAACACCTCGTCAGCCCGAATTGCGATGACAACCGTTGGGGCCTCGGCTGTTTCGAGAATGCCGGCCTTCGCCAGCAGGGTCTCGACCGAGATCGACAGACCGTGCGCGATCTGCGCCAGGATCTCCGCGCTGGGACGGCGCAGTCCGCGCTCGACCTGCGACAGGTACGGATTCGACACGCCCGCCTTGGCGGCCAACGCCCGCACCGAGATCTGTGCCGCTGTGCGCTGCTCCCGGATGAACTCGCCCAGCTCACGAACGGGGGTGAGCACAGGATTCAGGTCCACCGACAACACCTCCTGTCCGCGTCCCCTTTGCATGCTGGATTTGTCTGGTGGGTTCGACTCGCGGAAAGCACCACACCCCCAACAACCATCACCCTACCCGCGGGTGCTTGCAATTGCAAGCACACTGCTAGCAAGAGGGCGGGACAGGGTTCTCCCCGACGCGGACCGTGCGAGGGAGCTCAGTCTGCGCATTGCTGGCGGTCCAGTCTGTGCAGTCCTGGCGGCGTGACCGGTGACTCCGGCGACGTGATCGGGTCCGAGGGGACGACGCGATGGCCGACGCAGAGGCGACCGGCGAATCGGGACCGGCGTCGAGCTGGACGCGATCGGGCGCTATCTGCCGGACCTCGACGGCGCTCTCGTCGGTCCCACGCCCCCGGAAGGCGGACCTGCTCGCCGAGGCATCGGATGGCCTGCGGAACACGGCCGAAGCGCACGCCCGCAGCGGCATCGACCCTCTCGTCGCGACCCGTCGCGCGGTCCAGGGCTTCGCCGAGATCGAACATTTGGCATCCGAGTCCGCCGCCGTCACCACCCGGACGTTACGGCCCGCCTCCCAGCACTCCGCGGTGCGCTACCTACAGTTCCGGCTCTGCGATTCCGAGATCAACGGCCGGACGATTCGTCAGAGACGGGAGCTGATCCATGCCAGACCATCGGCCGGTGCATCAAATCTGAGCGCGGGCAGGATCAGGTGCGGTGGTAGCGGCCGCCACCACGGTCGGTGCAGGTTCTGGTCGGAATTTCCTGCACGCGGCCGCCGGGTCACTGGACGGGAGGCCCCGGATTGCCCGCTTTCGCAGCGGCGTCCAGTTGCTCGCCGAATCTCCGGGTGTACCGGCCGCCGTGCGGAAAGCCGACGGTGACGACGTTGGGCTCGGGTCCGAATTCGATCCGCGCCAGGCTGCTCCGGAAGTAGATCTCGGAGATCTGGTCGAACGCAATCGCGATGACCTCCGTCTCGCCGGCCTCCGGTCGGCGGGCGTAGAGCAGGCGCCGTTCCGTCAGCGCCAGGTAGCCATCGGCTCCGGTGACCGGATCGATGCAGTACACCAAGCCCGACACGGTCTCGTCCCTCGAGAGGAATGAGTTCAGCAGGAGCAATGCCGGCTCACTCGGCGGGGAGCGCAGCAGCGCGGCCGCTTCCGGCGGAGCAGACTCGATGACGGTACGCAGGTCAGCCCGCAAGGATTCCGGGATGGGGAATATCGCGGGCCGCCGCTGTCCGAAGAGTTTCAATTCCCGGCCCCCAGGCACTCGGTCACTTTATTGCAGAGCACCAGGCGCCGCGCCGGGCTTGGTGACCGACGCCGATAGGGAGCGTCATTTCGTGAAGATTACCGGACATGGGGCCAGCAGGGTGTCCTTCCATTGAATGACACCCGCAGGTCACCCCGTGGAATTGCGTGCGGCGCAGCCGCCAAGGTCTCCCCTGCCAGCGCGGATCAAAGTCGCCAGCGCGTACGAACGTGACGGTTATGGGACTGAAGTGACGCGAGTACACCGGTTCATCCGCGCACCGAAACTCGATCCGCGCCGAACAGGGGGAAGCGCGCGCCGGGGTGCCGGGGTCCTGACAGACTGCGCCTACGTGTGACCGAATGGAGGCGGGAGATGGCCAATTATCACGTCACCGTGCAGGGCACGGATCGGCAAGCCATGGCGGATCTGGTCCGCGTGCACGGCCTGCGCGTGTACCCCCAGACCCTGCGCGAGGTCATCGACGGAGAACGGGTTTCCGCAGTCGCGGATGAAGAAATGATCCGTCGACTCCGTGTCGCCGGCTATCTCGTGGACGAGCACGAGGACGTCGACGAAGATGCCAGTTCGAGCCTTGACCAGGTTGGTCGAGGCAATCGATTCCGCGAAGACACCGAGAACTGACGACGATGCCGTACCTCAATGTCGACGAGGTCGAATCCGCCATCGAACTGGTCGCCGACAGCAATCCCGGCTCGACCGAATTGATCGAGCTGCCGCGGCCGACCTGGGAGGGCCGGACCAGCCGGGCCATCCGGGTACACAAGGGCGGCGCGGCCGCCGAAGGCATCTACCTGATTGGCGGGGTGCATGCGCGTGAATGGGGAAGCTCGGACATTCTCATCTCCTTCGTGCAACGAATCACCGACGCCTACCGGACCGGAACCGGCATAACGTTGGGCGGCAAGACCTTCAGCGCACCGGACATCGGTGGAATTGTCGAGACGCTGGAAGTTGTTGTTTTCCCTCAGGTCAATCCCGACGGCCGGCGCTACTCGATGTCCGTCGACCCGATGTGGCGCAAGAACCGGCGCCCCGCGGGAAGTTCGTCGCCGGCCTGCGCAGTCGGTGGCGGCAGCGGGCCGGGCGTCGACCTCAACCGCAATTACGACTTCCTCTGGGATTTCCCGACGAAATTCAGTCCGGCCGCGCCGGTGATGACATCCATCGACCCGTGCAGCGAGATCTACCGTGGCCCCGCGGCCTCCTCCGAGCCCGAGATACAGAACGTCACATGGTTGTTCGACCAGCACCCTGCGGTCGGATACTTCATCGACATCCACTCATTCGGTGAGGACATCCTCTACAACTGGGGCGACGACGACAATCAGACGACGGATCCGGAGATGAACTTCCGAAATGCCGCCTACGACGGTGCCCGTGGCATCCCGGACAGTGCGCGCGGCGGGGATCCGGAGAAGTACCGCGAGTATCTGCCGAACGGCGATCTGCAGGAAATGATCGCCCTGGGCACCACCATGGCAGATGCGATCCGGGCGACCCACGGCCGCCGGTACAGCGTCAAGGGAGCGGTGGGTCTGTATCCAACATCGGGAACGTCCGACGACGCCGCGTACTCACGTCACTTCATGGATACCGCGCGCAAAAGGGTGCTCGGGTACACGATCGAATGGGGACCGGAGCGGGCTTCGATTCCAAGGAGCTTTCATCCCGACTACCCGGACATGGTTCCGATCATCGACGAGGTCAACGCGGCATTGGTGGCGTTCTGCGCGGCCGTTGCCACGCGGGTGGCCAGTCGCGCCGCCGATTGATGCGCAGGAGCCGAGGAGCAAGGCTCAGGGGTGCAGTACGAATTCCACCACCCCGGGCGCGACGTGTTCGACCACCGACACCCGCCACCCGTTCCTGGCCAAATGCGTGCAAGACGGGCACGGCAACCGGTCCTCGCTGACTACACCACCGCGGGCAATCTCGCGACGGTGGCCGACACGTCCGCGGTGAGCACCGGTGTCACCCGCAGCTACAAATACCAGGGCGACCCGGGCGTGACCTGTGGAGGATTCCCCGGCCAGCAATGCACCACCACCACCACCAAAACCACCACCACCGGGAACGGCAAGACCAGCAGCTACACCTACAACACGACGGGACAGCTGACAAAGATCACCCCACCCGCGCCGGGGGTGGCCACGACGTTCGGGTATGACTCGCTGTCGAGGCTGACCAGCGTGCACACCCCGAACGGCATCACCGTCACGTATTCCTACGACAACCGGGATCAGCGCACCCAGACGGTGTACTCCGTCGGCGGGACCGTCGTGTAATCCTACGACGGCGACGGGGAGCTGGCCTCGATGGTCGATTCCGTCGGCGGCAACCAGACCCACGGCTACGACGGGTTGAACCGGCAAACCCGCCTCACCCCACCCGGTCAGGCGGCGGTTACCGTGACCTACGACGCGGCCGGGAACCTGGCCACCTACACCGACCCGGCCGGCACCGTCGCCTACACGTATGACGCCGGCAACGAACTGGTCAAGCTGGCCCAGCCCGGCGGGTCGTGCACCGGCACGGTCACAAATGCGTCAGCTTCGCCTACAACGGCAACGGTGCCCGCACCGGCATCACGTTCCCCGGCGCCACAGCGCAGACCACGACGGTGGACGCCTCGGGCCGGCCCACCGAGATCAAGGCCGTGCACGGGACGACCGTGTTGTCGGACCTGACCTACACGTACAAGAAGGGCACCGCGGACACCATGCTGGTGCAGACCCGGGGCGACAAGCTCGGGGTCGGCGGCCCGGCGGGCTCGACCACCAGCTATGGGTACGACTCGCTGAACCGGTTGGTCACCGCGACCGAGAGAACCAGCACCGGCGTCACGAACGCGTCGTGGGCGTACGCCGATGACAAGAACGGCAACCGCACCAGCAACACTGCGGTGCTCGGCGGCGTCACAAAGACGACCAGCCAGGGGTACAACGCGATCGACGAACTCACCTCGCTGAACGGGTCCACCGCGGGCCTGTCCTACGACGCGGACGGCAACCAGAAAGACCAACCCCGGGAACACCGCGGTCGGGGTAGCAGCGGTGACCGCGAGCACCGTCAACAGGCGGGACCAGATCACCGCCGCCACCCTCGGCAGCGGCCCGCACACCACCGCCGGATACCTCGGGAAACCCAAACCACGATGCTCACCGCGAACAACGGGTCCTTCACCACCGCGTTCACGAGCACCATGCTCGGGCTCACCCGGCAGACCGGGAACGGCCTGACGGTGTCCTTCGTCCGCA
>Ga0208716_1000201_pt1 | contig 24730 bp, 19 predicted proteins | sample NGESurdeep092012_8_FD_184482 | JGI IMG/M metagenome (GOLD analysis project Ga0208716, IMG submission 184482) | Arctic peat soil microbial communities from Barrow, Alaska - NGEE Surface sample 415-3 deep-092012 (SPAdes) | ecosystem: Environmental > Terrestrial > Soil > Wetlands > Peat ...
GGCCGCCACGACCGCGCGAAGACTCGCACGAACTCGATGACGATCCGACCCAACAGCGCGAGCCTGAACAGCCAGAGGATCAGGTAGAGCACCTGCCAGAGAATGTTCACACCATTACTTGTACCGGATGCGGAAGGGGCCCGACAGCAGCGTCAGCGGCCGGAACGCGCACCGGCATAGGCCTGACGATCGCGGGTGTCCTGGGAGAAACCGCCGGTGAACGCGGCCGGAGCGCCGGGTTCGGACAGGTCGGCGACGTCAGTGTCCGGCGGCAGCAGCATGAACACCTTGGTGGTGACCTTGTCGATCGAACCACGCAGGGCGAAGGCGAGACCCGCCGCGAAATCGACAAGGCGACGCGCGTCGGAATCGTCCATCTCGGTCATGTCCAGGATGACGGGCTTGCCCTCGCGGTACTTCTCGCCGATCACGCGTGCCTCGGCGAAGCCGTTGAGCTTGATCGTCACGGGACGAATGGCGCCGGGGATCTCCGGTTCACGACGCATGTCCGGGCGTGACTGCATGGCCAGTGCTCCCTGGGTCATCGGGGCGTCCTCGTAGGCGGGTCCGACGGGGCGGCGGGAATGGGCGGCGGGATACGGTGCGTCCTGACCGCGGTCGTACCCAACGGGTGCGTACCCGTCGGCCGGGTAGTCGCGCGCGGGGTAGTCAGACGGGTATTCGCCCGGGTAATCACCGGTGTCCGAGTCGTGGTAGTCGTCCACGTACTCGTCCCGGTGGGACTCGTCCGGCACGAGCCCCAGGAAGGCCCCCACCTTGCGCCATGATCCCATTTTGGTCTGATCCTTCCGTTGCCCTACACGGTGAACGGGACCCGCGCTGGTGCCGCTTGCGGCATGCCGTGCGAACCGATCTCCTCGCCTTGCGCGTCAGGCTATCCCCGTGATCAGAACGATCGCGGCACGACACACCGGGCCGGACAAGCGGTTCCGGCCGTGTTCGTTCCTCGGTTCATTCCTCGGTTCATTCCTCGGTTCATTCCTCGGTTCGGTCATCGGTGCGGGGCATCCAGATGAGCCCGGCGAACCGGCCGGTCGGCGCCCCCCTGCGGTGGCTGAACAGCTCCGGATCCGTGTAGGTGCACCGCGGGTCGATGGCCACGCCCGCCACCCCTGCCGCCCGCAACTGACGGGCCAGCCCGGCACGCAGGTCGAGGCCCGGCGTGCCGCGGTCGGTCCGGCAGGCCGATCCCGGCAGCGCGGCCTCGACCTCGTCGCGCATCCCGGCCGGCACCTCGTAGCACCGACCGCAGATGGCCGGGCCGAGCAGCACCTCGATCGACGACGCGGATGCACCGGCGTCGACCATCGCCGCGACCATCCGCGGCGCGATACCGCCCGCCGCGCCGCGACGCCCGGCGTGCACGGCGGCGATCACCCCGGCGACCGGGTCCCCGGCCAGGATCGGCACGCAATCGGCGACCAGCACGCAGAGAGCCAGGCCTGCAGTGCTGGTGACGATCCCGTCAGTCTCCGGTAGCCCCATCTCCGGTAGCCCCATCTCCGGTCGCCCCGTCTCCGGTCGCTCGGCCGTTGCGGCACCGGTGGTTGCCGCCGACCCGTCCGCCGACCGCAACACGCCGTCCACCCTCGTCACCGCGGTGCCGTGCACCTGCCGCATCCACACCACCGACTCCGGCGGCACGCCGGCTGCACGGGCCAGTCGAGCCCGGTTGGCCGCCACGCCTGCGGGTGAGTCCCCTACGCCGACACCGAGGTTGAACGAGTCGTAGGGTGCAGCCGACACTCCGCCGTGCCGAGTGGTGACAATCCGTCGGATCCACCTGGGCGCGCCCGCGCCCCTCCCGGACACCGAAACGCCTGAGCCGGCCGACCCGCGGGTCGAGACCGGCTCAGGCGTCATGGCTCCATGAAACACCTCACCAGGGGTCACCCAGTGGTCAGCGCCTCATGAACGACGGAACGTCGACATCGTCGTCATCGACGGTGGCCGGACGCGTTCCCGGACGCACGGACTGGTGCTGGGAGGGCACGTTCGCCTGCGGCGGGTAGTGACCGGCGGGTGCCCCCGGTGCCGCGTAGGCGGGTGCCGGGGGCCGGGCCGCCGGCGGAGGCGCCGAGGTGTACTGCGGCTGTGCTGGCTGCTGCGGACGGGCCGCCGGCTGGGCACCGTTGAACCCGCCGTTGAAGCCACCACCTGCGGCTCCGTTGAACCCGCCGGCGGCGGCCGTGGCCCTGGCAGCCCGCTGGTCGATGGTGGGCGGCAGCACCGACGGCGTCGAGTCGAAGCCCGCGGCGATGACCGTCACCCGTACCTCGTCACCGAGCGAATCGTCGATGACCGTGCCGAAGATGATGTTGGCATCCTCGTGCGCCGCCTCCTGCACCAGCGAGGCCGCCTCGTTGATCTCGAAAAGGCCCAGGTCGGATCCGCCCGCGATCGACAGCAGCACGCCGTGCGCGCCGTCCATCGACGCCTCCAGCAGTGGCGAATTGATCGCCTTCTGGGCGGCCTGCACGGCACGACCCTCGCCGCGCGCCGATCCGATGCCCATCAAGGCGGTGCCGGCGCCGGCCATCACCGACTTCACGTCGGCGAAGTCGACGTTGATCAGCCCAGGAGTGGTGATCAGGTCGGTGATGCCCTGCACACCGTTGAGCAGCACCTCGTCGGCCGACCGGAACGCATCCATCAACGAGACGCCCATGTCGCCGAGCTGCAGCAGCCGGTCGTTGGGGATGACGATGAGGGTGTCGCACTCGTTGCGCAGTTCCTTGATGCCGTTCTCGGCCTGGCCGCCGCGGCGCCTGCCCTCGAACTGGAACGGCCGGGTGACCACGCCGATGGTCAGCGCGCCGAGCTTCCGGGCGATGGAGGCGACGACGGGAGCGCCGCCGGTTCCCGTTCCACCGCCTTCCCCAGCGGTGACGAAGACCATGTCGGCACCCTTGAGCACCTCCTCGATCTCCTCGCGATGATCCTCGGCGGCCTTGCGGCCGACATCGGGGTTGGCGCCGGCGCCGAGTCCCCTTGTCATCTCACGACCGACGTCCAGCTTGACGTCGGCGTCACTCATCAGCAGGGCCTGCGCGTCGGTGTTGATCGCGATGAACTCGACCCCACGCAGGCCGACCTCGATCATCCGGTTGATGGCGTTCACCCCGCCGCCGCCGATGCCGACGACCTTGATCACGGCGAGGTAGTTGTGCGGTGGCGTCATTCGCCTGAGCCTTTCTGCTCTGTCGGGGTACTGCGGGACGGTGCTGTGCTCGGGTGCTTCGACTTCATTTCGCAGCCCGCCCGGCGTGTCGAACTCTCAACCTCAACCGGACGGTTATAGTTATGTCAAGTGCTGCTGGGATTGAAGGTAGGTCGAGGGTCACGGCCCGACACGGAGGCGCGCCGGTGCGGCGCGCGATTTTGTCGTCGTTTCGTCAGCGGCCGCGTTCGGCCGCGCAGCGTGTACTCCGGCCCGACCGCGGGATCGCTACCGGCAGCTGCAACTGGAGCCGAACGGGGTCGATGTCATCGTCGGCAATCAGCGAAACTGCCACTCACCCGCCCACCCACCGGCCACCTCAGCCAGGAAACTCGTTGCGCCCGTAGCGGTTCCACGACGTGACCTGCTCGACCGGCTGCCTATCGGCGGGCTTGAATTCCAGTCCCTTGGTATAGGCAACGGGCAGCAGGGCGACCTGGGTGACCCTCTCCGGAATGCCCAGGAGTTCGCCGACCTCGCGCTCGTAGGTCAGGTGCAGGGTGGTCCACGCCGAGCCGAGACCGCGCGAGCGCAGCGCCAGCGCGAAGCTCCACACCGCCGGCAGGATGTTCCCGTAGAACCCCGCCTGGCTCTCCCCCTCGGCCGGACGGCCGATCACGCAGGGGAGCACCAGCACCGGCACCTTGTCCATGTTCTCGGCCAGGAACAACGCGGAGGACGACACGCGTCGTTGCTGATCGGTCCGCGCGGCGTCCAGACCGGACCGCAGGTATGGCAGTGCACCGCGCCGGTAGTACTCGGCGACCTCGCTACGGAGCTCCGGATCGGTGACGACCACGAACCGCCAGTTCTGCCGGTTCCCGCCGGTCGGCGCCTGCAGTGCGAGCCGCAGGCAATCGGCGATGATCCGGGGACCGACGGGCCGATCGAGATCCAGCCGCTTGCGTACCGCGCGGGTGGTCGACAGCACGTAGTCGACGTCGTGCAGGTCCATTGCTCCAGCCCATCTAACGAGTGATGCTGCGACCGATTCAGTCCGCAGCAGGAGGCGCAGGTGCGCGAGTTGACCGAGGAGGTCGGGGGCGCAGGGTCCTGCCGGGGGCGGCCTGACCAGCCGCTTCTTGACCGGCCAGGCCTGATGGGCGCGAAGCTACCCGGGTCCGACGTTCGCGCCCATGAATGACTGTTCCCCATCGCCCTGGCTTCGAACTCCCCCGATCTGGACGATCCGGGCACACGGATCCCTGCCGCAGCGCACCTCCGGGACGGGACCGGACACGCGGGGGCCCGACCGGCGGGGCATGACATCTGTCACGACACCGGCCACGACGGCTGCCACATCGCAACGCGCGCCCGGCCGTGGACGATGGAGGCATGTCGACGTCGCAGTCCGTCAGTCCCGCCCTGCGCCCTCCGGCGCGCCTGGTCTCACCGCGAGCCGTCCACTACTGGTTCGTCCGCGCACTGGCCGGCTGGATCGTCCTGATCGCGGTGCAGGTGATCTCCTGGGTCCTCGACTGGCCGGTCCCGCCGTGGCACGCCCAGCTGCTCGCGGTCACTGTGATCCTCGCCGCCGCGCACCTGGTGGTGATGCCGCGCTGGCGGTACCGGGTGCACCGCTGGGAGCTCACCGACGACGCCGTCTACACCCGGACCGGGTGGTGGACGCAGGAGGCGCGGGTCGCGCCGCTGTCCCGGGTGCAGACCGTCGACACCGAGCGCGGCCCGATCGGACGGATCTTCCACCTGACCAAGGTCACCGTGACGACCGCGTCCGCGGCTGGTCCGCTGGTGATCGACGGGCTGGACGACGAGGTCGGAATCACGCTGACCGCGGCGGTCACCGCCGCCGCGCAGGCCGTCCGGGATGACGCAACATGATCGGGGAACCGGCCGACACCCCGACCACCGCAACACATCCTCAGGATGCGGAACCGGAGCCCCGGGAGGCGGCTGCCGCCGCGGACGACGAGACCCCGTGGCGCCGGCTCGCCGCCGGCATGCTGCTGGTCGAGCCGCTCCGCGAACTCATCCGCTTCATCCCGCTGCTGATCGCGTTGATCTTCGCCGGCCGGGCCGGCGAATCCGGACCGCCATGGGGACTGATCGGAACCGCCGCGGTCATCGCGCTGGGCATCGTGCGGTACCTCACCACCCGGTACCGAATCACCCCCACCGTCATCGAGGTGCGAAAAGGGATGCTGTCCCGTAAGCACGTCACCGTGCCGCGCGATCGGATCCGCACCGTCGACACCAGCGCCCACCCCCTGCAGCGGATGCTGCGGCTGGTGAAGGTGCAGATCGGCACCGGCTCGTCCGGGCATCGCCACGAATCCGTCGACCTGGATGGACTGCCCGCGAATTTCGCGATGACACTGCGCGCCGAACTGCTGCACCGCGCGCGGACCCAACCCGAGCTGCCATCGTTGTCGGCGGGTGCGCTCGCGACCCCCGTCGCGGGGGCCGTCCCCACCGGCCCTGCGAAATCCGACACTGTGACTACTCCGGTGACTACTCCTGTCGAAACGGAGATCGTCCGGCTCGACCCGCGCTGGATCTGGTTCGCGCCGGCCACCCTGTCCGGGGTGGTCACCGGGCTCGCCGTGATCGGCCTGACCTGGCGGGTGCTCAACGAGGCTCAGGTCAACCCGGCGGATATCGGCGTGGTCAGCAGCACGCTGGATCACCTGGAGACCACGCCGATCTGGCTGGATGTGCTGCAGGTGGGCGTCGGGGTGGTGCTGCTGGTCACTGCGCTGTCGGTGGCCGGCTACCTGCTCACCTTCTGGGGGTTCCGACTCAGCCGGCACCAGGGCGGCACGCTGCACGTCACTCGCGGCCTGCTGACCACCCGAGCCACCAGCATCGAGGAGCGGCGGCTGCGCGGCACCGAGCGGACCGAGCCGCTGCTGCTGCGCGCCGTCGGCGGTGCCCGGCTCAGCGCGATCGCGACGGGACTGCGGGCGGGGCGGGGCGCGACTCGCGGTGGCGAGGTGCTGTTACCTCCCGCTCCCCAGCACGTCGCCGTGGACGTCGAAGCGACGGTGCTGCGAACGCCCTCGCCGGGACAGGCCCAGCTCCTCCCGCGCGGGAAGGCGGCCCGCCGGCGGCGCTACACCCGCGCCCTCACGGTGACAGCGGCCATCAACGTGGCGCTGACCGCCTGGTGGTGGTTCGGACCGCTGCCGGCCTGGGTCGTGCTTACGTCCCTGTTCGCCCTGCCGCTCGCCGCCCTGCTCGCTCGCGACCGATTCCGCAACCTCGGGCACGCGGTGGTCGACGGTCACCTGGTCACCCAGCTGGGGTCGCTGGTGCGTCGGCGCGCCGTGTTGGACGAGGGCGGCGTCGTCGGCATCACCCTTCGCCGATCCTGGTTCCAGCGACGGAACAAGCTGACCTCGTTGATCGCCACGACCGCGGCCGGTCAGCAGAAGTACGCGGTGCCGGACCTCGACGACACCGCCGCCCTCCGGTTGGCTCAGCAGTTGCTACCGGTGACGGGTCAGTTCGTGACCGGGGTCACCGTTCGTCCCGATGCTCCGGACCCGGTCGCCCCTGGTGCCCTGTTGCGCGGTGAGCCCGGCGTCACCAGACTGCCTGCATAGCCGAAATCGGACCCGCCGACGTGATTCTGGTTGGACTCGGGTCGCGCTCGGCAGCGGGCGGCAACCGCCGCCAGGGCAGTTCCGTTGGGCGATCTGAGGGTGGACGAGAAGAACGTGACGATCACGATGCACGACCCGATCCGCGCGAGCCGGCCGCATGACTGAGGACGCTCGTCAGGCCGGCGGAGACCCATCCGGGGTGCAAGTGCGCAATGTCGTTCTGGTCGGTCCTGGTGGGGCCGGCAAGACGATGCTCGTGGAGGCCGTACTGGCCGCGACCGGTGCCATCAGCCGCCCGGGAAGCATCGAGAACGGCAGCACTGTCTGCGATTTCGAGGACGTCGAGAAGAGACTGCAGCGGTCGGTGTCGCTCTCGGTGGCCAGCGCCCTGGTCCAGGATGCCGACCTGCTGCCACCGGGCATCCCTGGAGTGCGGATCAACTTCGTCGACACCCCCGGGCATGCCGACTTCGTCGGTGAACTGCGCGCGGGGCTGCGGGGCGCGGACGCCGCTTTGTTCGTCATCTCGGCATCCGACACGTCCGCCAGCGGCTCGGCGATCGACGGCGCCACCCGGATCCTGTGGCAGGAATGTGCGGATGTCGGCATGCCTCGGGCCGTGATCATCACCCACATCGACCAGCCACGAGGCGATTTCGACGCGGCCGTGGAGAACAGCCAGCTGGTGTTCGGGGAGGGCGTGCACACGCTGTACGTCCCGGTCCCCGTCTCCGCAGCCGGCGGCGGCGGGCCGTCCGCACTCATCGGTCTGCTGTCCCAGCAGGTGTTCGACTCCGGTTCCGGCACCCGGCAGTCGCGTCCGGCCGACGATGACGAGCTCGCGCTGATCTCCGCGCGGCGCGAGGCGCTCATCGAGGCGGTGATCACCGAGTCCGAGGACGACAGCCTGTTGGACCGCTACCTGGCAGGCGAACAGGTGAGCTTCGACACAGTCGTCGACGACCTGGAGACCGCCGTCGCCCGCGGCGCCTTCCACCCCGTGCTGCCCTGTGTGCCCACCACCGGGCTGGGCATCCCGGAATTGCTGGAGATCATCTGCCGCGGCTTCCCGAGCCCGGTCGAGCACGTGCTGCCCATCGTGTACACCCCGGTCGGAGCGACCAGAGACCCGTTGACGGGCAGCGCCAAGGAGCCGCTGGTCGCCGAGGTGGTCAAGACCACCACCGATCCCTACGTGGGTCGGGTGTCCCTGGTCCGGGTGTTCTCCGGGGTGTTGCGGCCGGATGTGCCGGTGCACGTCAGCGGTCACTTCGCCCGGTTCTCCGGACACCCGGAGGACGAGGACTGGCACGCCGAGCACGACCTGGACGAGCGGGCAGGGACCATTTCCCGTCCCGTCGGCTCGACGCTGACCGGGCTCGGCCAGGCATTCGCCGGCGACATCGTGGCCGTCGCCAGGCTCGCGCACGCCGAGACCGGTGACACCCTGTCCGACCCGGCCGACCCGTCCGTACTGGCGCCCTGGGTGATGCCGGAACCTCTTCTCCCCGTGGCGATTTCGGCGCGATCCTCCAGCGAGGAGGACAAACTGGTGCAGGGCCTTGCTCGGCTGCAGGCCGAGGACCCGACCGTCAGGGTGGAGGTCAACCCGGCGACCGAGCAGATGGTGATCTGGACGATGGGCGAGCAGCAGCTCGAAGTGCTGCTGGACCGGCTGCGCAGTCGCGCCGGCATCGAGGTGGCCGTCGAGCCCGTCCGGGTCGCGGTACGCGAGACGGTCAAGTCCTCGGCAGGTGGGCTTGGCCGGCACGTCAAGCAGTCCGGCGGGCACGGGCAGTACGCGGTCGCCCAGATCGAGGTCGAACCCCTTCCCGAGGGCGGCGGGTTCGAGTTCGTCGACAAGGTGGTCGGCGGCGCGGTGCCCCGGCAGTTCATCCCCAGTGTGGAAAAGGGGGTGCGCAACCAGCTGGACCGCGGAGTCCACGGGCATCCGATGGTCGATCTGCGGGTGACCCTGATCGGCGGGAAGGCGCACAGCGTGGACTCCTCGGATGCCGCGTTCCAGATGGCCGGGTCGTTGGCACTCAAGCAGGCCTCGCAGGCGGCGGGCGTGCAATTGCTGGAGCCGATGGATTCGGTGACGATCACCGTTGACGACGAATTCGTCGGAGCTGTGCTCGCGGACCTGGCGTCCCGCCGCGGCCGGGTCCGCGGCACCGAACCCGCGGGCACGGGCCGATCCTCGGTGCTGGCCGAGGTCCCCGAGGTCGAGCTGACCCGGTACGCCATCGACCTGCGCTCGATCGCGCACGGCACCGGCGTCTTCAACCGCCAGTACCTGCGGCACGCGCCCGCGCCCGAGCATGTGGTCGATCGGCTGACGGCAGGCGCCACCCAGGACTGACAGCCGGCCGGGGCGCCGTCAGTCCGAGACCAGGTCCCGAGGCACCACCGACAGCGCGAGGGGCGCGACCACCGTGACGACCTCGTCGTCACGCCCCTGCGCGGTCATCCGGTACTCGCCGTCGGCCAGGTCGTAGACCTCCACCGACGGTGCGCGGGGGTCGACGATCCAGTGCTGCGCGATGCCGCCCTCGGCGTACCGGGAGGACTTCAGCAGGCGGTCGATCCGGGCCGACCCGGGCGAGAGCACCTCGATCACCAGGCTGGGGGTCTCGGTGATGTTCTTCGGACCGATCCGGTCCTTGCGCACCACCAACAGGTCGGGCTCCAGCGAGGTACGGCGGTCCGGTTGCCAGTCCAGTGGTGCCACGAACACCTCGTGGTCGGGCGGGCAGGCGGCGCTCAGCAGCAGCACCAACCGAACAATCGCCCGCTGGTGACGGGGGACCGGAGACGGGCTCACGATCAACGTCCCGTCGATGAGTTCGTACCGCAGCCCGTCGTCCGGCAGGGTCTCCAGCATGTCGACGGTCCACTCGCCGTCGACGTGCGCGGGCCAGCCGATTGCCCGCTCCGTCGTTGCTGGTTCGGCCATACCGACCATCGTGCCTCCTTCGGTGTTCGCATTCCAGAGAGTGTGGGCCATCCGACCGACCGGCTGAGAGTTGTCCACAAAGGGCAAGACTGCTGCCAACCCGCCCATCGTCGGGCAGGTGACGCGCTGGCCGCCGGATTCCTGGCAAGCCTGGCCCAGGGCATGGATCCGTCGCGTTGTCTGCGTCGGGCCGTCCTGTCTTGCGGCCACAAGGTCGGCTCAGTGATGAATGTGGTGATGGCCCGCCCCCGACGGACCCGGCGCGCCACCACTCTCCGTTAGGCGCTGGTGCTGTTCGACCGATCAGGCACCTAGGAACTGGCCGAATCACCCCTGGTCCAGGGAATGCCCGCGATGCACCCCGACGTTGCGAACGGTGTTGGCAGTGTGGCCGATCACCGTGAATTCCGGACAACCGCAGCGCCACGACAGGCGTCCGCACCCTTGTTGGCTGTCCGGCTGACGACACCGGAAGGCCCGTCCCCCATGATCATTCCCGACGCCCCCGTACGTGCCCACCTCGACGGCGAGCACGCCACGGCGACCGTGAACGCTTCAGCCGCAGCGCCTTTCGATTCGAACCGAATCCGCGCCGGCTTTGTGCTGCTGCTCGGCGCACTCACCGCGATCGGTCCGTTCACCATCGACATGTACCTGGCGGCGTTCCCGCAGATCACCGCCGACATGGGTACCCGGCCGGCGGCGGTTCAGCTCACGATCACCGCGACCCTGGCCGGGCTCGCCCTTGGGCAGTTGCTCATCGGATCGATCTCCGACGCCCTGGGCAGGCGTGCGCCGTTGATCGGCGGCCTGGCGTTGTACATCGCCGCGTCGCTCGGCATCGTTTTCGTCCAGTCGGTCGAGGTGCTGACCGCACTGCGTTTCGTGGAGGGCCTTGCTGCTTCGGCCGGGATGGTGCTCTCGATGGCCATCGTGCGAGACCGCTACCACGGCGTGCAGGTCGGGAAGGTGCTGGCGCGGTTGATGCTGGTGGTCGGCGTCGCGCCCAGCATCGCGCCGATCATCGGCGCGCAGTTCCTGCTGCTCGGTTCCTGGCGCATCATGTTCGTGGCGTTGGCCGGCTTCGGGGTGGTCCTGCTGCTGCTGGCGATCTTCCTGCTGCCGGAATCACTGCCCGTGCAGCGGCGGCGCTCCGGCGGGGTCGGCCCGGCGCTCAAGTCCTACGGCTCGCTGATCACCGACCCGATCTTCATGGCGTTGGCCCTGCTGAGCGGTTTCTCGATGGCGGCGCTGTTCACCTACGTGTCGTCCGCGACCTTCGTATTCCAGGAAGGGTACGGGCTGTCCGCCCAGCAGTTCGCGCTGATCTTCGCCTCCGGCGCCGTGTGCATCACCGCCGGGACACAGATCAACGGCGCGCTGATCGGCCGGTGGGCGCCGGAGCGCATCCTGACCGTCGGCGTGTTCGCAGGTCTGGCCACAGCCGGCTCGATGCTGACGGTGGCGCTCCTCGGCCTCGGCCTCTGGCCGCTGATCGCCACGCTGTTGCTCACCTTGTTGGTCACCGGGATCCTGCTGCCAGCCGTGCCGGTCATCGCGCTGGAGGCCAACGCGCACCGGGCCGGCAGCGCCGCGGCGCTCCTGGGTGCGATGCAGTTCGGTGTGGGCGCTGCCGTTGCACCCATCACCGGGCTGTTCCCCGAGGGATCACCGGTGGCGATGGCGGCTGTGATGTTCGTCGCGGTGACGGTGACCGTGGGCCTGCTGCTCGCCGTCCGGCCCAGCCTGAAACGTGGACCGCAACCGATCACCGTCCTGGCCGGGTCGGAGTTGTCGGCGGCCGAGCTGACCGTCTGAGCTCCGCCGCCGGCATCTCGACGGTGGCGATCACCGGTCACCCCTGAGTTCATCGAGCGACTTCTGGACCGGATCGTCCAACTCGACCCGTGCCAGCTGGGCAAACCCGCCGGGGATCCTCGCGCGACGGATTCGCAGCGTGGACGGTGGATCCGTACCCGGCGGGACGAGGATCGCCACCACCTCGCCGTGGCTGGTGATCTGGATCGTCTCGCCCTGGGCGACATCGCGCAGCACCGCGCTGCAGCTGCTCCTCAGCTCTCGGTGCGAGATTGTCCGGACCATTCACCGTCCCCCCTTCCCGGTCACGGATCGAAGCGAAGCGAAGCGGTCGGGCCGTGGCGCGTTTCACGCGTCATTCTGGTCCATCACCGCCCGCCATCCGCAGGTACGCCGGCCGCAGCAGGTCGACCAACGCGGTGCCGCGGACGTCCAGCGGCACGTCGGGCAGCTGCCGGAGCACGGCATCCGCCGCGAGCTGCGCCGGCTCGTACCGCGGAATCGGCGCGGCCGGCTCGAAGTAGGCGTCCAGACAATCGGCGAGGGGGGCGACCCTGGTGCGCGGCGCGGGGCCTCTCGCCGGCGTCGACGATCGCAGCGCGCGCAGGTTGTCCAGCAGATCCTCTCGTTCGCGCCCACGCCAGGCCAGGATCCGGAACGGGTCCTCGTCGAACGACTCGGCCAGCAGGTAGCAGACGGCGGCCACATGCTTGCACGGCACGCCCCAGTCCGGGCAGGAGCAGTCCATCGACATGTCCTTGCCGGTGGCGGGGAACAGCGGCAGCCCGGCTTGCCCGAACACCTCCTCCAGATCCTCGGGCATCGACCCGGCCAGCAGTTGGGCGGCGTACCAGGCCTGATCGGCCAGTGCCTGTTCCAGCCGCGCCCACTCGGCCTTGTCGAAGGCGGCGATGGAGATCCGCACCCGGTACGGCCGTGCCCGGCTGCCCTGCACCTGGGCGGACACCAGTCCGGGCGCCACCGTCATCTCGATGACCTGCCCGGCCCTGGCATACCGACGGCCGCGCTGCAACCGGCCGCCCAGCCCCATGTCCTCCAGGACCTGGATGAACCGGCCCGACCACCAGGTCTGCGAGATCGCGCCGCGTTTGCTGCGCGCCTTGATGCCACCGTCAACGGCCCGCGGTTTCGACGGACCCCAGAACCGCTCAGTCATCGGAAGAAACAATCATCAGTCGATCACTCCTCGGTGGCCTGCGCGGTCAGCGCGAACACCTCGCGCAACTGGCTCGTCGACAGCTCGGTCAGCCATCCCTCGCCGTCACCGACCACGGACTCGGCCAGCGCCTTCTTGGTCTCGATCATCTCGTCGATGCGTTCCTCGAGCGTGCCGGTGCAGATCAGCTTGTGCACCTCGACCGTGCGGTGCTGACCGATGCGGAAGGCGCGGTCGGTGGCCTGGTTCTCCACCGCCGGGTTCCACCAGCGATCGAGGTGGATGACGTGGTTGGCCGCGGTCAGATTCAGGCCGGTGCCGCCTGCGCGCAGGGACAACAGGAAGATCGCCGGGGCGGCCGCTGTCGTTGCGGCGGTGGCAGTGTCCCCCTCGGAAGCCTGGAAGCGGGCCACCATGTCGTCCCGGCGCTTCTTCGGTGTGCCGCCGTGCAGATACAGCACCTCCCGCCCGAAGGTGTCGGTCAGCAGCGGCTGCAACATGCCGGCGAATTCGGTGTACTGGGTGAAGCACAGCACCTTCTCCCCCGCCTGATGGATTTCGGCGAGGATTTCCAGCAGCCGGGTCACCTTTCCCGAGCGGGTGCCCAGCGGCGTGCGATCGTGCAGGAACTGGGCGGGGTGGTTGCAGATCTGCTTCAGTTTGGCCATCGCGGCCAACACGTTGCCGCGTCGGGTGATCCCTTCGGATTCCTCGATCTTCACCATCATCTCGTCCACGACCGCCTGGTAGAGCGAGACCTGCTCGACGGTCAGCGCGCAGTACTGCTTGACCTCGATCTTGTCCGGCAGGTCGTCGATGACGTTCGGGTCGGTCTTCACCCGCCGCAACAGGTACGGCCGGGTGATCGCACGCAGGGTGTGCGCCGGCTCGGTCTTGCCGTATCGCTCGACCGGGATGGCGAAGCGGGTACGAAAGGATTCCATCGAGCCGAGCAAACCGGGATTGACGAAGTCCATCACCGCCCAGAGCTCGGCCAGCCGGTTCTCCACCGGAGTCCCGGTCAACGCGATCCGGTGCTCCGCGGGAATGCGCCGGACGGCCGCGGCCTGCCGCGACGCGCTGTTCTTCACGGTCTGCGCCTCGTCCAGCACCACCCGCCGCCAGCTGCGGTCGGCCAGCACGCCGGAGTCCCTGGTGGCCACGGCGTAGGTGGTGACCACCAGGTCGACCTCGTCACGGCGAGCATCGAAATCGTTGCCGCGCAAGCGATCCGCCCCGTGATGGACGTACACCCGCAATGCCGGGGCGAAGGTTGCGATCTCGTGCTGCCAGTTGCCGACCACCGACATCGGACAGACGAGCAGCGTCGGCCCGCCGTCGGGATCGTCGGAGCGCTCACGGCTGAGCAACGCGAGCAGCTGGATGGTCTTGCCCAGGCCCATGTCGTCGGCCAGGCAGGTGCCAAGGCCCAACCGGGACATGAACGACAGGTACGCGAAACCCCTTTGCTGGTAAGGCCGCAGCACTGCCAGGAAGTCGGGTGACGGCTCGATGTCGGTGATCACGTCCTCTGCCGCGCCGGACAGCAACGCGCCCAGCCAGCCCTCAGCGGAGACCTCCTCGACCGGGACGGGGGTGTCAAGACCGATGTCCTGCCGGGCGGCCAGATCGAGCACCTGGCCAGCGGTCATCCGGCCGGATCCCTTGCGCTGCAGGAAGTCCAGCCCGCGGCGCAACTGCTCGGGATCGGCCGCCAGCCATTGGCCCCTGACCCGTACCAGCGGGCTCTTCGCCTCCGCGAGAGCGCGCAGTTCGTCCTCGCTGAGCACCTCGTCGCCGATCGCGATCTGCCACCGGAAATCGACCAGCTGGGCGCGGCCGAACCTCGCCGCCCCCTCCACGACACCCTCGATCGGCGTGCCCGCCGACAACCGCAGCGACAACCGGTGACGCCGGCTCCACCACGCGGGCAGCAGCAGCCCGATCCCGGCGGCATCCAGCTGCGGCGCGACGTCGGCCAGAAAGCCGTGCGCACCAACCGCGTCGAGCTCCCAGTGCGACGGCCGGGCCTGGTGCAGCGCCGTGTTCAGGTCCGGGTAGATCCGCCCGGCCCGGCCCAGCTCGGTCAGCAGCAGCTCCTCCGGCCGATCCAGCCAGCGGCCGAGGCTGCCGCCGCCCTCCCAGACCTGCTCGGCGGGCACCAGCAGGCTCGGATCCTCGGTGGACTGCAGGAAGAACTCCAGCCGCCAGGCCCGATCCTGGGTGTCACGGTCGTCGCCACGCTGGTCGTCCGCTCCGCGGGACTGCTCGACACCGTGGTCGTCCGCGACTTCCCCGTCGTTCGTCGGCCCATCCGGCCCCGGGGCCTGCAAGCGAAGGGTCAACCTGGCCGTTCCGCTGGCCGGACCGACCTCATCCCACGGAGCCAACGCGGCAGCCAGCTCGTCCACCGCGTCATCGGGCCCGTCGACGACGCCGTCCCACGAGGTCAGGCCGGCCAACCACGCCTCGACGACGGTCCGCCGCGCCCGGCCTCGGCGGGGCGGTCGCAGATCGAGCGGCTGTTCGGCGGGACTGACCGGCCGGGCGGCACCGAGCTCATCCGTCGGCCGCGCACCGGCGAGCCGGGATCGCACGACGGCGTCGACGAAGGCGTCCACCGCGGCGGAGACCAGAGTATGCGGATCGCGCCCGTCGCGGTCCGATGAACCCTGGGCCTCGGCCCGGCAGACCGGTGGCATCGCGGCGGCCAACCGGTGCAGGGCCAGCAGGTCAGGGCCCTGGACGATCGGGCGCCAGCGGGCGACGGCGCCGGTCTCGAGCAGGTCGACGGTCGGCAGCACGCGGCCCCGGTCGACCAGATCGGAGGCGAACGCGACGACCGCCGCAAGGTACTCGACGGATCGGCCGAACCGGACGTCCCCACCTCCGGTGTCGCCGAGCAGCCGAACGGCCTGCCCGGCGTCCAGCCACAGCACGGGCACCCGCCACGGCAACAGGGCGGGCGCGCCGCGCGGCGCCGGACGCGGCGGGGTGCGCAGCAGCTCCGGCGAATCCAGCGGAGCGCTCGGCAGCGACGGGAGCAGCAGCAGCGCCTCGGCGGTGGCGCCCGCGCCGGGCAGCGGCGCGGCGAACGGATGCGACCTGGCCCGCTGGGTCGCCGCGGTGCTCTTCACCGGCCGTGCCGGGTCCTCGGCCCACAGCCCGGCGCCACGGTCCGGGGAGTACAGGCCATGCACGACGAGCACCGCGAGCTCCTTCTCCCTGCACCGGTCTGGCCGGGATATCGAACCGGCGACGACACGGACGCTACCGGGCGCGTCCGACAGCGCGGCGCGGATGTGGCCAAGCCGCCCGCTTTGCAATCCCCCTATGACGTTCGCGGGGGTCGAGACCGACCCGACCTGCGTGACGGTCGACGTCGTTTCGGTCGCCGACTTGCTGCTGGGTGTCGGTGCGATCGCCATCCCCGTGCTCGCGGTGCTACTGATCGCCCGGATCGCCCGGCGGCAGCCCGCTGAGGCATTGCTCCGGGAGGGCCGCCGGACGGCCGGGGTGCGGCTGTAATGGGGCATCGGAGTCATGGTGCTGGGGGTGCTCACCGTCGTCGCGGCGATCGTCATCGGATCGCTCTCACCCGAGCTCTGCGACCGGGCCAGCGGCGTCGTCGCGGTCAGCGGCGTCGTGGTGGCTGTGATCGGCGCGCTGCTCGCCGGCGGTGGGTCTTCGTACGCCCGCAGAGCGGGTTGGATGGTGCTGGCAACCGTTGCGGCCCTTGATATCTGGATCTTCTACACCAATCTGCTGGCGATCTTCACCGAGGAGGAGGGAGTCGAGGGGCTGCTGCTGCTGGCGTTCGCGATTCATGCCGCCTGCATGGCCGTCGCGGCTCGGTGGTCGTTCACCGCGAAGGACCTGGGACCCATCGAACACGCGAAGGCCGGGGAGGCGGGCAGGGCGCTGGCCGCGGTCTGGGTGTTCCTGGCGTCCTACTCGCTGCTGAGCATCCTGCGGAGCGACAACGCGATCTTCGACAGCGCCGCCGGATCAGCGGTCGCCGGAGCCCTGACCTTGGGCGCTCTCGCCGTCACGATGGGCAGTGGCTCCACCAAGTACGCCGAGGCCATCTACGCCAAACCGTCCGCCCCGCCACCACCGACCGTGGACGTCGTTTCCACCGCCGACGATCGCCGACCCACGGCGCCACCAGAGGGTGAACAGGACACCGGCGCCATCTCGGGTCCCGGCACCGAGTGAGCCGAGTGAACGCGCCTCAGCCACCATGTGTTCATGAGCGACGTGTTCATGAGCGACGAGCCAACGACATTCCTGATCGGCGGCGGTTGGCGTCGCGAGCATAGGGACGACGTCTACGGCCCGTTCCTGGCCGCCGCCTGGCCCGACCCGACCATCGCCTGCGTGGTACTCGACGAAGGTGACGGCGCCGAGCAGTTCGACCGATGGGCCGCGGCGTTGCGCGCAACCGCCGCCTGCTCCCCCAACCCGGTGCTGGTGCCGCTCGGTACCGTGCTGGACGTCGGCGCACTCGCCGGGGCTGACGGAGTGCTCGTCTGCGGGGGCCTGACTCCCGGATACGCCGCTGCCCTTTCCCCGGTGGCCACTGACCTGCGCGCCGTGCTGAGCACGCGCGGAATTCCGTACGCCGGGTTCTCCGCCGGCGCATCGATCGCGGCGCGGCGAGCGCTGGTCGGCGGCTGGCTGGACCGCGGCGTGCCGATCTGTTCCGAGGACGCCGGCGAGGACCTCGCCGAGTTGACGATCACCGAAGGGCTTGCGCTGGTTCCGATCACGGTGGAGGTGCATGCCGCGCAATGGGGAACGCTCGCCCGGTTGATCGACGCGGTCGCTGCCGGCCCGGTCGATTCCGGGGTGGCCATCGACGAGGACACCCTGCTGGCCGTGGGCACCGGTGGAGCAGCAGTGCACGGCGGGGGTCAGGTGCACTGGGTCCGGCGAGGCGACAGTGCCGCGCTGGTCACAAGTTTCCGGGCCGGCCCGCTGCGGGACGGGGTGTTGACGGGCTGATCTCCGCCCGGGCGCGGAGGAGAAAGTCGCGCTCACCGGCGTTCTCGGTGCGGGAAAGGGCGGCGTCATATTCCTTGGCCGCCTCCGCATTACGGCCGAGTCTGTGGAGCAGGTCGGCCCGAACCGCATGCAGCAGGTAGTAGTCGTCGAGCCCGGAAAGGTCGTCGACGAGCACGAGAGCGACGTCCGGACCACGCACCTCGGCCACGGCGACCGCACGGTTCAGTGCGATCACCTCAGTCGGCGCGACCGCCAGCAGTTGGTCGTACAGCTGCAGGATCTGCCACCAGTCCGTCAGCGCGGCCGTCCCGGCATCGGCGTGCACCGCGTTGATCGCCGCCTGGATCTGGTAGGGCCCGGGCTGATTGCGCCGCAACAGGTCCCGGACGATGCCCTGCCCTTCGGCGATCAGCTCCCGATTCCACAGCGCCCGGTTCTGGTCGGCCAGTAGCACCAGCTCCCCATCACCGGTGGTGCGCGCCGCGCGGCGCGCGTCCGCCAGCAGCATCAGGGCCAGCAGCCCGAGCACCTCCGGCTCGTCGGGCATCAGCTCGGCCAGCACCCGCCCGAGCCGGATGGCCTCCTGGCACAGGTCCGCGCGGACCAGCTGGTCGCCGGAGGTCGCGGTGTGTCCCTCGGTGAAAATGAGGTAGATGACGGCCAGCACCGCACGCACCCGTTCCTGCAGATCAGCCTCCGCCGGGACCCGGTAAGGGATCCCGGCGTCACGGATCTTGCCCTTTGCCCGAACGATCCGCTGGGCCATGGTCCGCTCCGGAACCAGGAAGGCCCGGGCGATCTCAGCGGTGCTCAGCCCACCGAGCAGCCGCAGGGTCAGCGCCACTTGAGCACTCTGGCCGAGGGCGGGGTGGGCGCAGGTGAAGATCAGCCGCAGGCGATCGTCGCGCACGGCGCCCTCCTCTGCGGGTTCGTCACGGGCGTGCAGCAGCGCGGCCTGCGCGGAGCGATCCTCGCGGGTGGCCTCCCGGCGCAACCGGTCGATCGCCCGACGACGTGCGGCCGTGATGATCCAGCCGGCCGGACTGGCCGGCAGCCCTTGGGTGGGCCAGCGCTGCGCCGCAACGGTGAACGCGTCCTGGACCGCCTCCTCGGCGATGTCGATGTCGCCGAAGACGCGGACCAGCACCGCCACCGCCCGTCCGTACTCGTCGCGGAACACCTGCTCGATGTCGCGGCCGGACGGCCGTCCGGATGTCGCACCGGATGAGGTGGCGGCCACCGCCGCGGTCAGTGCTCCCCGTCGCCCTGGAAGGGCCGCACCTCGACCGGCAGGGTTGTCGCCCTGGCCATTTTCCCGGCCCAGTCGAGCGCGGCGTCCAGGTCGGGCGCACGGACGATGGTGAAACCTCCGAGATGCTCCTTCGCCTCCGCGAACGGTCCGTCCGTGGTCAGCACGTCACCGTCGCGCACCCGGACGACCGTGGCGGTGCTCGGCGGGAACAGCCCGCCCGCGAACACCCACGACCCCGCCGCCTTGATCTCGGCGTTCAGCACGTCAAGGTCCCGTGAGATCTGTTGCATGACTTCGGGTTCCGGCACCGGTCCGGCGGGCTGGTAGACACTGAGCAGGTACTGCTTCATCGGTGGTCCTCCTCGATTCTCGCCATTCGGGGCTCTCACCAACTACACGATCGGCCAACCGCCGGATCGACAGCGCGCCCGAAAACGGGAGACCCTGTGCCGCAGCCGCCGAGCGCACCCACCGGACAACGATTCAGCCTTGCTGCACCCATCCGGAGGTCTGTCCCAGCACCCGGCTGCCGTCCAGGTCCGCGAGCGACAGCCCGGCGAAACCCGCTGCCAGCGAGGAGGTCTGCCAGCGGAATCGGGGGTTGTCGGTGGTCGCTGCCTCGATGATCACCGCGGCGGCATCGACCGGGCTCTGCGCCGCGGCGAAGGCGCTGCGGGTCCGCGCCAGGTACGAGTGGAGCATCTCGGCATACGGGTCGTCCTCGCTCTCGTCCGGCAGGGTCGGCTCGCCCTGCGGCGTCACCACTCCGGAGACGTTCGCGACGAACTCGCTGGCTACCGCGCCCGGCTCGACGACGCTGACGCCGATACCGAAATGCGCCACCACCGGGGCCAGCGATTGCATCAGTCCCTCCACCGCGAACTTCGCGCCGCAGTAGGCGTCGGCGAATGGTTGCCCGACGACCCCGCCGACGCTGGTCACCGTGACGATGCGACCCCGACAGGCTCGGCGCATGTGGGGAAGTACCAGCCGGGTCAGCGCGGCGACACCCAAGTAGTTGACGTCCAACTGTGCCTGTAGATCGTCCAGGGTGAGTTGCTCGAGCGAGGCCACCGACCCGCGGCCGGCGTTGTTGACCAGAATGTCGATCTGACCGTAGCTCTCCAGCACCGCGTCGACGCAGGACTGCGCGCCCGTGGCGTCGGTGACGTCTAGCGCCCGAACATCCAGTTGCACCCCGGCAGCGGCCGCGGCGTCCCGCAGCGGAGCGGCCTTCACCGGATCCCGCATGGTGGCGACGACCCGCACACCCTTCGCCGCCAGACCCACCGCGGTGTGCAGGCCCATTCCGCTGGAGGTACCGGTGACAAGCGCGACCTGAGCCATCCCCGCTCCTTCGGTCCGGTGATCCCGTGGTGATCCAGTGGTGATCCAGGGGTGATCCAGCCCACCGATCGGGTCCGGATGCCGACCCGCGCGGGCCGCTCCCCATGATGCCCGGCGCCCGCACCGGCGGCAGAACCAGGCGGTCGATCAAGACAAATCCGGCACGTCCCATCGACACTTACGCCGTGACCATCGGGCCGGCGCACAGCCATTCACAGATGGGCGACCCGATAGTCCAGTGATCTCTGAGCGGGCCCGGGGCCCGCCCCGTTCCGACCAACGCAGCACGGAGACACAGCGCACAGCGCGATGTCGTGACGGAACGGAGGTGATCCCGGGCCGGCAGGGCAACGGTCGGCGAAAGCATCGAAGGGAGCATCGGCGCCCTCGACGAGGCACGCCGGCGGTTCAGCCTCTTGACGCAGTGATTCTCCGGTGCGCACGTCGTGGAAATGGTCCGCTCCGGTCAGGCGACGAGCCCATTGCGCAGTCCGAGCGCGACGGCGTGTGCACGGTCGCGCGCACCGAGGCGGTGGAACAGGCGACGCGCATGCGCCTTCACCGTGTCCTCGGAAACGAAGAGATCACGTCCGATCTCACGATTGGAATGACCCTGGCTCATCCCGCGCAGAATCTGTAGCTCGCGTTCGGTCGGCCGGTCGTTGGCAAGGGGTGCCCGTCCGTTCGGACCGAACCGCGGCACCGCCAGCGATCGCATGCGCATCACCATGCCCGATTGATCCGGGTCCCACATCATCAAACCATCGGCTCCGGAGGCGATTGCCCGACTCAAGGACGGCCCGTCGTCCACCGTGCCGAAAACGATCACCGCGGCCGAGGGGAACTGTGCCAGCAATCGCTTGACGGCGTCCTCTCCTGCCGGTCGCGGATGCTGGATTCCGATCATGACCAAGTCGGCCGGATGGGCCGAATAGGACATGATCAGTGAATTCGCGTCGCTGACGCACGAGACGTCGACCACTGTGGGTAGCGTTCGTACGACCGCGGTCAACGCATGCCGGGCGTCGCTGCGCTCGTCGCAGATGAGCACGCTTTTCACAGCGAGCCGCATAGGCGCGTTGCCCACCTGAGTCATCGCAGGTCCCCTCTGATCAACTGCCGCGGCTCAGCCCGACCCCCACGGTGATTCGAGTGTTGGGCCTGCCCCGTCCATTGAGCAGGGTCGAAGGTCCCCGGACATCGCGCCAACTGGGCCATTGATCGATTCAGTGGTCAGTTCGGGGCCGTTCTTCGGGAAATGTCGGGGCGACACCGCCGCCCAATCGAGAGACCAGTTCGGCAATTTCCTGCGTTTGCCGCCCCGTCGGTTCAGCGCGTAGCCGGGATGATCCGCGAGGGCTCGGGCTTTGCCTGAGCCGATCGACGCCGAAGAGCATCGCAGCGGAGCATCACCGGCGATATCAGCCGGCGCCATTCGGACACTTTCGCACAGGAAATTCTCAGCAAGAACACAGGACTGGCCGCGGACGAGACGGAGGCGAATGCGGATTACGGTGCAGGGGCCGGGGATCACCGGCACGGGAATTGCGCCCTCGATGGGCACGAAGGACAATGGGCCACGGTGCGCAACCGCCGTCGGAGCGCGCAGATCCCTTGCGCGCCAACGGACCAGCCCGCGACCCGTAACGGCACGCCGGTCACCGAAGCGAGGTGGCCCGGGCCCTGGCTCCCTGGCCGGCGTCAGTCCGGGCGCAGCCGAAGACGCTCGGCCAGGAAGGCAGCTTTCGGCGCGTGCAATCCGCCGGGCAACTCCGGCGTCAGATCGTGGATGCGATGATTCCTGGCACAAGGACCGCCGCCACCGAAAAGGGCGAGTTGGCGCTGCTGGTCACCGTCGACCCTTCATTGCTCGACCGGCTGACGCCGGTCTTTCAGGCAATTGGTTCCAGATCCGTCAACCCCGGCGCCGTGGCGGGATCACCCACAAGGCCTTCTCGCTATGGCGGTTTCGCGCAAATACGGTGACTGGTCGCCGCCGGAGTTCCCCAGCCGAGTCGAACGATCGCAGGTGATCACCCATCCGGGACCGGACAGCGTCGCTGACACCCTCGCCGGTCCCCGCCCGGTGATCATCCGAGTCCCTCCGTGGCGCGACCCCTTGAAGGCGGCTCGCTGCGTAGCGCTGAGCAAAATCAGGGCCGAAAGGCCCACGCGGCGCAGTGGTCGTGATGCAAGACTCGAGAGCGGCGTAGCGACGCCGCCGGGGAGCGGATGTCGTTCGTCCCTGACGAGATGAGCGAGATGAAAAGGGCCCGGTGACGACAGACCATCTCGCGGCGATGATCCGCGACAACGCGCTGCGATGCGCATCCCGACCGGCGATGCGGTTCCAGGACGGTGCGACATGGCGCACGATCTCCTACGCCGAACTGGGCCAGCGCATCCGGTCGGCGGCCAAGGCGCTCATCCAGTCCGGCGTGCAGGCCGGGGACATGGTCGGCATCTTCTCCCCGAACAGGCCGGAATGGACCATCGCGGACTTCGCGATCCTGAGCGTCGGCGCGATCTCCGTCCCGATCTATCCGACCAACACCGTCAAGCAGGCCAGGTACGTCGTGGACGACGCCGGCATTTCGGTGATCTTCGTCGGCGAGCAGGCGCAGTACGACAAGGTCGTCGCCTTCCGACCGGACACACCGCAGCTGACGTCGATCATTGCCTTCGACACCGCCACCGGCATGACCGGCGAGAATTCGGAGCATTTCGCGGACCTGCTCGCCAGGGGATCCGCCTCCACGCTGGACGAGGGCGTCACGGCACGCATCGACGCGGGCGCCAGCACAGACGTTGCCACCCTGATCTACACGTCGGGGACCACAGGTGATCCCAAGGGCGCCGTCCTCACACACGCCAATTTCTTCCATCAGGTCCGCGCCCTGGACGAGCGGTTCAATGTCGGCCCCGGCGACAACAGCCTGTGTTTCCTGCCGCTGAGCCACGCCTACGAGCGAGCCTGGTCGTTCTACGTCTTCGCCAGGGGCGCCGAGAACTGCTACCTCGCCGACCCGCGCAAGGTGGTGGAGGCGATGGCCGATGTCAGACCCTCGATCATGGTCAGCGTCCCGCGGCTGTACGAGAAGATCTACGCCACCGTGCTGGACCGGGTGGATCGCGGATCGGCGCTGAAGGCCAAGCTGTTTCATTGGGCGATCGGCGTCGGCGGCAGGTACCAGCACACCCGCACCTCGGGTGGATCGATCAACCCGGCGCTGCGCGCCGAGCACGCGCTGGCCGATCGGCTCGCCCTGGCCAAGGTCCGTGACGTGGTGGGCGGCGAGAAGAGGGTCTTCGCCGCCGGCGGCGCGCCGCTGAACAAGGACATCGAGGAGTTCTTCTTCGCCGCCGGCATCTTGATCTTGCAGGGCTACGGGCTGACCGAGACGACGGCGCTGGCGACCTGCAACCACCCCGCGTCGTTCCGATTCGGCACTGTCGGAAAACCCGTGCTGGGCACCGACATCCGGATCGCCGACGGCGGCGAGATCCAGATCCGCGGTGGCAACGTGATGATCGGGTACCACGGCAAGCCCGAGGACACCGCCGCCGCCTTCGAGGACGGCTGGTTCAAGACAGGCGACCAGGGAGCCTTCGACGCCGACGGATTCCTGCTGATCACCGACCGCCTCAAGGACATCATCATCACGTCCCAGGGCAAGAACATCTCACCGCAGCGCATCGAGTCGCTGCTGGCCACCGATCCGTTCATCGAGCAGCTCATCGTCATCGGCGACCGGCGCACCTACCTGTCCGCATTGATCGAACCGGTTTTCCCGATCCTGGAACGGCATGCGCAGGAGCACGGCATTCCGTACACGTCCCGTGCGGAGCTGGTAGCCCACCCGCTGGTGGCGGCGCTGTACGAGAGCCGGATCCATGACCTTTCCCAGGAGCTGGCCAACTACGAGCAGGTCAGGCGCTACACCCTGGTGGACAAGGAGTTCACCCAGGAACGCGGCCAGCTGACGCCTTCGCTCAAGCTGAAACGCAAGGTCATCGAGATCGAATATGCCGCGATCATCGACGCCATGTACGACGCGCCGCGAGCGGACTCGGTGCGCTCGTAGCGCCGGGACTGTCACGCCGCGTCGGCAGGATCCAGCGCCGCCGGCTAGATGCATTCGGATGCACAGGCCTGTCCGCAAACGTGCCCTGCGTCAGTCCCATTTGACAACCCCGTCAGTTCGGCGTTCAGTGAAGGTGCTGAACGCAACAGCTGGCTGGGACCGGTGCCGCCGCCCGCGGGCCAGGGTCCCGGCAAAGTCCGGCTTTGATTTCCTGACCTGCGGTGATGCGGCGCGACACGCCGGTGATGGCCGTTTGCTGGGTGGACATGGCCCTGGTG
>Ga0208716_1000205_pt1 | contig 24519 bp, 18 predicted proteins | sample NGESurdeep092012_8_FD_184482 | JGI IMG/M metagenome (GOLD analysis project Ga0208716, IMG submission 184482) | Arctic peat soil microbial communities from Barrow, Alaska - NGEE Surface sample 415-3 deep-092012 (SPAdes) | ecosystem: Environmental > Terrestrial > Soil > Wetlands > Peat ...
GACGCCGGTGAGCCGTGAGGTCCCGCCCGCGAATGCGACGAGCGCGGCGAGCGGGAGCGCGGCGTCGGGAGCCGCGTCCACGTCGACCTCGACCGGAAGAAGCGCCTTCGCGCCGCCGGGAGGCCCCGAGACCGTGAGCGCGTCCTCGCCTTCCGCCGAGGACTCCCAGGCGATCGTGCCCCCGGTGGCCGCCGCCCAGGCGCGGAAGGCCGCGTCCGGCTGCTCGGAATCGCGCGCGAGGCCGCGCAGCATCACGCGCCCGCCGGATGCGAGCGCTCCCGCGATGGGAAAGCACGCCGCCGAGTCGTCGCCGGGCACGCGGAAACGCGCGGGACGGTAGCCGCCGCCGGCGGACGCTCCGAAACCCTCGAGGACCCGGCGCGTCAGGGCGAGGTAGGAAGCCGAGGCGAGAGGTCCGTCGACGTCGAGCTCGATGCCTCCCGGCACGAGAGGCGAGACGAGCATGAGCGCCGAGAGAAACTGCGAGGAGACGTCCCCGCGGATTCTCACGCGTCCCCCGCGCAGGAATCCGCCGCGAATCGAAACCGGCAGAAAGCCGGCGCGCCCGAGAAAGGTCACGTCGGCTCCGAGGGTTCGGATTGCTTCGAAAAGGGGGTTCATGGGGCGTTCGCGCAGGCGAGGCGTGCCGTCCAACACGTAGCGGCCCGGAATCGCCGGCAAGAGCGCCGCGAGAAAGCGCGCGGGCGTTCCCGCGTCTCCCACGTCGATGAAGACCTCCGAGTCCGAGTGACCGCGGTGACGCAGCGGTCCACGCACCCGCCAACCAGCACCCTCTAAGAAGATCTCTCCTCCGAGCAATCTCAGCGCAGATGCCAACGCGCGTGTGTCCGAAGACTCGAGGGGATTGAGCAGCACGCTTTCCCCGTCCGCGCAGGCAGCCGCCACGAGCGCGCGATTCGTAAGGCTCTTGCTGCCGGGGACCTGCAGGTCTCCAGAGAGACGGCCGCGTCGAAGCGGCCGGGCAGCGCTCACGCTCTCACGCGCCCGCGGAGGAGGCCGCGGGGCCCGCCTCGAGCGCTCCAAAACCCCGGCGCTTCGCCTTCGGGGCCGTGTCTTCCTGGACGATCGAAAGCGTTCCGTCCGGGGCGATCTCGGCGTGCTTGCGCTCCTCGAGCCAGGCGGGGAGGACGTGGGTGACGGCGCCGCCGTCGGCCAGCGTCCTCTCGACGTGGAAGTGGCCGACCAGGAGCGCGTCGTATCCCGCGCCGCGCGCCACGCGGCCTTCCGCAAGCAATGCGGCCTCCGGGAGCCTCTTCTTGTGCCGGAAGTTCGAGCGGTAGAGCCGCGCTTCCGTGCGCGACACGATCGCGCGCGCGAGAGATCCGGGGATCAGCTTCAGGACGCCGTGCGCGACCGGGTTCTTCGAGATTCGGCGCCAGAACCGGTACGGCAGGTCGGCGGAATTCACGCGATCTCCATGGACGAAGGCGTATCGCGTCGCCCCCACACGGAGGCCGTCCGCCAGCGCCCAGGATGCAAAAGGTTCCGCATACGGGGAGCCCGCGACGAAAAAATCGCGGTTCCCCTCCACGTACCGCAGCGAAAGACCGCGTGAAGAGACTTCTTTCAACCCCCGGAGCGTCCATGTGAGGAGGGGCGTCTCGAGCTTCGAGTCGCCGATGAAGTAATGAAAGATATCCCCGAGGAGTACCGCCGTGCCGAATCCGCGTCTCCGGACCCCCTCGAGGGCGTCCAGGAAATCCTCGGCATCCCGTTCCACCTGCCCGAGATGCGCGTCGGCGAAGACGGCCACGCCGCCGTCGACGTCGAGGGGTTGTGGGAAGGTCGACACGGTGAGATCTTACCGGCTCGAGTCACTTCCGGCACGCCCCTTGCTCCTCTTGTTATCTCGATCAATGTCCCCCACATGAACGTCAATCCTCTCCTCCTCTCCGCGGTGGCTGCCGCGCTCGCCCTCGCACCTGTTTCCGTGCGCGCCGCGGTGGTGTCGAAGGAGATCGCGGAGCACGTGAGGGCCGGAGAAGCGCGGATTCCGGTCGTCGTCTCCCTCAGGACGGGATCCGAGAGCGCGGGCTTCCCGGTCACGCGCCGCCTCGCGAACGTTCCCGTCGTCGCAGGCTGGGCGACCGCGGCCGAGATCGCCGCGCTCGCGCTCCGGCAGGACGTCGTCCACGTCGGCTTCGACCGCCTCGTGCGTCCCGCGGGACAGATCGGAACGGCGCAGATCGGCGCGGACCGGCTGCTCGGTTTGGGCGTGACGGGGCGCGGCCGGAGCGTCGCCATCGTGGACAGCGGGATCGACGTGGCGCATCCCGACCTCAAACCTCAGGCGGGCTCGGCCTGGCCGGGTTGGAACTTCGCCGACAACGACGGGAATCTCGCGGACTGCAGCGGCCACGGAACGGAGGTGGCGGGAGTCATCGCGGGTCCCCAGGGCCTCGCGCCGGACGCCGGCCTCGTCGTCCTGAAGGTCTTCAGCCTGCGCGATGGCTGCCGCAGCGCGCGCGCGTCCGACGTCCTCGCGTCCGTGGACTGGGTGGTCTCGAACCGTGACGCGTGGAACGTCGAAGCGGTCAACCTCAGCCTCGCCGACGACACCTCGCACCGCGCGTTCTGCGACACGGAGGACCCGGCCGGCGCGTCCACGTTCGCGGCCGCGCGCGCGGCCGGCCTCGCGGTCGTGGCGGCCGCCGGGAACGACGGCAAGACGTCGGGCCTGCCTTGGCCCGCGTGCTTCTCGAACGTCGCCGCCGTGGGAATGGTGTACTCGGCGTCTTCCGGATCGGTCGCCTGGGGCGGATCCGCTTCCTGCGAGGACGCCCTGACCGGGCCGGACGTCGTCCCTTGCGCGAGCACGTCGGGCACCGGCCTTTCGGTTCTCGCGCCCGGCGTCGGATGGACGACGACCGCGGCGGGAGGAGGACGCACCGCGATCTTCTCCGGCACGTCGGCCGCCACGCCCGCCGCCACCGGCGCCGTGCTGCTCGCACGGCAGGCCCGGCCACTCGCCGATCCCGCTCTCGCGTTTGACCTTCTGCGCGCCACCGGCGTTCCGGTCCTCGACAACCGCACGGGCCGGTTCACGCCGCGCCTCGATCTCTCCGCCGCCCTCGACGCCACGACGCCCGTCGGCTCCTGCGGAGACAGCGCGATTCCGGACGGAACGGGCGAGCCGCTCGTCTGCGAGGCCGTCGTGTCCGCGCTCGCGGGCCGCGTTTCCACGGTGACCGTCGCGCTCTCGATCGACCATCCCGATCCGACGCAACTCGTGGTGTCGCTGACGGGCCCGGACGGCACGAACGTCCTCCTCATGAATCACAGCGGCCATCCCGGCGAGGCGCTCCGGGAGGTCTTCGGACGCACGCTCGATCCGCTCGCGCCCCTCTCGAACTTCGCGGGAAAGCCGGCCGCTGGCCCGTGGCGGCTTCGGGTGCTCGACGACACGCCCGGGGCCGGCGCCGGGCACGTGGTCTCCTGGGCGATCGTCATCGAGCCCGAAGCCTTGCCCCCCGACGTTCCGTTCCCCGACGCGACCGCATTGATCCCCACGTCCGCGCACCTGATGGGAAAGCTCGGCGCCTCCTTCACGACGGACGTCCGGCTGTTCAACACCGACGCGGCCAATTCCCAGACGGTCGCGCTCCGATTCCAGCCCGCCTCGGGCGGACTGGCGCGGACCGTGTCGCTCACGCTCCCGCCGCTCTCGACCCGGGCGCTCGACGACGTGCTCGGTAACACCTTCCGCACGGAGGGTTACGGACCTCTGTTCCTGTCGGCGGCCGGTTCCGTAGTCGCCGCGTCCCACACGGCTACGACGGCCGTGCGCGGCGGCGCCTTCGGTCTCTCGATTCCCGCCACGCCGCCCTCCGCGGCGGGCGGCGCGGGCACGACCCTCACGCTCGTCCCCGTTTTCGCGAGCACGGGCTTCCGCGTGAACATCGGGCTCACCGAGGTCACCGGGAACGATGTCGCCGCCGAGATCGTCGTCAAGGACGCGCACGGCGCCGTTCGTGCCGTCCTGCCGGAAAATGTGCTCGGGGGCGGTCTCCTGCAGGTCAACGACATTTACACGGCCGCCGGCATCCCGGCCGACGCCTCGGATCGCTTCGAAGTGCGCGTCCTCTCGGGAGGCGGGCGCATCGTGGCCTTCGCGACGCCCGTCGACGACTCCTCGAACGACGGCGCGTTCTCCGGGGCCGCCGTCGCCGGCGCGGACCTGCTGCTTCCGGCGGTCGCGCGCGCGAACGGCCAGCTCGGTGCGCGCTACGTCACCGATCTCAAGCTCGCGAATGCGGGAGCCTCTCCGGCGCGCGTCAAGGTCGCCTTCACCCCGACGTCCGGCGGCAGCTTCTGTCCGGTCCTCGTGACGCTGGCCGGTGGCGAAACACGTTTTCTCGACGACGCCCTCGGGCAGCTCTTCGCGCCCGCTTCCGACACCTCCGGCGCGCTGCGCCTCACCGCGCTCGACGGCGCCGTCCTCTTCGCGTCCAGCCGCACGTACACGCTCGACGGCACGCGGAGCTACGGCGTCGCGATCGATCCCGTGTCCGGCGCGTCCGACGCCGTTCCAGGGCGCACGCTCGCGCTCGCATTCCTTTCCGGCTCCCCTCGGGAGCGCACGAACGTCGGCTTCGTGGAGACGGGAAGCCTTACGACGCATCTCCGGGTCTCTCTCGTTTCGGCGTCGGGCGCCGTGGCCGCCGTCCGCGCGCTCACGCTCTCCCCCAACGAAGCCGTCCAGTGGAACGACGTCTTCGCCGAGATGCAGACGTCGCCGCTCGAACAGGCGTCGATGCTCGTCGACGTCGTCGACGGCGGCTCCGCGACGGCCTGGGCCACGCTCGTCGACAACCGGACGAACGACGGCAGCTATTTCGCGGCGACGCTCGTGCCCTGAACGGGCTTTTCGGCCAGGACGAACACCGTCACGCCGAACGGGAGTCGCCCGCGCGCAACGATGCGTGCCTCGAGGGAGAGAATAGAAAAGAGGATTTCTTCGAATAGTTTCGGGGAGAGGACGAAGTCGGAGGCGACCTCCTCCGCAGGCCGGGCGCGCGACACGGCGCGGGTCAGAACTCTGACGGCCCAGATGACGGGCGCCAGGAAGAAGTTCGCGTAGGTGGAGCGCGAGACGCGCAGCCCGGCTCCGGCCAGGAGGCGTTCGATCTCTGGAGCCGTATGGCGCCTCAGGCCTCCGACCGCGCGGTCATGCGCGCCCGAGAGAGCGCGGAACGCGGGCGACGAGATCACGAGGGTTCCCCCGAAGTCGAGCACCCGCGCGAGCTCTCGCGCGGGTGCCTCCTCGCGGGGCACCATGTAGAGGACGTCGCGCGACAGCGCGCCCGCGAAGGCGCCGGCGCGAAAAGGCAGCGCTTCGATCGAGCCACACACGAGAGGGGTCCGGCCTCTCCGCCGCGCGAGGCCGAGCGCGCGCAGAGAGACGTCGACGCCCACGGCATGCCCTCCCGCGGCCTCGAGATCCTGAAGGTTGCGGCCCGTGCCGCAGCCCGCGTCGAGCAACCAGGACCCGGCGGCCGCCGTGAAGAGGCCGGGCGCGAACGCCCGCGTCACGCGCCGCATTCCGCGATACCACCAGTAGGCGTCTTCGCGGGCGAACATGATTTCGTATTCGCGCGGGTTCATACGGGCGATCCCTATAATCCGCGCTGTCGTGACGACACGCCAGCGGGTATTCGGGCTGGGCCTTTCCTGGCTCGTGGGCGTCTGGATCGTCGCGGAGATCTCGGGTTCGATCCTGCCCGGAATGTCGGCCGGTCGGCCCTGGAGTTACGACATCACGCGGCGGGTGACGCCTCTCACCCGCTGGGACTCCGGCTGGTACGTGAACCTCGCCGAGGCCGGTTACCGGGAGCCGCCCACGCATGTCGGGCAGGAGACGAACCACGCATTCTTCCCGCTGTACCCGGCCCTCATCCGCCTCGTCGTGCGCACGACGGGCCTCGAGACGTCGCATGCGGGGAACCTCGTCTCGGCCGTGGCCTTTCTTGGGGCGCTGCTTCTCTTCGCGGACTGGACGAAGCGCCACTACGGGGAGGCGCGCGTCGTGCCGGCCGTCCTCGTCCTCCTCCTGTTTCCGACTTCCTTTTTCTTCGCGGCCGTCTATACCGAAGCGCTGCTTCTCGCGCTCTCGCTCGCCGCCGTGGCGGCCTTCGAGCGTCGCCGCCTCACGGTCGGCGCGCTCGCGGGTCTCCTCGCCGGCCTCACGCGCATCTCGGGCCTCGTCCTCGCCCCGTATCTCGCCCTCGTGGCCTTCCGGGCTGAGCGCGACGCGGGGAGTCCGCGAGCTCGCGCCCTCGGGGCGGCCGCCCTCGCCGCGGCCTCGCCGCTGGCGGGGTTCGGCCTCTTCTGTCTCTACTTCTGGAAACGCTTTCGGGACCCGTTCCTGTTCATCACGGCGCAGCACAACTGGAGCGGTCAGACCAAGTCCATCCTCGACGGGCCGTCGCTCATCTGGCGGAGCGTGGTCGACGACATCCAGCGAGGCCGCGTTCTCGAGGCGGCGCCGGCGCGGACGCTCGAGGGGCTCTATCTCCTTCTCTTCGTCGTCCTCGCCGTCATCCTGGTCCGGCAGCGCCGCCGCGCCGAGGCGCTCTATGTCTTTCTGACCGTCGCGATCGTTTTCACCTCCGGCACGTTCGAGAGCGCGGGGCGCTACGTCCTGCCCGCGTTCCCCGCCTTCGCCGTCCTCGCCGGCCTCGACGGCCTTCCGGCTCGGCGCGATCTCTTCCGCGCCCTCCTCGTGCTCGCGGGACTCGCCGAGGTGGTCTACGTCTGGGCGTTCGTCCACTGGTACTGGGCCGGATGAGCGGCCGCGGGCGCTTCCTTCTGGCGGTCGTTCTCGCGCTTCTTCCCGCCGGCTGCCGGCGGGCGCCCGAGCCGTTCGGCGCCCACACCGCGTTCCTGCCCGTCGTCTTCTGGTCGCGCGCGCACGGCTATCTTCCGTGGGCGACCCGCCTCACGTTGACGACTCCCGAGGGAGCGCCGGCGGTCGTTCGACTCACGCGCTGGCCGCCCGACGCCGCCGATGCCGAAGAGGAGCTGATCGACGTGCCGGGAGGCACGACGCGGCGCGTGCCGGTGCGGACGCCGCCTTCGACCCCGGCTTCGCTCTATTTCGAGAGCCGTTCTCCGTTTTCCGTGAGGGCGTCGATCGTGGACCGCCGCGGCCTCGTGCCCGCTCTCGACGTGCCCGTGCTCACACGGGAGGACCTCGCGCGTCCCGGAGATTCGCTCGTCCTCGGCCCCATCGTTTCGAACGACGCGGAACGGGGCCACTTCGGATTCACGTTTCCGGGCGTGGACCGCGATGCGGCTCCCTACCGCGTCCGCGTGCGTCTGACGGCGCCGGGTGGCGGCGCGCTCCTCCACGAATCGACCTTCGTCCTGACGGGACTGCCGCTGACCGTCGAGGATCCCTGGAAGCGCTTCGGGCTTTCTCCCGGAACGCCCTTCGACGTCGAGGTCACGTTTCTCGGCGGCGTGAGGGGCCGGCCGGTCGCGACGGGCCTGTGGGTCTACGGAATCATCAGCCTGCGGGCGACGGGCACGTCGCGCTTTCTGGCGACCCAGGTCGAGCGCGCGTCAGAGCCGCACTGAGACGCTAACGGCCTCGATCACGCGCTCCACCTCGTCGTCCGCGAGCTGCGGATAGAGAGGGAGCGAAACGACTTCCCGCATGGCCCGTTCCGTTTCCGGCAGCGGGCCGCGCGGCAGCGTCGCGAAGGCCGGCTGCTCGTGAACGGCGCGCGGATAGTGGACGTCGGTGCCGACGCCGACCGCCTCGAGGCGCCCGCGGAACGCGTCGCGGTCGCCGACGCGCACGACGTATACGTGATGCGCGGGAACCTCGCCGGCCCGCGCCGGTGGCGGCGTGCGCAGGAGGGGCGCCAGAGGAGCCAAAGCCGCGTCGTAGCGCGCGGCGATCGCCGCGCGGCGCGCGTTGCGAGCCGCGAGCCGCCCGAGGCTCACGCGCAGGCCCGCCGCCTGAAGCTCGTCGAGCCGGCTGTTGAAGCCCGCGACGTCCGCGTCGTTGCGCGTGGCGTATCCATAGAGGCGCAGCTTCCGGATCTTCCCCGCGACATCGGGCCGGGCCGTCGTCACCGTGCCGCCGTCGCCGAGGGCTCCGAGGTTCTTCGTCGGATAAAAGCTCCAGGCGGCGGCATCGCCGAAGGAGCCCGCGAGCCGGCCGCCGAGAATGGCTCCGTGCGCCTGCGCGCAGTCCTCGACGAGCAGGAGCCCGTTCGCCTTCGCGAAGGCGAGGATCCGCTCCATATCCGCCACGCGCCCGTAGAGGTGCACCGGCACGATCGCCTTCGTCCGGGCCGTCAGGGCGCTCTCGAGCAGCGCCGGATCCATGGTGAGGCGATCGGCCTCCACGTCGACGAACACCGGCGTCGCGCCCGCGCGCTGGATCCCGACGGCCGACGGGGCACACGTCATCGAAACCGTAAGCACCTCGTCGCCGATTCCGATACCGAGTCCCGCGAGGGCGAGCGTGATCGCGTCCGTGCCGCTGGCGCACGAAACGGCGAACGGAGCTCCGCAGAAGGCCCCCCATTCGCGCTCGAACGCGGCGACCTCGTCTCCGAGAACGTAGCGGCCTCGGCGCACGCACGCGAGAAGCGCCGCCTCGAGGGCCTCTCCCCCCTCCGCCGCCGCACGGGCGAGATCGAGGTACGGCACGGATGGGCGGTTCGAAGCCCGGCTCACGGCCGGGGGGTTCCCCAGGGGGTTTTCACGCGGACCTTCGACGACAGGTGCGCGACGTCGCGCGGGGTGTCGCGCGTGACCTGGATCTCCCACCAGAGCCTGAGGATGTTCACGCCCGTCGCGAACAGGCGCCGGAAGTTGAAGAACTGGGACTTCCCCGCGACGCGGTGATAGTGGTGGACCGGGAAATCCACGAAGCGGAAGCCGGCGAGCTCGAGCTTCTTGACGAGCTCGAGGCAGATGACGCCGCTCGAGTGCTTCAGTGTGACAGCCGCGAGCGACGCGCGCCGGATGAGCCGGAAGTCGCAGTCCACGTCGCGCACGTGAAACTGAAAGAGGATCCGCATGAGGACGACGTAGACCTTGCCGATCACGACGCGGTGGAACGGGTCCGAGCGCGAGATCTTGTAGCCGTTGACGACGTCCACGCCTTCCTGCAGGACGGGAAGGAACTTCCGAAGCTCGAGGACATCGTACTGGCCGTCGCCGTCCGTGTAGAAGACGAGGTCCTTCGTGGCCTGCGAGAAGCCCGAGCGCAGCGCGGCGCCGTATCCGCGGTTCGTGCCGTGGTAGACGACCCGCAGCGCCGGATACGTCTTCTCGAGCTCTTCGAGGATGGCGGCGCTGTTGTCCTTCGAGCCGTCGTCGATGACGAGGATCTCGAACGCGCGGCCGGATTCCGCTCCCACCAGATTCGCCCCCGCGACCAGCGAGCCGATCGTGGCGGCATCGTTGAAGCAGGGGAAAAACATCGTGAGGCTGGGGGGCGCATCCGTCGGCACGACGCCGATTCTATCGGGGCCGACGTAGACTTCGCCCATCATGAAAATCGCGCTCGGCTCCGATCACGCCGGATACGCCTACAAGGAAAAGATCAAGGCCATGCTCCTCGCGGAAGGCCACGAAGTGAAGGACTGCGGCACGTCCTCCCCGGACATGGTCGACTACCCGCTCTACATTCGGCCCGCGGCCGAGGCGGTGGCGCGGGGCGAATGCGAGCGAGGCATCGTCCTGGGCGGGTCGGGAAACGGAGAGGCCATCGTCGCGAACAAGGTGAAGGGCGTGCGCTGCGCGCTCTGCTGGAACGAGGCCACCGCGAAAGCGTGCCGCGAGCACAACGACGCGAACGTCCTGTCGCTCGGAGAGAGGATGATCACCGAGGAAATGGCGCTCACGATCGTGCGGATCTTCCTCGCGACGCCCTTCGACCCCGCGGCCGGCGGCGGCCGCCACGCCCGCCGGATCGCGATGATCGAATAATCCGTTCCACCCCGCGCGGGCCTGCTATCGTCCGCCGCCCATGATCGCGCTCTCCGGCATCTACAAGCAGTACGGCCGCCAGGTTCTGTTCGTCGATGCCTCCTTCCAGCTCAACACCGGCGAGAAGATCGGCCTCGTCGGTCCCAACGGGGCCGGCAAGACGACGATTTTCCGGCTCATCACGGGCGAGGAACACGCCGACGACGGCGACGTCTCGGTGCCGAAGAAGCTCTCGATCGGCTACTTCAAGCAGGAGATCGACGAGATGTCGGGCTGGCCCGTCCTCGACGAGGCGATCGCCGGGAGCGGGCGCCTCGGCGACCTCCATCACGAATTGATCGAGCTCGAGCATGCGCTCGGCGATCCGGCGCGAGCGGACGAGATGGAAAAGATCCTCGAGCGGTTCGGCGAAGTGCAGGGGGAATACCAGCAGCGCGGCGGCTACGAGCTGGAGGCGCGCGCGAGAGAGGTGCTCCACGGCCTCGGATTCGCGGACGCGCTCATCGACGGCGACGTCGGCGCTCTCTCGGGCGGCTGGAAGATGCGCGTCGCGATGGCGAAGGTGCTTCTCGGCAGGCCCGACGTCCTCCTCATGGACGAGCCGACGAACCACCTCGACATCGAGTCGATCCTCTGGCTCGAGGAATACCTCAAGGGCTACCCCGGCTCGCTCCTCATGACCTGCCACGATCGGGACTTCATGAACCGCGTCGTCACGAAGGTGGTCGAGATCGACGCCGGTGAGACCGTGACCTATTCCGGCAGCTACGACTTCTACGAGCGCGAGCGCATGCAGCGCGAGACGCATCGCGAGGCCGCCTTCGCGCGGCAGCAGGCGATGCTCGCGAAGGAACAGCGCTTCATCGATCGCTTCCAGACCCACGCCTCGAAGGCCGCCCAGGTGCAGAGCCGCGTCAAGAAGCTCGAGAAGATCGAGACCATCGAGCTGCCGAAGAAGCGCGCCGTCGTGCGCTTCGACTTCAAGGCGCCGGCCCGCTCGGGCGACGACGTGGCGGTCCTCGAGAAGCTCTCGAAGGGCTACGGCGAAAGGCGCCTCTACGACAGCTTCGACTTCCTCATCCGGCGCGGGGAACGCTGGTGCGTGATGGGCGTCAACGGAGCCGGAAAATCCACGCTCCTGAAGATGGTCGCGGGCATGCTGCCGCCCGACGGCGGCACCGTGCGCGTCGGCGCGAGCGTTAAAATGGGCTACTTCTCGCAGCAGGCGCTCGATGTTCTCGACCCCGAGCTGACCGTGCTGGAACAGGTCCAGAAGGACTTCCCCGCCGCGGGCATCGGCGTTCTGCGCGCGCTCGTCGGGGCCTTCCAGTTTTCCGGCGACGACGTGGACAAGAGGGTCCGCTTCCTTTCGGGCGGTGAAAAATCGCGCCTCGTCATGGCGCGCATGCTGTTCGACCCGCCGAACTTCCTCGTCCTCGACGAGCCTACGAACCACCTGGACCTCGCGACGAAGGAGATGCTCGTCGAGGCGCTCTCGAAGTTCGAAGGGACGATGCTCTTCGTGTCCCACGACCGCGCCTTCCTGCGCGGGCTTTCGAACCGCGTCCTCGTCCTGAGCGAGAACGACTCGTCCGACCCCCCGCACGCTTACGGCGGCTCTTACGTCGAGTGGGTCTCGCGCACGGGGCACGAGGCTCCGGGCGTGCACGCATAATCGGCCGATGTCGCGCGCGCGGTTCGCGGCGGCGCTCGCCGCCATCGCCCTTCTCGCGCTCCTCGGCGCCGAGGTCGCCCGCTTCTCCCTCTGGACGACTTCGGACGAACCCGCCCACCTCGCCGCCGCGCGCGAGTGGCGTTACGGGCCCGGGATGGTCTCGAACTTCGAGCACCCCGTCCTGATGAAGCTCCTCGCAGGAATCTCGCTCCCGCGCGAGAAGCCCGCGATGGAGATCGACGAGACGCGCGCGGGCCGGGCGCCCATGCCGTTCATCTTCGCGGGCCTCGCTCTCGTGACCGGACTCCTCGCGCGCGCCCTCGCCGGAAATGGCGCAGGCCTCGCCGCCGCGGCGCTCATCGCGATCGAACCGACGCTGCGAGGCCACGGCACGCTCGTTCAGAGCGACGTCCTCGTCGCGTTCTTCCTCGTCGCGGCGGCGCTCGCGCTGGACCTCGCCGCACGCGGGTCGGGAGAACGGTCGATCGACCGCCGCTGGCTCTTCGCGAGCGGCATCCTCTATGGCCTGGCAATGGTGTCGAAATACTCGGCGTTTCCGTTCCTCGCGGTCTTCGCCGTCGTCGCGATGTTTCGGCTTGCGTCAGGTCGTTTTTCTTCGAAAGTGAATCGGGGGAATCCCGGGAGTCCTCTTCACCTTCTAAGAAGATCTCTTTCTCCATCCATCCTCGGACCGGTTGTGGCGTTCGTCGCGATCGCGCTCGCGACGCTGGCGCTTGTCCAGCTCCTCGCGTACGCGGGCACGAGCGACGAGGCGTTCCGCGAGGGCCTCCGCGGCACGTTCCAGGGCCTGCCCCAGGAACGGGCGGTGCTGGGCCTCGCGCGCACCCTCCCGAAGTGGATCGCCGGCTATGGCGCGGGACTTCTCTTCGTGCAGGGCGTGGCGGGTCCGGGAGAGCGTTTCAACTACTTCTTCGGCGAGGTCTCCGGCAGGGGACACGCGCTCTACTTCCCTGTCGCGCTGGGAATCAAGCTGACGGCCGCGGTTGTCCTCGCGTCCGCCGCAGCGTTCCTCACCGCCGGCCTCGGCCTTTTCCGCGGGGCGCGGCTCCGCCGCCTCCTCTTCGGGCGCGCCGCGCTCCCCGCGGCGCTCGGCGGCGCGTATCTCGCCGCAGCCTGCGCCTCGAACGTGAACATCGGCGTGCGGCATGCCCTGCCCGCCGTGCCGTTCCTCCTCGTCGCGGCGGCCGGCGCCGGCAGGACTCTTCTGGCCCACCGTCCGCGGGCGTTCCGCGCGGCGCTCGCCGGAGTCGTGCTCCTCGCCGCCGGCGAGTCCGCCCTCCGCCTCGGCCGCGAGATCTCGTTCGGCAATTTCCTCGTTGGAGGCCCCGCCGGCATTCCCGCGATCCTCTCCGACTCGAACGTGGACTGGGGCCAGGAGCAGGGACAGGTCTTCGAGCGCGTCCGGCGCGGTGACCTCGGACGCGTGGGCCTCACGACTCTCATCGTCGACGAGTCCGGCGCCCGGGCCGTTGGAATCCTCGGGCAAGTAACCGGGCCGGACGCCGGGGTGGATACGGTGTTCTTCTCGCGATTCCTGTGGGACATCGCGCGCGCGATCGAGAAAAACAGCGAGCCGTGGCCGAAATTCGTGTGGCTCCGCGGCTGGCTTCCGCCGCTGCGACGGGGGCTCGAAGCGCGCGCCGTCTCGATCGAGCCATTCGGCGACACGCAGCTTCTGATGCGCCTCCGCCCGGCGACGCCTACTACGGCTTCCCCGTTCGCAACGCCCGCACCCACGAGGTGAGGGTCCAGCCCTGGCGGCGCGCGGCGTCCAGGCTTCGCGCGAAGCCTTCCCGCCCGGCCTCGGGGATGCACGAGAGGTCTCCCGGGGGCTCCGCCATCGAACGGACGAAGAGGATCCACGCGTGGCAGGAGACCGCGGAAGAAGAAGAATAAGAAGAAAATTTCTTAGAAAGATAAGAGAGCGCCGCCGCGGGGCCTCGCGTGCGATCGCCGAGGCGGATCGATTCGGCGATCAGCGCGACCACGCGAGGGTCACTCGAAGAATCCGAATTGAGCGCCTGTGCGCGCGCGAACTGCTTCACGTCGATCGCGCGGACCGTCTGGTCACGCACGGCGTCCCCCCACGGATCCGACAGTCTCTCTTCCCCTTCAAAGAAATATTCGCGGCCCCACCCGATGCGAACCGGCCCCAGCGCGAGGAGCATTGCGGGCGCGGGTTCCTCCGGAAGAACAGGCAGGAATGGCGGGTCGAGCGACGGAAGCCCCTCGCGCCCCAACCGCGCCGCCGCTCCGCCCCGCAGCTTCGCCGCGAGGACGAGAGCGTGGACGCGGATCGGGCTCCACGCGGGCGTGAGCGAGAGGTGGTGCGGAGCCGTCGCACGCAGAACGCCGTCCTCCCCCCGGCCGATCTCGTATTGCGTCCCGGCCGCGCGCGCCTCCGCGATCGGCTGGGGCGGCACCACCGATGAGAGCGCATAGACGGCGGGAAATGGCACGAGGGCGCCGAGCAGATTGACGCCGAAGCCGAGAAAAAGCGCGAGCGCGCCCGCGATACGGACAGGCCGGCCGGACGATGCACAGGCCAGGCCGGCAAGGAATACGAGAGGGGGGAGCGCGGGCAGGAGCAGGCGCGGTCCCCATCCCGCCTGCCCGTCCCACGCCCACCACGCGGACGCCGCGAAGAGAAGCGCGGCGGAGGATAGAGCGGATGCGAAGGCGAGCCGCGCGTCGCGGCGAAAAAGAGCGACAAAGCCAACCGGCGCGAAAAGAACGATCGGCGCGTACCAAAAGAGCCCCTTGTTCGGGAGCACGGTGAGACGCAGGAGGCCCGTGAAGAACGGATATGTGAACGTCTCCCCCCCGTATCCACCGAAGGGCTTGCCGAAGCGAACGAGCTCGAAAGCAACCCAGAGAAAGAGAATTCCTGCGAATGAAAGGAGCAGCGGCCATGGCGGCGCCGGGCGGCGAGAATCCGTCGCGGCGGCACGCCGCCTTGACCCGGTTCCTCTTTTCTTCTCGAAGACCAGATAGACCACCAGCGGGGCGACCGCGATGAGCAGCAAGGTCTTCGTGAGGACCGCGAAACCCGCGGCGACTCCCGCAACGATCTGCCAGCGCCGGGAGACCGGAGCGTCGCGCAGCTCGACGACCGCGAGCAGCAGAAGCGCGAGGCAACACGCCTGCAGCGGCTCGCCGTAGTCGCTCGCCGCGTATCCCCAGAGCGGCGTCGCGAGGACGAGGCCAGCGCCCGACGCCGTGGCCCAGGCGGGCGTCGCGCCGAGGAGGAGCAACGCCCGGGTCGTCGCCCACGCCGCGGCGACGAGGCACGCGATCGGCAAGAGAACGAAGACCGGCGCCGACGGCGCGGAGGGAGCGACCGTCCGGATGACGCGCATCAAGGCTCCGGGCACCGCCTCGGCGAGGGAAAGCCCCATCCCGTAGCGCGACACGGCATCGCCCCCGGGGCGCCGCGGCGCATTGACGAAGTCGCGCGAGACGCCGATTTCGAGGAAGCGCGAGATAGCGGCCGACGCCGAGAGCATCTCCTTTCCGTCGGGGATGAGGCCGAACGCGCGCGTGTCGACGGTCGCGAGGAGGACGGCGAGCACCGCGAGCGCGGCCCACCGGGTGGCGCGTGGCCCGGGTGACGGTCCGGCTTCGCTCATGCCGCGATTATGCGAGAGAGCCGGCTACTTCACGCGCTCGAGGACCCCGTCGATGCCGAGCGCGAGCGGCAGGCGGACGCGGGCGAGCTTGTTCTCCATGACGAGCGTGTAGATCCCGGGCTCGAATCGCCCCTTCGGGGATTCGAAGAAGAGGTCTCCCCACGCGAGCGTGTCGCGGTTCACCGTGACGCGATCGAACACGATCTGTTCCCCCGGTACGGCGAAAAAACCGAGCCTCTCCTCGCGGGTGCGCCCCGGGAAGTAACCTCCGAGCGGATCGCGCATGACGCGCGCCTGATTGAGCATCCGGCGGAGGTCCGGAAGACCCTGGGCCATCTTTTTCTGGCTCGGCATGGGAACCCGCGTGCCGTCGGGCAGGATGAGCGACACGTCCTCGCGGAAGATCTCGACGGGCTGGTTGCCCGACGCGGAGAGGCAAGTCTCGAGCACTATCCACCGGCTGTCGAGGTGAAGCTGCGCGTGCTTGTAGCCCACGACGACCTGAAGCGTGTCGTCCTTGAAGCGGGCGACCGTGCGGCCCAGCTTCTTCACGTTCGCCGAATCGAGGTCGGCCGCCCGGGTTCCGGACCCGACGACGAAGAAAAACGCGGCCAGTGCCCAGCAGGCCGAAACGGACCGCCGCGAATGAAAATTCACGATTGATCCTCCGGGACTCCGCGAGGGGAGACCCTCGCTCACCCCTCTTGCATGGAGCATACCGTCGGGTGGACACCTTTTGCGGACGCCCTCGCCCGGGGCCAGCCGGAGTAGGATCGCTTTCGACATGCACGGGACTTCCCTCGCCGGGGCCTGGAAGCTGCTCGTCTTCGAGTTCCGCTCCGAAGGACAGGTCGTGTTTCCGTTCGGGACGAACTTCATGGGCCTGTGCCTTTACGACTCGACCGGCTACATGGCGCTACAGATCATGCGTGGAGACCGCCCCCGATTCGTCGCGAACGACCAGCATCTGGGCACGCCGGCCGAGGTCGGGGCCGCCTTCTTCGGTTATCTCGCCTACTCGGGCACCTACGTGGCGGACGAAACGCACGGCGTCGTCGTGCATCACGTCTCCCAGTCCCTGTTCCCGAACTGGGTCGGTACGGATCTGGTCCGCTTCTACCGGATCTCCGGCGACCGGCTCATCGTGGGCGCTCCGACGCAGCAGGTGGGCGGCCATCTCATGGACGTGATGCTCGTGTGGGAGCGGCTCGCTCCCATTGCAGGAGCCTGACGAGCGTGCAGCGGTTCGTCCTGCCCCGCCACGTCTCGCGGCGACTGCCGCTCGCGCGCCGGACGGGGCCGTGCCCGCCCGGCGAGGAGATCCGCTTCACGGTCCTCCTCCATGCCAAGGACATGCGCGCGCTGCGCGAGGCCGCGGCCGCCGTCGCGGACCCGAAGAGCTCCGTCTACGGGCGCCACCTCTCGCCCGACGAGGTGCGCACGCTCGTCGCACCCGGGTATCAGGATCTCGACGCGGTCCTGGCGTTCCTGCGGGACGCCGGGCTCACCGTGGACGGGGTCGCCGGGGCGCGCACCGCGGTCCAGGGCCACGGCCCGGCGGAAAAAATCTCGCGTGCGTTCGATATCCCTCTTGGCACGTACGACCTGCCGCGCGCCCTGTCGCCTCGCGTCCGGCGAGCCATGGCGGCCGAGCGGGACCCCTCGATTCCAGCGTCGCTCGCCTCCGTGATCCGCGGCGTCGCGGGTCTCAATACGCTCCCCGCGGCCCGGCGCTTCCCGCCGATCTTCGCCCCGCCCCGCTCCAGGGTCCCGCGGCGGGGCGCCGCCGCGACGCGAGGACCCGGAGGCGGCTTCACGCCCGACGAGATTCGCGCCGCCTACGCGCTCCCCGACCCGGTCACGGCCGGCGGCCGTGGCGAGCGCGTGGCGATCCTCGAGTTCGGAGGCGGCTTCTCGAGCGCCGACTTTGCGGCTTTCTGCACGTACTACGGCCTGCCCGCCGGCGACGTCACGGACGTCTCGGTCTCGGGCGCGAAGAACGACTACCAGGGAAAGACGGGCAACGCCGACGTGGAGGTCGCGCTCGACATGGACTGGGTGCGGGGCACCGCCCCGAGCGCGGATCTCGACCTGTGGTGGGCGCCGAACACGGACACGGGCTGGGTCGATTTCCTGAACGCGCTCCTCGACGCGCCCGACGCGCGCCGCCCCTCGATCGTCTCGATCTCGTGGGGCATGCCCGAAGACGGCTTCGCCACGTCCCGCCGGTACGACCAGACCCGCCAGCTCTTCCTCTCCTGCGCGCTCCTCGGCATCACGTTCGTCTGCGCCTCCGGCGACGCCGGCGCGGGCGACGTCCTGCCGGAGGACTCCGCCTTCGACGGCCAGCGCCACGTGGACTTTCCGAGCGTCGTCCCGGAGGTGACCGCGGTCGGAGGCACGAAGCTCGTCCCTCGAGGCGGCTCCTTCGCGGAGAGCGCCTGGAACGACGGCCCAAATCGCGGAGCGACGGGCGGGGGCTTCTCGAGGTTCGTTGCCGTCCCCGCGTGGCAGAAGGCGGCCCTCGGTGCGCGCCGCGGCGTGACCGGCCGCGGCATTCCCGACGTCGCGGCCGTCGCGTCGCCCGATCCCGGCCTCTCGATCTTCGTGAGCCGCAAGTGGACCGCCGTCGGAGGAACCAGCGTGGCGGCGCCGATCTGGTCCGGCATCCTCGCGCACGTCAACGCCGCGCGCGCGGCGGCCGGGCGGCCTCGCCTCGGCGCCGCGAACGCGGCCCTTTACGAGGCGGCCCGGGGGGCCTCGCCTTTCCGGGACATCACCCAAGGTGACAATTCGTACGGCGGCGTCACGGGCTATCAGGCGACGAAAGGCTGGGACCCGACGACGGGCCTCGGCTCCGTCGATACCGGAGCGCTCGTGAAGAAGCTCCTCGCCTGAGCACGAGTTGAACTAGGGCGGCACGCGAACGAAAGCTGCGTTCACCGGCGCGGGCATCTCCGCGTCCGCGCCCCTCACGCTCTTCCAGATCGCCTCGTTGAGCGCTAGGTCCGGCGCGGCGTCTTCCTTCGTGAAGTCCCACGTGCCGGCGAGAGCCTGGAGGGGCGCGCCGTCGGGGTTCATCTCGTAGAACGGAATTCTCGTCTCGCGATGCACGAACGCGGTGAGGTCCGGAGCGTCGACGAAGGCGTTCGTCATCGGCGTCGCGGACGCATCGTGCTGCGACATCGGTGGCAGACCGAGGATCAGCTCCATGGTCCTGAGCATCGACACCGTGGAGTACATCGTCGAATCCACGAAACCTCCGCGGCGGGTGAACGGCGAAATCACGAGGCCCACCGTCCGATGCGCGTCCACGTGGTCCGAGCCGTTCTGGGCGTCGTCCTCGATCACGAAGATCGCGGTTTCCTTCCAGAAGGGCGAGTGGGTGATCGCCTCGACGAGACGGCCGAGCGCGACGTCGTTCTCGGCGACCATCGCGCGCGGGGTGCGTTCCCCCTTCTTCGTCCCCGCCGTGTGGTCGTTGCCGAGCCGCACGATGGTGAGACGCGGCATCTGCCTCGTCTTCACGAAGCCATGGAACTCCTTGAGAAAGACGTCGATGCGCGCGTTGTCGAGAATGTCGAGGTCGAAGCCGGGGTAGAAGGGGCAGGTGTTGCCTTTGAGCGCGCCTTCCATGCCCGTCGACAGGGAGAGTTTCGTCGGCTCCGTCTCGGCCGCGACGCCGACGAACTCGCCGTAGTTCCGGAGGGTGAGCCCCGCGCGCGCGGCGGCGTCCCAGAGGTAACCGTTCGTCGGGAACGCGTTCGCGTCGTTGCCCTCGAACAGGTAGTCGAAGCCCTTGCGGCCGTAGTCGGGCGGCCAGATTTTCTCGACGAAGTCCGTCGCGTACGCGCCCATCGACCAGTTGTGGCCGTCCGCGGAGACCTCGGCGTCGGCGTAGAGGTTGTCGAGAAGGACGAACTCCTCGGCGAGCGCGTGGGCGTTCGGCGTCACGTCGCGCCCGAAGATCGCGAGCGCAGGGTCGCCGTTCCCGTGCGGGAGATCGCCGAGAATCTGGTCGTACGTGCGGTTCTCGCGGACGACATAGACGACGTGCTTGATCGGCGAAACCCCGCCGGGTACCGCCGGGACGACGGCCGAGGCCTTCACCGGAGCCGCGCCGCGCGCCCCCGGGCGACGGTTCGCGTACGCGCGCGTCGTATACGCCCGGAGCGCCTCGGGGGACGGGATGTCCACACGCGAGACCGACCCGGGGATCGTGCGCGTCTTCTTCCAGGCATTCCCATCCGCCTTCTTCGTCGGGTCGGGCCCGCCGACGGCGTTCGACCAGGACCACCCGCCCTTCGCGTTCGCGACCCACAGCGTCTTTCCGTCCGCGGAGAGCGCGAGCGCGGCCGGATACCAGCCGCTGGGGACGAATCCTTTCGTCCGAAGGGAGCGGACGTCGCCGGCGACGTCCACGACAGCGACCGCGTCGTCGTCCGCGTTCGCGACGAAGAGCGTCTTCCCATCGGGCGCGAGGGCGAGCGCGTTCGGTGTGGAGCCGTCCGGGAGCGCGTCCGCCGAGAGCGTGCCCGGGCCGTCCGGACCGAGCGCGACCGAGATCTGGCGCACGACGGTCCGTGAGGCGACGTCCACGGCCGCGACGAGATTCCGGTTCGACTGGGCGACGAAGAGCGTCCTCCCGTCCGGGGAAAAGACGAGGTCCGACGGATGGTCGGCGGTCTTCACGGTCGCGAGGACAGAGCCCGAGGAGGAATCCACGAGCGACACGGAGGCCGCACCCCAGTTCGAGACGGCGAGGAGCCTGCCGTCGGGCGAAAGGACGGGCCGGTACGGATGGACGCCGACGGGAACCGGCGCGGCGACCGCGCGCGAAGCGAGATCGATCTTCACGACGTCGTTCAGCAGCATCCGCGCGGCCCAGAGGCTCTTGCCGTCCGTGGAGACCGCGAGGCCGGACGGCGTCGCGTCGAGCCCGGCCGGCTCGCCGACGGCCCTAAGAGCGATCGGCTCCTCAACGACGAACCGGTCGCTCTCGAGCCGGTAGATGAGGACGTTCTTCCCGCCGGCGCCGGCGACGTAGACGCGCTTTCCGTCCGGCGCGACCGCGAGGCCGAGCCACGACTTCTTCACGGGCTCCTTCACAAGCGTCTTCCCGGTCGCCGCGTCGAGGAGGTGGAGTGACTGGTCGTCCGCGCCCATGCAGGCGACGACGACGCGCCGGCCGTCGGGTGTCAGGGCGAGGGCGAACGGGTACGGCGCAACCTCGGTCTGCGTCCCGGCCGGCGTCAGGAGCCGGCCGTTCGGAAGCAGCATCTCGCCCGTCGGAAGCTTCCCGGGGACGAGACGTTCGGCGGCCGGGGCGGAGACGGCGAAAGCGAGGGTGACGAGGAAGAACAGACGGACGGCTCGGCGCATGGACCGAGACTATCGCGGAAAAACGAAGGCAGTATAAGTTCCCGACATCGTGAGGGACATCGCGGTTCTCTTCCTGCGCCTCGGCGCCACCGCATTCGGCGGTCCGGCCGCCCACATCTCGATGATGGAGCACGAGGTCGTGACGCGCCGTGGCTGGATGACGCGCGGGGAGTTCCTCGACCTCCTCGGCGCGACGAATCTCGCGCCGGGGCCGACCTCCACGAAGATGGCGCTTTTCATCGGCTACGCCCGCGGGGGGTGGCCGGGCTTCCTCCTCGCGGGCCTTGGTTTCGTGCTTCCCTCGACACTGCTCGTCACGGCGTTCGCCTGGGCCTATGTCCGTTTCGGATCGCTGCCGGCGTTCCCGCATTTCTTCGCCGGCATCAAGCCCGTTGTCCTCGCGCTCATCGCGCAGGCGCTCGTCGGTCTCGGCCGCGCCGCCGTGAAGAATCGATTCCTCCTCGTCCTCGGCCTCGCCGCGCTCGTGGCGGCGTTTTTCGTCCACGAGATCGTCCTGCTTCTCGTTGCCGGTTGTGTCTCGGCAGGGGTCATGGCGCTGGAAGATTTTCTTAGAAAGGGGAAAGGGGAGGACGCGCTTGAGCGCCAGGCCGCCGCCCCAGGCAACGATTCGCCCCACCCCAAGCCCCCCTCTAAGAAAACTCTTTCTCTTTCTCTCCCTCTCCTATTGCTCACGTCCGCTTCTTCTTTCTCTCTCACCAGCCTCTTTCTCTTCTTCCTCAAGACCGGCGCGATCCTGTTCGGCAGCGGTTACGTGCTCCTCGCGTTCCTGAAGGCCGATCTCGTCGAGCGTTGGCACTGGCTCACGAGCGCGCAGCTCCTCGATGCCGTGGCCGTCGGCCAGTTCACACCGGGGCCCCTTTCGTCCACGGCGACGTTCATCGGCTACGTGCTGGGCGGCCTGCCGGGCGCCGCGGTCGCGACGCTCGGAATCTTCCTCCCGGCCTTTGCGTTCGCGGCGCTGATGGGGCCCTTCGTACCTCGCCTCCGGCGGTCGAGGCCCCTCGGCGCGTTTCTCGACGGCGTCAACGTGGCTGCGCTCGCGCTGATGGGGTCCGTCACGCTGCAGTTCGCCCGGCCGGCACTCACGAACGGGCCGACCGTTACCCTGTTCCTCGTCGGGGTCGCGATTCTCGCGACGATCCGGATCAACGCAGCCTGGCTCGTCCTTGCGGGCGGCCTCCTCGGAGTCGCCTTCGGCTGAAGTCCCGCAGCTATAATCATCGGTCGTCCGGCGCGCGCCCTCCGGCGCGGCGCCTCGTCTACCAAGCAAGGAGACTCGTTGAGCGCCAATCCCTCCCCTTCGTATGACCTCGTCGTGATCGGCTCCGGCCCCGGAGGCTACGTCGCCGCCATCCGGGCTTCGCAACTCGGCCTCAAGACGGCCCTCGTCGAGAAGGACGCGAAGGTTCCCAGCGTCGGACTCGGCGGCACGTGCCTCCACCGCGGCTGCATTCCCACGAAGGCGATGCTCAAGTCCGCCTCGCTCTTCGACGAAGCGAAGAACGCCGCGGACTTCGGCGTCCGCGTCGCCGGCGTCGAGCTCGACTATCCGGCCGTCGTGAAGTTCCGCGACAAGGTCGTCTTCAAGGGGGCCAAGGGCGTCGAGTACCTCATGAAGAAGAACAAGGTCGACGTCCACGCGGGCTTCGGGCGTCTCGTCTCGCCGACGCAGGTTGCCGTGAAGGACGATGCGGGCGAGACGATCCTGAACACGAAGAACATTCTCATCGCGACGGGTTCGGTCCCCCGCGATCTTCCGTTCCTGAAGGCGGACGGCCAGGCCGTCCTGAACTCGGATCACATCCTGAAGTCGCAGTCGATCCCGAAGACCCTGCTCGTCATCGGCTCGGGTGCCGTGGGCTCGGAATTCGCCTCCTGCTTCTCGCGTTACGGTACGAAGACCGTCCTCGTCGAGGTGCTCCCCCGCGTCCTGCCGGTGGAAGACGAGGAGATTTCGAAAGAGGTCGAGCGCCTCTTCAAGAAACGCGGGATCGAGGTGCGCACGAAAACGGGCGTCGAGTCGGCCACGCCGAACGGCGACGGCACCATCACCGTCAAGGCGAAGGGGCCGGACGGCGGGCCGCTCTCGTGGTCCGTCGAAAAGGTCCTGCTCGCCGTCGGTCGCAAGCCGGTGACCGAGGGACTCGGGCTGGAAACCGTCGGCGTCGCGACCGACCGCGGCTACGTGAAGGTGGATGCGCACCAGCGCACGAACGTCCCGGGCGTCTGGGCGATCGGCGACGTCACGCCCACGATCTGGCTCGCCCACGTCGCGTCCGCCGAAGGCATCGTGGCCGCCGAAACGATGGCCGGCGCGCCCACCTTCCCCGTCAACCGCGACCAGGTCCCGGGCTGCACCTACTGCGACCCGGAAGTCGCGTCGATCGGCCTCACCGAAGCGAAGGCGAAAGAGCGCGGTTACGTCGTGAAGACCGGGAAGTTCGGTTTCGGCGTCCTCGCCAAGACGATGATGGAGCACACACAGGACGGCTTCGTGAAGATCGTCTCCGACGCGAAGTACGACGAGATCCTCGGCGTCCACATCGTCGGCCCGCACGCGACCGAGCTCATCGCCGAGGCCGGCGCGCTTCTGCGGCTCGAGGCGACGACCGAAGAGATGATCCGCACGATCCACGCGCACCCCACGCTGTCCGAAGCCCTGCACGAGGCAGCGGAGGCCGTCCACGGACACAACATCCACGGCTAAACGCGCCGCCGAGGTCGCGCTCGCGCTCCTCGGAGTCGCGGGCGCAACGGCCCTCGGCCGGGCGGTCAGCGCGAACGCGACGACCGTCGGCTTCGTCTACCTCGTCGTCGTCCTTTTCGCAGCGGCGCGGTTCGGATTCGCGGCCTCCGCGGCCGCGTCGCTCGCCGCGACGGCCTGCTACAACTACTTCTTCCTGCCGCCGGTCGGGAAGTGGACGATCACGGACCCCGCGAATTGGGTGGCCCTCGCGACGTTCCTCCTCGCCTCTGTCGTCGTGAGCCGTCTCGTCGCCCGCGCCCAGCGCCGGGCGGCGGACGCCGAGGCGCGCCGGACGGAGATGGAGGCGCTCTACGACCTCTCGATCGACCTTTTCGCCGCCACGAACCGCATCGGCGCGCTGGGCGAAGCGGCGGGCCGCGCCCTGAGGACGATCGGGGCCTCGGGTGGCGGACTGGTGCTCTTCGGCAACGGCCCCCCCGAGGTCGTCGTCTCTGTCGGGCAGGGACTCGACGCCGCCGACTCTCTTCTCGAAAGCGTCGGCCGCGCCGGGGAGCCCGCCGAGGTGCCCGCCGCCGATGGCACTCGGGACGTCTATCTGCCGCTCGCCGTGGGCGGCCGCACGAACGGAGTGCTCGTCGTGCGCGGCACGCGCGCGGAACGCAACGCCCTCGCCTCCGTCGGACGCCTCGTCGCGCTCGCGGTCGAACGGGAAAGGTTCCTCTCGGAGCGCGCGCACCTCGAGGCCCTGCGCGAGAGCGACTCTCTGAAGACGTCCCTCCTTCGCGCCGTCTCCCACGACCTCCGGACGCCGATCACGGCGATCCAGCTCGGCCTCGAACGCCTCCGCCGCACGAGCGGAGCCGCAGCCGCGGCCGATCGGCTGGGACGGGCGCCCGCTGAGGACGATGCTCGAGGAGGCAGAGGCGCAGTTCGCCGCGACCGGGCACTACCGGGGCCTGGAGCGCCTCGAGCTGCTGGAGCGCGACCCGATCGGCTACGAGAAGCTCTTCAGCCGCCTGCGCGGCGGGCTCGTCTCGGCACGCGAGACGGCGATGAACATCTCGGCCTCGCCGATCGTGCGCGAGCTCGGTGAGCTGTGTTTCGCGCTCTAC
>Ga0208716_1000206_pt1 | contig 24463 bp, 28 predicted proteins | sample NGESurdeep092012_8_FD_184482 | JGI IMG/M metagenome (GOLD analysis project Ga0208716, IMG submission 184482) | Arctic peat soil microbial communities from Barrow, Alaska - NGEE Surface sample 415-3 deep-092012 (SPAdes) | ecosystem: Environmental > Terrestrial > Soil > Wetlands > Peat ...
TCTAGTCAAGAGTGAAGGGTCGGCCAGTTCACAGACTGACTTTGTACTGGCCAACCCTTCACTAGCCAATACAGCCCAGGGATCAGAGCCTGCTTCCACCCCCGCTCCCCCCAAGGCGGAAAACAAGGCCACCCTTGAAACGAAGCAAACAGAAGGGGATAGAGGAAATAGTCCTATCTCTAGTCCAGTTCTTGTTGCTCAAAATAGCCCGGAAGCCAACAAAGCAGAGACTCCTAGCCCTCTGCCCTCGGTGAATCCAAATTCGGGGTCAACGTCCTCTCAACCAACCCTCAATACGGAGAGAAGTCGTATAATGATCGCTGCGGCGAGCCCAAGTAGTGGCCGAGTTGATGTTTCTCTGGTCAATGCGACAGGCACTGTCGTTTCTTATCAGGTCCTCGGTAATACGGACGAGCGCTCTCTATCCGCTCATATGAGGTCTAATTTGCGAGGCCTAGCGGCGCCTGCTAATGTGAGTTTCTACCGTCCAGACCGTGGTCCAATTGAAGTTAGTATCAAGACCATAGCACCGGGCAAAATAGAGGTGACACTCACGCGTGGTTACGGTCCTGAAACTGACCACAGCTTCATAACTGTCCAAGCTTCCGGCAAAGTTATCCTAAACTAGTTCTGGCTGGATAGAAGTCTAGAAGAGGGTTTGCCGAGATTTTCAAGTTGGGTTGTATTACATTTTCCTTTCAACTTTAGAGACCTTTGCGAGAGGTTGTGCAAAAGCCCGATTCTGGGCCTCTGCTAGGGGATATCCAGGTTTCTGATCAGGCATTTAGGACGTCCTTAGGACACAATATGTAAACAGTTGGCGATTGCACCGGCTAGGAGAGCATTATTGTGGACGCGAAGTATAACCCCAAAGCGATAGAACCCAAGTGGCAGCAGCAGTGGGAAGAGCAAGGGCTGTACAAGGCCAAGGAAGATTCCACTAAGCCCAAGTACTTTGCCCTTTCGATGTTCCCCTATCCTTCTGGGGACCTGCACATGGGCCATGTGCGGAACTATACAATTACCGATGTGTTGGCGCGCTATCGGCGTATGCAGGGGTATAACGTGCTGCACCCGATGGGTTGGGATGCTTTTGGGCTCCCTGCAGAAAATGCAGCCCTTGACCGGGGGATTCATCCACGGACCTGGACCTATAGCAATATGGCCCAGATGAAGAAACAGCTCAAGCCTTTGGGGCTTTCCTATGATTGGGACCGCGAATTGGCGACCTGTTCTCCCAATTATTACCGCTGGACCCAAAAACTATTTTTAGAATTCTTTGAGGCCGGTTTAGCCTACCGAAAGGCTGCTGTAGTCAACTGGGACCCAGTCGACCAGACCGTTTTGGCCAATGAACAGGTAGATGGAGAAGGTCGTTCCTGGCGCTCTGGAGCCAAGGTGGAGAAACGTCCCTTGGAGCAGTGGTTCTTCAAAATCACGGATTACGCCGAAGAATTGCTCAATGATTTACAAAAACTTCCCCACTGGCCTGAACGGGTCAAGGTGATGCAGGAAAACTGGATTGGAAAATCGTCGGGAGCCTACCTGGAATTTCCGATCCAAGGCATGGCTGAAAAAATACCGGTCTATACCACCAGACCGGATACGGTCTATGGCGTAAGCTATGTGGTCTTGTCACCAGAGCATCCCTTGGTCGCTCTGGTGACGACGGCGGACCAGAAAGTGACGGTGGAAGCTTTTGTCCAAAAAGTTACCAGTGAATCGGAAATGGACCGGACCGCTGAGGATCGTCCGAAGCAAGGGGTGTCCACCGGAGGAGTAGCGATTAATCCCTTCAACGGCCAAGAAGTCCCGATTTGGATCGCAGACTATGTGCTCTTTGAATATGGCACTGGGGCGGTGATGGGCGTGCCGGCCCACGATACGCGAGATTATCAGTTTGCTACGCAGTATGGCCTGCCGATTGTTCCTGTAATTATCGCTCCAGGGAAAGACCCCGTAACCGATGCAGCCTATACCGATCCTGGCATCTTGGTGAATTCAGGATCGTTTGATGGTCTTGAATCCACTAAGGCGAAAAAAGAAATCACCGCCCATGCTGAATCTCAGGGCTGGGGCAAAGAGCAAATTCAGTATCGTCTGAGAGATTGGCTGATCTCCCGTCAACGTTATTGGGGTTGCCCGATTCCGATTGTGCACTGTCCAGACTGTGGCTTGGTCCCTGTTCCAGATGATCAGCTGCCCGTCCTCTTGCCAGAAGATTTTGAACTCTCTGGGCGTGGAGGTTCTTCTTTGGCGAAGGTAGAGGATTTTGTCCATACTGCGTGTCCCCATTGTGGCGGAGCGGCTAAGCGGGAAACCGACACGATGGATACGTTTATCGACTCTTCCTGGTACTACCTGCGGTTTAGCGATGCAACGAATGCGAACCAGCCTTTTGACTCCGCGTCTGTTAACCATTGGCTGCCGGTGGATCAGTATGTCGGAGGGATAGAACATGCGATTTTGCATTTACTCTACTCCCGCTTTTTCACGAAAGTCCTGCGGGACCGTGGTCTGTTGAATTTTGATGAACCGTTCCAGCGTCTGCTCACCCAAGGAATGGTGCAGGGCTGGACGTACGTGAATCCCAACAAAAGTGGTAGTGCTCAGTGGATTCCCTCTGCCAAGGTTGATCCCAGTGATCCCAAGGATCCTGAAACGAGGGAAACCTTGGTTGGTTCCTACAAAACGATGTCGAAGTCCAAGTACAACGGCGTTTCTCCTGATGAAGTGATTGCTACCTATGGAGCGGACACAGCCCGGATGTTCATTCTGTTCAAAGCCCCACCCGAAAAAGAATTGGAATGGGCTGAGGCTGATGTGGAAGGACAGTCGCGCTTCCTCAATCGCGTGTGGCGCTTAGTCAAGGAGTATCAGGAATATATAGATAGTCCGGCCAGAGAGGATGAAAAAGCGACGTCCGATCCGAAGCCAGATCCAAAAGGAGAAAAGAACCTAAGACGAGCGATTCACACCGCCATCCAAGCAGTGACCGAAGATGTGGAGGAAAACTATCAGTTCAATACGGCCATCTCAGAACTGATGATCCTGACCAATGCGCTCTCCGATGCCAAAGCGCTCAGTGCTGCTGGGGTCTATCGTGAAGGATTGGAAACCTTGCTGCTACTCTTGGCTCCTTTCGCTCCGCATCTTGCGGAGGAACTCTGGAGTGGCCTAACGGCCCAAACTGAAGGTATTCATCGTCAATCTTGGCCCACCCTCGACCCCTCCGCTCTGGTGGCCGATACGGTGACGATTGTGGTGCAGATCAATGGCAAGACCCGTGGGACTTTTGATGCTCCTGCCGATGTTGCTAAAGAGCAGCAGGAAGAACTAGCGCGGAGTTCCGAAGCTGGCACACGCTATTTGACCGATGCCACAATCCGTAAAACGATTGTGGTCCCGAAAAAACTGGTGAATTTTGTGGTTTGAGCTTACTTCTTGCTGGGTTCTGTGGAGAGGGGAGTGGCAGTCTTAGTCACTGCGTTCTTGAGCGCGATTTCTTTGATTTTTTCTTTCATCTCAAGGGGAGATACTTTAACTGCCTTATCAAACTGGACTTGGGCTTCATTTTTTTTGCCCATTCCCTGCAAGGCTAGGCCTTTACCCAAGAGGGCTGGAGCATAGTCTGCGGAAATGGCCAGGAGTTTGTCGAATTCTAAGGAGGCTTTATCAAACTGACTGGTCTTGAGATAGGCATCACCCAGCGATAGGGTGTATCGAGGGTCCGCCGAATTGAGTTTGCGTAACCGCTCTAGAAGCTCAATAGCCTGCGCAGGTTGACCCAGTTCCATGCGGAGCTGAGCCAGATTATTCAGGGCATTTACATTGTTGGGCTCTCGCTTCAAGACCGTTTCATAGCCTTGAATCTGCTGTTGGAGCTTGGTGACATCTCCTACCTGAGAAGCGGTCGAAGGGGCACTCGCTTGGGAGAAAAACCCAATAATCACGGGGATAAGCGGTGCCCCAACAAAAGCAAAAAGAATAAGACCAATGGCCACGGTAAAAAAAGTTTTGCGCTGTTTATTGTTACTAGTCAAAGCCCACATCCCAACTAACTAAAACCATTCATCTTGTCATTATCGCTCAGGGGGAGGCATAGAAAAGCAAAGACAGCTATACTCCAGAAGAAGATTTCCTCTATCTCAGGCTCATGACTTTGCCAGAAGCTCCTTTTGCAGAACGCACTTCTCCTGCACAACCCTTCCCTGTTCCTACGGAAGCCCTTCAACACCGGGCTATTGGTTTATTGCGCGGGGTGTATAAGCCCTATAGCGCAGAAGAGGCTCAAGATTCAGAAAAAACCTCTGAAAAACCTGTGGACGACGAGGATGAAAAAATTACCCAAGGCACACTGACCACCACAGACCATGTGGTCATTGATGCTGTGCTTCTAGGACGCGTGATTAGCCTCGTACGCAACCATCTAGACCTCAGCAAAGAATATTTGTGGGTGGTATACCCACGCACCCGAGAGACGGGAGGGCTGCATGCCCAAATTATTGGGGTATGGTCCCCAGAAGGGACCCTCCATGTGGTCGATGAGAATGCTCCTCCTGAAGCCAGCGCGCTAGACGGTTTTTTCTCTATTCGTGGAGAAGTGGTCTTTTATTCTCGTGATGAGCAATATGCCCTGGTCAAAATTCGGCAACAGAAGAAAAAAAATAAATTGGGCAAAGCCTTTAAGTTGCGGCTTGAAGGAGCTATTCCAGAAAATGCGCGGAATAAGTTCTGGGATTTTGAGGTACGCAGAGAGGGCGAGAAACTATCCCTGATCCAGGCAAGGTTCGTAGCAGGATTACCCTCCAAGAAGTTCACCGGTAGGCCAGGAGGACAGCGTCCTAGCCCTCCTCGTCCCACACAGCCTGAGCGCACGTGGAAGAAGAAGCCTATGCCATAGGCCCCGGAATACCCTAAAGTGGACGTATGGAATGTAAAGAATCTTCAAGAAGATCTTATGAGTGCACCTGATGCAGCCCAGCTAGATCGGCACGAATGTCGCACCTGTGGCTATGTGTATGAGCCTTCTGAGGGAGACAAAAAGGGTAATGTCGCTCCAGGAACCCCTTTTACAGAGTTGCCCGCGACTTGGCGATGTCCGAACTGTCGTGCTCCTGTTTCCAAATTTGGCAATATCGGTCCTCGGGAAGGTAACACCGTGGGCTTCACTGAAAATGCAGGCTACGGTTTGGGCCTGAATAAGGTCTCAGGTCAGACTCGGAGTCTTGTCATCTTCGGCGGGTTACTCTTAGGCATTTTATTTTTGATGAGCATTTATCTCTGGGGAAATTAGGCCATGCGTGTTAGTCCATTCGAAGCCTTCTGTCGTGGGGCTGTAGTTGTGTTGAGTTCCCTCGTCCTGGCTTCCTGCAGCCTCCCTCCAGCCTTAGAAAAGAATCCGTGGTCTCAGGTTTCTAACTTGAAGTTAGAGGCAGACCTGATTGATGGTCAATTTTTGGATGCTAACACTGCCTGGGTCGTGGGCGCTAGAGGGACCGTGCTCCACACAGAAGATGGTGGGAAGACCTGGAAGACTAGGCAAATTTCGATTCCCATCCCAAAAGATCCAACCCTAAAAGAAGAGGGTGGAACGGCTGAGACAAAAGCTGAAGTCATAACCCCTCGTTTTTTGTCGGTAAGTTTTTCTGGGGCTCAAGAGGGCTGGATAGTCGGCAACCCTAGAATCCTCATGCACACTACTGATGGTGGTAAAACTTGGTTTCAAATTGCCTTGAACAAGCGTTTGCCTGGTAATCCTTTACTTATCACCGCCACGGCACCCAAGACTGCGGAGATGTTAACGGATGTAGGCGTAGTCTATAGGACCCAGGATGCTGGGAAGAGTTGGCAACTCTACACTCCGTCCAATGCCGGTGGCGTAAAGAGTGCGCAGCGTTTAGCTGATGGAACGTACTGGGCGGTGTCTACGCGGGGCGTGTCCTATGCTCAATGGAAACCAGGGCAGGACAAATGGCAATTTTTTGAACGTAAAACGTCTCGCCGGATTGAGAACCTGGGATTTGTCTCCCCCACCAATGGGTGGGTCGTGATCCAAGGCGGCAATATTCAGTTCAGCAAAGATGGCGGGAAAACCTGGGACCGTTCGGTAACTCCGGATCCTGCTAGTGGTGTCACGCTCCAGGATGTTGCCTATGTAGATGACAAAACGTTATGGACAGTGGGTGGTAACGGAACTCTTCTCGTCTCCCTCGACGCGGGAGCGACCTGGAAGCGTGCTCCTCTAGAACTGCGCCGCAACTTATTCCGGGTTATTTTCAGTCCTGATAAAAAGTCAGGCATCGTTATTGGTCAGAATGGTGCTCTGCTGCGCTATCAGAGTCAAATACAGCCCAGCTAAAAAAGATATTGCACCATTTATGAACGGTCTATATCATTGTGTTAAGCTGTGTGAGCTTTATAATACGCAGTTATTTAGCATTCATCTAAGGGTAGAGAGGTAGTCTTCTATGGCCACACGTAGTACGGGCGAGCGTCCCTTGAGTGACATTGTCACCAGTACCCGCTACTGGTTGATTCACGTTCCAGCGTTAACCATTCTTTTTGCCAGTGGTGTCCTTTTTGTGACTACTGGTCTTGCCTATGATGCTTTTGGTACTCCCCGTCCTAGTGAGTACTTCACGAAAGATGGAGAGCGTAAGCCGATTGTAGATAAGCGCTACGAAGGCGCTAAGCAGATCGAAGCCGTTGAAAAGAAATAACTAGGCCGTAATTCAAGCAAGGAGCAATCCATATGACCTCTTCCAATCCATCCCAGAAGCGCCCTAAGAATGTGCAGCCTGTTTCCTATCCTGTGTTTACAGTGCGCTGGTTTTCGATTCACGCCCTAGCCATTCCTACGGTATTCTTCTTTGGGGCCTTGGTCGCTATGCAATTCCTTCAAAAATAGGTGATATCTGTGGCTGATCGTCGTGAAAATGTTCCAAGTTCAGTACCCAACCGTCCAAAGGTAGAACTGAATCGGACCTCTCTATACTGGGGTCTACTTCTTGTGTTAGTAGTAACGTTACTGTTTTCTAGTTACATTCTCGGTTAGGAGAAACAAGCGCAATGCCAGACCGTATTCCGTTGTGGTTATTGGGTACCGTAGCTGGGATGGCGATACTGACCGTCCTGGGAATTTTCATCTACGGTTCTTATGTGGGTGTCGGTTCTGCCTAATTTAGGGTGGATTTTCAATAGACATGGAAAAGCGGCCTCGTGAGGCCGTTTTTCCCATACATTTTTTTCAACAATTCCAAAATTTTCTAGCGACGGTTATCACTCTGTAGCCAGATGACCAGAAGAAAAGCTACCGGAATAATAATAAGCAAGACGACTGCCAGCAGTGGAATAGCATTCATCGAACGGACCCCCTAAGACCACATCGCTAAAAAGGATACCATCCCTGTGACCTACTGCACCTCCAGACCTTATTTAGGCTGTGTGCGGATGGAGACATTCCCGTAGATGAGGGCTTGGCAGGACAGACGGCAATTCTCAGCGCGACGCTTCAAGAGACGTTGCTCGGCAATGGTGCGGGGTGAGAGATTCTCCATTCCTTCTAAAACTTCTACGAAGCAGGTTCCACATTGGCCACCGCCATTGCAGTTGCGGATGTTGTTAATAAACGTATATAAGGGGACTCCGTGGGCACGAATCGCGTCACGCAGAACTTCTCCTTCTTCGATAGGCGCTTCCAAATTTCGGTCCGGATAGCGGATCGTAAAGGTCTGAAGTGCAGCAGCCGGGGCAGGAGCCTGGAATATCTCCTCCTCATTCCCACGAACTGGAGCAGAATTGGGCTCGGATGCGTTAGAAGACTCTGCGTTTTTCATAAGTTCTTTTTGTCATATAGACTGCTTTGCTTACAATCATCCCCTTCGGGTAAATTTTTGTAAAGAAAATGACACGAATTCCTTTTGATCCCTACTGGGCCCTAGCCATAAAACTCTTGCGGCAAAAGGTTGCGGGAATGCTGAGTTGTGGTTACACTTCTTTATACTGTTTTATCCAAAATGGAAGCCATTCTAAAGACTTCGATTAGACCAAACAGCGCTAGCGTTTCCTTAAGAAAAGCAAGAAAAATTAGTTGACGTACATTAGGAGGAAGCACAACCCATGGGACTCCCTTGGTATCGGGTGCATACGGTAGTTCTGAACGACCCCGGTCGTTTAATCGCCGTACACCTCATGCATACTGCTTTGGTGGCAGGTTGGGCTGGGTCGATGGCGCTCTATGAAGTAGCGCTCTACAACCCTAGTGACCCTGTTTTGAACCCGATGTGGCGGCAGGGCATGTTTGTTATGCCCTTCATGACCCGCCTCGGGATTGTGAATTCATGGTCGGGATGGTCTGTATTCGGACCGTTTAACGCTGATGGCTATGGCAATCAAATTACATCGAATGTGGGTTTCTGGTCCTTCGAGGGGGTCGCTGGAGCGCACATTGTTTTGGCTGGTCTACTCTTCCTGGCTGCCTGTTGGCACTGGGTGAATTGGGATCTTGACTTGTTCCGTGACTCTCGCACGGGTGAGTTAGTCCTTGACCTTCCCAAGATTTTTGGAATCCATCTTTTCCTCGCTGGTCTTCTCTGTTTCGGTTTTGGTGCTGTCCATCTTCAAACGGTTGGAATGTGGGTCTCCGATCCTCTAGGGATAACCGGACACGTGCAGACGACTGGGTTCTCATGGGGACCTGACGGATTTGACCCTTTCAACGTTGGGGGTATCGCAGCCCACCACGTGGCTGCGGGTATCGTTGGGATGCTCGGTGGCTTGTTCCACATATTCTTCCGTCCCCCTGAGCGACTGTATCGTGCTTTGAAGATGGGAAATATCGAAACGGTCTTGGCCAGTTCTATTGCAGCAGTCTTCTTCGCCGCTTTCGTTGTGGCAGGAAGTATGTGGTACGGAACGGCAACTACTCCGCCTGATTTGTTCGGTCCAACTCGCTACCAATGGGATGAAGAAATCTTCCATAAAGAACTTGATGACCGTGTTGCCACGGCTCTAAAAGCTGGTGCTTCTCCTTCCCAGGCTCACTCCGAAGTTCCTTTGACCCAGCTAGAGCGTCGCGTTCTGGTTGAAGAGGGCAAGAGATCTGTAGAGGATGCTCAGAAGCTTGTTAACCTAAAACTTCGTTTCTATGACTATATCGGTAACAATCCTGCTAAAGGTGGTTTGTTCCGTGCAGGTCCTATGAACAATGGTGATGGTCTGGCCAAAAAATGGCTTGGCTATCCTGTATTTAAGGATGGAGAAGGGCGCATCATCAAAGTTGATCGTCTGAATACCCTCTTTGAAACACAACCTGTCGTTCTCCGTGACAAAGACCGAATTGTTCGGGCAGACATTCCTTTCCAACGCTCTGAAGCTCAATACAGTTTTGAGCAGACTGGTGTAACCGTTTCCTTCTTAGGTGGTTCTCTGAATGGTAAAACCTTCTCGGAGCCGGCAGAGGTGAAGCGCTATGCTCGTCGGGCTCAACTGGGTGAAATCTTCGAGTTCGACCGTGAGTCTGTCCCTGCTGACGGGGTATTCCGGGCTTCTCCACGGACCTGGTTTGCACTAGGTCATGGCGTCTTTGCGCTTCTGTTCTTCTTCGGTCATATCTGGCATGGGGCTCGCACTCTGTTCCTCGATGTGTTTACCGGCGTCGATCAGGAAATGGAGCAAGTAGAATTTGGCTTGTTCAAGAAAGTCGGGGACGTTTCTACCCGTAAGGAAGAAGTCATCTAACTTTGAGATAGGCCCAGTAGATTCTTCTGCTGGGTTTATTCTGTATGTAACGGGAGTATAGGCTCTATGAATAGCGGTGTAACTACGATCGTTTATGCGGTCATTCTGGCTCTGATTCTTGGTACTTTGTTTTTCGCCATCTTCTTTCGGGAAGACCCAAATCAGTTTTTGGTTAAGAAGAAAGAGGAAGAAAAATAACGAAAAAAGGGCTTGGTTTTCCAAGCCCTTTTTTATGAATATTTATTTAGTCTTCATGCAGTTCATAGGGATCGTCCAACTCTTTGGAAGGAGGTCCAAATGCAGTGTAAATTGAGTAGCCTGTGATCAGCACAAGGCTGACCACAACTGCGATGATCAGGGCCTGGGCGGTCATGGATAATACCTTAGGATCTCTTTTAAGATCCTGCCATAGGTTACTAAAAGTGTAAAGAGATGTTTCATGTTTGTCACATTTGAAGGCGGAGAAGGCGCGGGTAAGTCCACACAAGTTAAAAAACTTGCAGCTTGGTGCTCTAGACAAGGAATACCCTGTCTAGTTACCCATGAACCTGGGGGCACTCCCTTAGGGCAGCAATTGCGGAGTCTATTGTTAGAGAGTCAAATATCAGTGGATGAGCGAGCAGAGTTACTCCTATACAGTGCAGACCGAGCCCAACATATAGGGGAAGTGATCACCCCCGCCTTGAAGCGAGGAGAAATAGTCCTCTGTGACCGATTTACCGACTCTACGGTGGCTTATCAAGGCTATGGTCGGCAACTTAATCTTGACTGGATTGAGCGGCTTAATACTATGGCGACCAATGGACTTGCTCCGGACCTCACTTTTTGGTTGAACATTCCGCCAGAAGTGGGCTTTGCTAGGAAAAATAGTCAAGCATTAGATCGTTTGGAGCTCGGTGGAATTGACTTCCATAGACGCATTCATGCTGGATTTTTGGCTTTAGAGAAAGCTTATCCGACGCGGATTTTCGGCATCGATGCCACACAAGCTCCGGGACAAGTTTTTTCCCAAATTTTAGAGAAATTTTGTTCTGTTTATGATTCTTCTTTAAAAGCTTGATCCCCCTGGGCGGTCTAAAAAGTTTTGTGTAAGCTGCAACTGAGAACCCAAAACGACATCGGCTTAGGTATGATGGGGATTGGAAATTACGGAGATATCCCATGGGTTTTCTGATGCGTCTCTTTGGTTTAGAAAAGCCACCCGCAGCTGTAGCTCAAGCTACTAGCCCGACAGGGCAAACAATAGCCCCAGAGCGGGTAGGTCTCAGTGGAGAGTATGACCAGAGTGGTCTCGCCAAGCGAGTGGCCGCAGCTTTTGATGATGATGCAGAATTGGATGACGTCGACACCCTGTATGTTGCCCAAACTGGTGGAACGGTCGTGCTGAAAGGCTCTGTTCCTAGCCAGGCAATTCTCAATAAGATGGTCGCTGTAGCTAAGCGTGTGCCTGGTGCAACAGGTGTAACCATTGACCAAGTGACTATTGGTTAGGGGAAGTGCCTGAGAGTTCATGAATCAGTTCTTTACTGAACTTCCAAAAGCACAATCCAATTAGACCTGACGCATCTCCAGAATTGCTGGAGATGCGTTTTATTTGTGCATAGGCTCCATAGGGATGATTAGGGGATGGGCCATGAACAACTCCACACATCATTTGGCCTTCGCAATTCTGGCAGAGTTTTAGAAAGCTAGCTACCTGGTGATCTGTTTCTGCATAACACTGAGGAACAACAAAGCAGGTATTCTGAAAAAAATCTCGACAATCTTGACCTACTTCGGGATTAAAAGAAGTGATCGGGGTGGCGGAGAGACGAGCTCGACCATAGCGTTGGACCAAAATCTCCAGCAGTTGAGCGATATTACGGGTGCGCTGAGATACTTCATGTTCTCTTTCAGACTGCTGATAGTGAACATGCCGTCTTATGGGGCTGATATTTGGATTGGGATAACGGCAGTAATCAAGGTGGATGGTTTGTATATCAGGATTGGCTGCAATGGAGTCCAAGGCCCAGCGGAGTGGAGAATCTATGAGCTCCTTGCCGTCATGTAAGCGCGTCACGTCGGCGAATAGACCCCCATGCTGCTCGATGTCTCCGCTGAGTTGATGCTCTCGGCCGTGGGTCAACATTAGGGAAGCATAGGTTCTTAGGTCACAGACAAGATGCTTCTTGCTTGCGTAATCTAGAGGAGAAGCAAGATGCTCCAATTCCCTTAAGGTTTTACATTGGCGAGTAATGCTCCAGCGCAAGGTATGTACCCACGCATGACAAACTGAACCCTGTAATTGCTCCTGCAAAAGACCAGGCAGATATTGGGAATGGGTGCGGTCCACAAGTCGCAGATCTAAACGTCCGTGCTTAAAGCCTTCTATGAAAAAGTGACGGAGCCCAGACAGCCGAAGCTGATTCCAGTCTTCAGTCTTGAAGCCTAATAGAACGTGCGGCTCTACCCAAGCGCCTAATTCAACTATGGTATTGGGTTTGGACAAAATGAGTCTTGCGCCCCATCCAGTCTGTTTGTGTTTTAATCCCCAGAATCGATAAATTCATAGGAATATCTGTGGTGACATACTTCTGTGCTTTGGCTCCCAAACTAGGGGACAACAAAGAAGAACACATCGCAGCCAAACCTGCTCCCATGACTAAATTGGGGAGTCTTCGGGGAAGTAATAGATTAAATCCGAAGGCAAATCCCATGGTTAGCAGCATACCTACGGAGAGATTGGTTCCACAGCGGGGATGAACTGCTAAGTCAGCTTCTCCTTGCTTGAAGCGTTCTAGAGCTTCACTGGCTGCTGCCAGCAAAATCTGCGGGTCTATCCGTCCATACACGTAAAATCCCTGGTTGGTAGAAGCTCCCCCCAGTTGTAGCTTTGGGTATTTCTCGGAAAGTACCCATATAGTGCCATGCTCCAAAGCGTGTACCTGGGTAACTGGTTCCATCCCGATGGAAGAGCGCAGGGCTCTAGTCGCTTCTATCCACGGGTCTGCCTTGGCAAGAGCTGGGGTGCGTATGAGAGCGTCCATACAGATTCCAACGAAGGTATTACCCTGTTTTAACATTGGACGGAACTCCATGGGGCGTTCCAGTGTTTTCTTGTAAGAATTTGAGCTGGGGCTGATGGATTCGAACCACCGAATGGCTGGACCAAAACCAGCTGCCTTACCGCTTGGCTAAGCCCCAATATGGACACCTATGTGATCTTAAGGAGTGGTGTATCCCGTGTCAACTGCTCTGTGTGAGGTTATGCCTAAATCTTTCCGAAAGCAGACTGCAATAACCAGGTGGCGCGGTTTGGGAAAGCTACTAATAGGCGTTATATTGTCCTCTGAAAAACTGCCAAACAGTTACCGTCAAAATCCTTAGATCTAAGAGCAAGGACCAGTTCTCAATGTAATAGAGGTCGTAGCGTATTCTCTCAGGAATAGAAGTATCTCCTCTGAGACCATGAATTTGTGCCCAGCCTGTAATTCCTGTTTTGACCAGATGGCGATCTAAGTATTTAGGAATATCTTGACTGAATTGCTCTACGTAATAAGGCCGCTCAGGGCGAGGGCCTACCAAACTCATCTCACCGAGAAAAACGTTGAAAAGCTGAGGTAGCTCATCTAAGCTCGTTTTGCGAATAATGCGCCCCCAGGGAGTTACTCTCTGGTCTTCTGGCCGTGTCCAACCTGGGCCTGTAGCTTCTGAATCAATATACATGGAGCGGAATTTATAAATTCCAAAACCATCTCCATCTCGACTGACTCGTTCTTGTTTATACAAAATTGGTCCTGGGCTTGATAGTTTCACGCCCAGTGCAATCAAAAGTATGAGGGGAGAGAAGATGACCAAGGCTAAGCCTGACAGGATGAGATCAAATGTGCGTTTTAAAACCCGATTCGAGGGCTTGCGCAGAGAGGTATCTCGCAGGGTGAGTATGGTCATCCCGCCCAGAGAATCTACATCCAAGCGCAAGGTGAAAAATTCTAGGACATCGGGCAGGATCCTAATCTCCACAGCAGCTTGACTCTTTATGGTCGCAATCAGGTGTGCAACCTCTTGTCCAGGTTTTTCAGGTAAAGCCAACCAGACCTCATCAATTGGGCCTGCTAGTACCAAATGTTTGGCTAGTTCATCTACAGTCCCCAAGACCTTAGGGCCTTCTAGGTCATCTTTGGTATCGGTTAGGTAGCCAACTAATTCATAGCCGAGGGATAAATTGCGTTCGAGGCGCTCTCCCAGGGTCTGTGCGCTGAGGCTAGTTCCCAAAATAAGGAGCCGCCTCAGCCCAAATCCTCGATTCCGCATCCATTCATCAAAGCCCTGCAATCCCAGACGGACTAAAACCAGTAATAAAGCGGTAATCCCAAAGGTGTAGAGCAAGACCAAGCGGGATATGGAAATTGACCGAATAAAGAATACCCCAGCTAAGAGCACCCCAAGAGAAGTTCCGACGCCCAAGAGTACAAGGACGGCCTCATCAAAGCGAGATTCCCGTCGCTTTTGGCGATAGAGGCCAAAAAAGGCAAAAATAATGACGACAATCAGGCAACTAACCGATGTCAAGCCTACATAAACTTGGGGCCGCAGAGAGTTTGGGGCCAGAGAGCGCAGCCAGTACGAAGCTGAATAAGCGGCAGAAACTCCAGCAACATCCAAAAGCAGCGTCAGGGGGAAAAGGACCAGTTCGTACCAATAGCGACGAAAAATGCTCAAGCACTTATGCCTTGCTAGCTTGTGCTTACTACTGTTACATAAAAGTACCCCCATCCGATTAGGCTGTAGCTATGATCAAGGTAAAAAAATTTTGGTTCTGGGTAGCGGCAGTCGTTGTTGTTGCTGTAGATGCCTTAAGCAAACAATGGATCGTCAATAGTTTGGCCTTAGGAGGAACTATACCTCTATGGCAAGGGGTGTTTCACTTGACCCATGTCCGCAATACGGGAGCTGCCTTCAGCCTGTTTGTCGGAGGTAGTGAATGGCTAAAATGGATTTCTTTAATGGTTAGCATTGGCTTAGTGATTTATGTTCTAGTGAGCCCTCAAATCTCTGCTCTTGAACAGTGGGGGTATGGATTCATTCTAGGGGGAGCTATAGGTAATGGGCTGGACCGATTTCTAACGGGTCAAGTAGTAGACTTCTTAGACTTTCGACTGATCCACTTCCCTGTATTTAATCTGGCTGATGTCTCGATTAATTTGGGCATTGCCTGTCTATTGCTATCTGCCGTGTTTGGCCCAAAAGACTCTAGTAAGCGTTCCTATCGCGCAGGACCGTAATTAAGGTCTTGAAGATAATTGCCAGATCAAATGTCAGGGACCAATTACTCATGTATTCAAGGTCATACTCCACGCGACGAGCCATTTTGTCCAAACTATTGGTCTCGCCCCGATACCCGTTCACTTGGGCCCAGCCGGTAATTCCAGGCTTTACTTTGTGACGGAGCATGTAACCACTAATCAACTTCCGATATTCCTCGTTATGAGCTACGGCATGAGGCCGGGGACCAACAATACTCATACGGCCCTGAAGTACATTGATGAACTGGGGTAGCTCGTCCAAGGACGAACGCCGCAAAATCCTTCCTATGGGAGTACACCGAGTGTCATTGCGCAAAGCCTGTGTAACTTGATCCCCATCTTCGGTGACGGTCATGGAACGGAACTTATAGACGATGATTTCTTCCCCGTTGAGCCCATAGCGGCGCTGCCTGAAGAGAATAGGGCCTGGAGAAGTTAGTTTAACTAAAATAGCGATAGCCGCCATGAGAGGAGAAATTAAGAGCAAAATAATGCTGGAAATAATAATGTCGCTAGCCCGTTTCGCTAATCGAGCAAAACCATCAACAAAAGGAGTCTCATATATCTCATAAGCAGGGACCCCGTTGATTCTCTGCACACTCAGGCGCAGTGGGTCAAAGGCAGAGATATCTGGCATGAAATATACAGAAGCCGTAGTATCCCGCAACGAGTCAATAATTTGGTAAGCGTAGCGTGAGTCTTCGATAGGTAGGGCAATATAGACAATGCTTGTCCTTACTCTTTTTACATAGTCTAGTAACTGTTCTAACTTGCCAAGAATTGGGGCTTCTAGCGGATTAGATGATGGCGCAAGATTATTGTCAAAAAAGCCAATAAGCTTGATGCCTAAACCTGCTGAAGTAGTCATTTCCGTTGCAAGTTGTCTTCCCAGAGGGGTAGCCCCTACGATGACAGCAGTCCGGTTATTTGTTTTCGTATGGAGAGCTTTGCGAATCAAGTAATGGGCTGTAAATATGACAAAGGGAACAGAGATAAACCAAGTGATTAATACTTGACGCGAGAACATTGAACTACTTTTGGTCAAATAAGCTAGAAACAGCAAAACCGCAATAATAATAGACCATCCAGCCAAGATGCGGGGTAGTTCCGTCATGTAACTACCTGTTCGATATGACCGATATAAACCTGCCATCCTAAAAAGAGGGGGCGTCAACAGGAATGTGATGATCCCAAGATAGAGATAAGCTTCTTGGAACGGTGTCCAGCTAATACTATATAGCGTGTAAAGCAAAAAAATAATCAAACATGGATCAATAATACGCTGCAGAACAGTTGATAGAGAGCTGTTATGTTGTAGTGATATCTGACTTTGATTAATCATCTTTCCTCACACTCTCCAATCTTTTTAATTTCATGCTTAGTTGATGCAGATACCACCGTAGGGTTTGTTCTTGATAAAAATAAAGAGTAGCTCTTGATAACTTTCTTGCTTGTATATTGGAATACTCCTAATTGGTTAATAAGTAAAGAATTCCTTTATGAAATATAAAATTTATTATTACCCCCAAAGCATAGGCTTTTGTTCGTATTCAAGTCATCAGGAAAAACACGGGAATTTTTGCTCCTTAGCTCACAGTAGGTTATGAAATGTTAAGAAGATACAAGTGCTTACACCTCCGGACTTCAGGGACCTATATACTTCGCTTATTTAGGATGCTGGATATAGCAGGAAGAATTTTATGATTTCTTGGCCAGTCATTGCTGTCTCATCTATCTCGATGCGGAATGCTGACCTTTCTCCTATTTCTTTTTGAGGGAAGCATTAGGTTACGTAAAAGTTGCACAAGTTTTGCGTTAAGAACTAAACTGTTCCAGCACATGTTGACTAAAAACGCATAGAGCTAAGAAGCCTCAAACTCTTCTTGCCCTGAATCGGTTTGCCTCTCTGACAGAGAATTCACTCACCGAAGCGTTGGCTTTATAGGGATCGATGGTCCCAACAGATTGCTGCCAAGTCTTAGCGGAGACATTGGATAAAACATATCCATCATCGGTTCTCTTGACGTGATACCAACTTTTATCCTGGCATTCATCGCACCAAAACTCCTCCAGCCACTCTCGATCTAGGGAGACCGCTGAGTAACTAAGAAGGACAATGGACGCTTTTTGTTTTGTCAGACCTCTACTCTGCAGGTGCTCAGGACTATTAGCAAATAGAGCATGCTTCTGGCTAACACTATGAACTAGACAACCGTGAAGGGGGCATTTAATCCTACGCCCTTTGGAGCGATTGCGATTGCGTTCACACCTCTTTTGCCCTAAAACTTCCACTTCCTCACCCTTTCTCTAAAGTAATTGAACGATTAGACTTTAGACATACCCCAAACCCACGCTTTGTTAACCTGCCGCACTAAGTTAACAAACATTGCCTAGGGACGTACGGAGAGTATAATGCGTCTTCTCTGAAGGATTATGTATTGCAGATTACACGTGAATGCGTATTTATACGCATCGCTACCGAATATTGCGCCCTATTTTTGTGGCATATGCTACATTTTGGTCTTTGTTCTGGAAACAATATTACAGTTTCTTCACAACATTATACAAATTTTTGTTAAGGAAAGAGGGCTAAGGGTCTTTAGCAGGAGCTTCCGCCGTCATCCGTGGATCTCCTCGGGAGAAAACCAGTACCTGAGGGATTCACTTAGGAGCTTTGGTAATTTGATTTGACGCGATAGTGGATGTAAAGTTCATCAGCTTCGCTACGGCAGCTAAGTAGTTCTAAGTTTGGTGCATTCTGTCCCACAACGAACCCCATTCCTTCTACAGGGCTGGGGGAGGTAGTGCCGCCTAAGACGAGGGGGCAGAGGGTTAACCACCATTCATCAATCAGTCCTAGTGCAAATAGCTGGGCTGCCACCTCTCCTCCTCCTAAGGCTGCTAGGTGACGGACGCCTTGCTCGAAGAGTCTAGCTAGTGCTTGGTGAAAATCTACCCCTGCTGGTCCTGAAGCTTCAGAGCTACACCTCCAAATCTCGGCTAAACCAGCAAATCTTTTATCAGCTTCAGGATTGGACTTTCCTGTAAGGAGAATTCTGGACAGAGGTTGTTGAAAAAAAGGAAGGTTGGGGTCAAGGTTCAAACTGCGCGAACAGACGAGGGTGAGGGGTTGTGGCAATTGATTTCTTCCTCTTCTTGCTGCGAGTAGGGCCTCCTGTTTTACGAGAAAAGCTGTGGAATAATCACGGACCGTAGAGGCACCCATCAAGACTGCATCGGCTAGGGCCACCTGCTCTTCTAGATGTACTTTGTCTTGGCTAGAGGAAAAATGAGCACCGCCACGACAGGCAGGAGCAATTTTGCCGTCGGCACTGGCCGCTAAAATGAGCGTTACATGGGGACGTGGCATTAAGAAATCATAGAAACTTTATACATAATCCATAACCGAGTTTTAGGGTAGAGGCATAAAACTCTCTGCAGATTTTTTGTAAATAGTTATACTAACGGGTGGACTCCTCAAAATATTCGTGATGTCCATGCAAGATTTGATCAGCAGCACCCATAACCCTAGCCTCAAGAGGCAAGTTTAATATGAGCCAGAAGACTACCACCGCCCTCTGCATTATCGATGTCGGTATTGTTCTCAACAAGCGAGACATGACCCGTCTCCTTGAGGACTTGAGTCGAGTACGCTACCAGGAACTATGCGGAGGAAACCTGCGGAAGAAGGGAGATGGATACATTATGGAGGTCTATGATGACCCCTCCTGTTCTACCCTGGTAGCCAACCAAACCCTTTATCTGAATGTCAGCAGTTTTGAATATTTGGAGTTAGGGCAGTGTAGTTCCCCGGAAGAGCCTGGATTGGAGCGTCCTTGCTTCGATTTAGTACAGGGAGATCGGATTTTACGCTTGATTCCACTTACTAATCCGCTAGAAGAACAAGAGCGGTCTCGAAAAAATTCACACTTGGGCAGTGCTATTGAAGATGTCCTCTTGGACGTTGCGTTACCAGACTGGGATGATGAAGACGAGCTTGATCTGTAGTGCTTAAAATTTAGTGTTTGATTTTTCGATTGAAGGACAGTGCGACCAAAGTGGTGCACGGGTCGGTTATTTTACGACCCCTCACGGGACGGTAGCTACGCCCTGTTTTATGCCTGTGGGAACGCTCGCTACGGTCAAGACTCTTTCCCCTTCGCAACTTGCAGAAGCGCATCCTCAAGTGGTTTTAGCCAATACCTATCACCTGCATTTGCAACCAGGGGATGACATTATTGAGGCTGCAGGGGGTCTCCATAAATTTATGGGTTGGTCTGGACCGATGCTGACCGATTCTGGGGGATTCCAGGTGTTCAGCCTGGGAGGTATACGTACGATTGACGAAGAAGGCGTGACTTTTAAATCTCCGAGGGATGGAGCCAAAATTCGTTTTACCCCAGAAGTGGTAATGGGCATTCAAAATCGCCTGGGGGCAGATATTGTGATGTGTTTTGATGAGTGCCCACCCTACCCTGCTCCTCATGAAGCAGTGAGTGCTGCGGTGGAAAGAACTTCACGCTGGGCCGAACGCTGTGTAAGAGCGCACCAACGTTCAGACCAAGCTTTATTCCCTATTGTTCAAGGAGGTGGTTATGAAGACCTGCGGACCCATTCTGTCCAGGCTTTGCTTGAACTAGATGCTCCTGGGTATGCCATCGGAGGTGTCAGTGTAGGAGAGCCCACACACCAGATGCATAGGGTGTTTCGTCATACGGCTCCTCTTTTGCCTAAGCACAAACCCCGCTATGCCATGGGAATTGGCACCTATCGAGAATTGCTGGAAGGTGTGGCTCAAGGTATTGATATGTTTGACTGTGTAATTCCTACCCGTTTAGCCCGCCATGGCACAGCACTGGTAGGGGGAGAGCGCTGGAACCTAAAGAATAGCTACTACCGACGAGATTTCACTCCTTTGGACCCTAGATGCTCTTGCTATACCTGCCAGCAGTTCACACGGGCTTATCTCTGCCATCTGGTGCGTACGAAAGAAAGTTTGGGAATGACGCTACTGGCCCTTCATAATGTGACGGAGCTCGTTCGGTTTGTTGCCCAATTGCGCGAGGCTATTCAGGAAGGTCATTTTTGGGATTCTTATCAGAGACTATCGCGGCTTGCTTCATGAGGACTCATCAGCGTCTTGTGTTACTAGGAGCCGCATAGGCAGCTTGTTCGGCAGCACTAACGGCATGATCAGCGATGCGCTCAAGATATCGACAGACTAAAACCAGGTAAAGAGGAACTGAACCGTTTCCATCCCCAGCGCCTTGCTGGACCAGAGTGCTAAGGGAGTGGAATAGTTTTTGGTAGTCAGCATCTACCCGATCATCCATGGCCCGCACAGCTAAGCCCTGCTCTCGATCCAGCGTAGCCCACGTATCCAAAGCGGCCCGTACCATCGTCTGTACATGACTGCCCATGACCTCAAAATCCTGAATGAAAGGAGGCAGGGGTTTTCCGGCTAAGGCAAAGGCGACATCTGCGAGGTCATCTGCATAATCCCCAATGCGTTCAATATTGACGATGGCTTCAAGAATACCGGTGATATAACGGGTATCTGAGGCTACAGGAGCCTGTAAATTAATAAACCTGAGGCAACGGTCATAAATGGTCCGGTTAGAGCTATCGATGGCCTCTTCCAACGCCTTGACCCGGCCTGCCGCTTCTAAATTAGAGTGAACGATACCCAACAAGGCATCAGAAAGTGCTTTTTCCGCTAATGCCCCCATGCGTAATAGTTCCGTACGGGTTGCATTCAGTTCTTGAACAAAGAATTCGCGCGTCATGTTTTATTAAAAGCGTTTGACGTAGATATGGGTATACCTATTGTGCCGTTTCTAAAGAGACTCTGAATCCAAAGAAGGGCTTTTTTATCGATGTAAGGTCTTCTAGCTAACGTTTTCCTCGTATTTCTCGGAGAGATTTAGAGCCTCAAGCAAAAAACTAGCACAAGCAATCAGACCTATCAATCTTAGAATCGTACTATGTCTCAAACCTTTGACTTTATTCTGATCGGGGCAGGGCACAACGGGATGACCTGCGCAGCCTACCTGGCTAAAGCGGGCTATTCTTGTTTGGTGCTAGAGCGGCGCAACAAGATTGGCGGATGTGCCACGACCGAAGAGGCTATGCCAGAAGCGGCACCAGGCTTCAAGTTCAATCTCTGTGCGATTGACCATGAGTTTATTCATCTAGGGCCTGTACTCCGGGAATTAAAGCTGGAGCACTATGGATTGGAATACCTATGGTGCGACCCTACGGTGTTCTGCCCACACCCTGATGGCAGTTTTTTCCTGGCTTGGCAGGATGTGGAGCGTACCTGCAAAGAAATTGAGCGATTTTCTCCAAGAGATGCCGTCGCTTATCGAGATTTTATTTCTTACTGGCAGCGCGCTATGCGTCTATTTGCGACCACGTTTAATGCTGCTCCTCAATCGATTCCAGGCATTCTTCGGAATTTCAACCCTACGGTGATCAATGACCTGTTTGATCTAGCCGATGGACCTACAGGTATCCTTGAATTTGCTCGTCGGATGGTCACCAGCCCGCAGAACCTCATTAATGAATGGTTCGATGCTGAATTTATCAAAGCACCGATTGCCCGTTTGGCTGCTGAACTGGGTGCTCCGCCCTCAGAGAAGGGGATTGCTTTTGGGGTCACTATGCTGGCGATGCGCCATGGTCCAGGCATGAGTCGCCCTCGTGGGGGGACCGGTATGTTAACCCAAGCGTTGGGAGCTCTTTTGACAGACCTGGGCGTTGAAATTCTTACGGACGCTCCCGTTGATCGGATTCTCGTAGACAACACAGGCCGAGCTGTAGGGGTGCGTACCCAGGCAGGTCAGGAATACCAATGCAAAATGGGGGTTATTTCTAACCTGGATGCGGTTCAGCTGTTCAATAAGCTATTAGACCCTGCGGATGCCGAGGCATGGGCTGAGGGCGTCACAGGGCGTTTAAATCGCACGGTGGTCAACAACAACGAAAGCGTGATGAAAATCGATTGTGCTTTGTCTGAGCCTCCTCGATTTAGTGCCTGGGGACATAAGGATGACTGGTTGATTGGTTCGCTCTTGATTGCGGATTCTGTGGAACATGTGGAACGAGCTCATCAGGAGCCTCTACAGGGAAAAATCCCGGATGACCCTTCTCTCTATGTGGTGGTCCCTACGGTCCTAGACCCTTCCATGGCTCCACCCGGTAAACATACGCTCTGGATAGAATTTTTCGCCCCTTGGGAAATCACCCAAGGCCCCGATCGAGATTGGGGCTTGATCAAAGAAAAAATCGCGGATCGTTGCATTGATAAGTTAGCTGAATACTGTCCCAATCTTAAATCTTCGATCATAGCCCGTCGGGTAGAAAGTCCTGTGGAATTAGCCGCTCGTACAGCAACGTTAAAGGGGAACTTCTATCATATGGATATGACAGTGGAGCAGATGTTATTCTTCCGTCCTTTGCCTGAATTAGCTAACTATAAAACTTCGATTACAGGCTTATACCTCACGGGAGCTGGAACACATCCTGGAGGCTCTATTTCTGGTATGCCAGGTCGCAACTGTGCCCATGCAATCTTGCGCGAGCATCGTTCTTTCACTCGTCCTCGAATTGTGCGCAAAGTGGGTAAAAGGGTAAAAAACTTCGCTATGCAAGCTGCTTTTAGAGCAGGAGTAGATGTCAATAATATATAGGCCTCTCGTTGAAGTAAGCTAACCTAATCGACCCCAGGCATAAAAGTTTTCTCGGATGGTCTGGAGTGAGTCCTTGGAGCGAAGTGTGATTTTGTTCGTTAGCAATCTTCTGAACTCGGGTTAGAGTGGTAGTGAACAAGAATGTAAAGATTTATGACCTGGCATCGGTTGACACGAACTTGGGAAGCGCTTGCTCAACAAATAGAACGAGGAGAAGCTCCTGCCGGGTTAAGCCCTGCTTGGCGCATGCTCCTCATGGGCGACGGGGCTCCTACTCGACATTTTCAGGTGGTCAGCGGTCAGGATATCCAAATTGATCTGATCGAGATGAAGCCCATCGGAGAGGCCGTAGAGGCGTTCCCTGCTGAAATGGCCTTGATCCCAAGCCCTCGTCTCCGGCGGCAAATTTGGTTGAGAACAGCATCTGGTGAACGCTTGGCCTATGCAACGTCTTGGTGGCCTGTGCAGGATGTGGACCGTTCTCTAGAAAATCCGCTCCTCCCGATCTGGACTAGCCTGTCTACGAAGCATACGGAATTCTATCGGGATCTCCAGGGACTCTATCAAGGCACGAATGCCGAACTTATCAAAGCCTTCGATCACCCTGGACCTTTTTGGGGAAGGCACTATCTCATGTGGCGTGATGGGGCTCCTTTCACGCTTATCTATGAGGTTTTCTCCCCTGCGGTGGAAAAATATCTTGGTCCTACACTCATGCCTCAAGAAATCAAGACCTTGGAAGCTATCTCAACCTAAGTTTAATTATCTTTGGGCCCCTAAGTTTGCAGGTTCGGCCTGTTCTACTCGGCATACTCCTGTGTGGATATGGCCCGTAGGCCATAGTTCCAGCCAGCGATAACCAGGCAAAGTTGTATCTAGGGTGAAATCTACCGTTTTGGGTTTGAATTGACTACAGGTAGAAGGGGTTGCCAAGAGACGGACACCCTTGCGCTCATCCTCAAAATGCTGATGGACATGCCCCCAAAGCACGCCTTTGGCTTGGGGATAGCGGTCTAACACTGCAAAAAAACGAGCGGGATTATCTAAGCCAATTTCATCCATCCAACGATTGCCAATGAGGACGGGCTGATGGTGTAAACAGATAAAACTATAAAGCTCAGGATAGGAACGCAAACATTGGTCTAGGAAGTTAAGTTCCTGGTCTGATAGATGCCCTCCTACCCGATTAGGTACGGTGGAATCCAGCAAAATGAGCTGCCAAAGGCCCCAACGGCAATGTCGCTCTGTTTTTACCTGGCCACCCGAAAGAATCTGTTTCATGACCGCGGGCCTGTCGTGGTTACCAGGCAGATGATAAATGGGGACTTCTAAGCTTTCAAAAATAGTTTGTAGCCGCTCATAGGCTTCTCGAGAGCCATCTTGGGACAAGTCTCCCGTAGCCAAAATAAGATCAGGTGGCCAATGTTGAGCCTGTGCTAGGGCCAAAACGCTTTGTAAAGAAGCATGGGTGTCCATACCCCCCAACCGTTCTTCAGGGGGGCCATAGAGGTGTGTATCTGTCAGTTGTAGAACTTTAAGGACGTCATTCTGCTGCGAGAAATTAGAAGGCACGTGGAAAAAGCTCCAGAAAAAGCTTCAGCAAGCAGAGAAGCCAGAGTACTACAAAGATGCCCGACATTATCTTTGGTCGCCAGCAATTATAAATTTGGATTTGCTGCGCAGTATACAGACATAGAGGCGACCGTTCGGAAGAGGATGAGCCTAAGTCAAGTGGGTGTAAGCACA
>Ga0208716_1000209_pt1 | contig 24301 bp, 24 predicted proteins | sample NGESurdeep092012_8_FD_184482 | JGI IMG/M metagenome (GOLD analysis project Ga0208716, IMG submission 184482) | Arctic peat soil microbial communities from Barrow, Alaska - NGEE Surface sample 415-3 deep-092012 (SPAdes) | ecosystem: Environmental > Terrestrial > Soil > Wetlands > Peat ...
CCGATGTCGGCAATGCCGCCGATGAGTCCAATGGCGCCGATGTCCCCCATGGCGCCGATGTCCCCCATGGCGCCGATGTCCCCCATGGCGCCGCGCGCGAGGATCCGGGTGCTCGGCGGTGACGGAGACACGGAGGTGAACCTCGACGGCTTGCGCGAATCACTGCGTGACATCGGACCGCGCGTCCGCGCCGAACTCGATCGCGAGCTGCCGCGGTTTTTCGATGGACTCGACCGCGACCTGCCGCAGGCGATGGATCAGGTGCGGAAGGAAATGGATCGCCTGCGGATCGAGATGCCACTGATGCGCGCACGCCTCGGCCGCGGAGTCATCATCTGACACGGGCGCGGCGTGAACGGCCGGTCCGGACGCTCAGAACTCGATTTGCGTTCCGAGTTCGATGACCCTGTTCGGTGGCAACTGAAAGAATTCCGCCGCACTGCGGCTGTTCTTGGCCATCACGGCGAACAGGCGCTTTCGCCAGATGTTCATGGAGAGCCCGCTCCGCTTCCACGCCTTGCGTTTGGGAATGAGCAGCTCTCGGCCGAGATAGTAGCTGGTGTCGAGCGGGCGTGAGCGGACTCCCTGTCGCCGGAGCAGTTCCATCACTTCCTTCACGTCCGGCGATTCCATGAAGCCGTAGCGCACCACCACGCGCAAGAACCCGTGCTCGAGCCTGTGCAGCGTCAGCCGGTCGGTGTTCTTCACTTCGGGAATCCCGGTGGTCTGGACCGAGAGCAGGATCACCTTCTCGTGCAGCACCTTGTTGTGCTTGAGATGGTGCAGCAGTACCACGGGCACGCCGCCCGCGTCCGAAGTCATGAACACCGCGGTGCCCGGGACGCGCGGAATCGCGCTGTGGCTGAGGCTCGTCAGGAACGTGTCGAGCGGTATCGAGATATCGGTGAGGCGCTCGCGAAGAATCTCGCGGCCCCGCTTCCACGTGGTCATCATCGTGAAAAGCCCGATCGCGATGGCGAGCGGCACCCATCCACCGTGCCCGACCTTGAGCGCGTTCGCCCCGAGAAAAGCCAGATCGACGGCAAGAAACGCGGCGGCGAGTGACAGGGCCCGCCACCGCGGCCAGTGCCAGCGACTCGCGGCCACCACCACGAACAGCACCGTGGTGATTGCCATCGTTCCAGTGACCGCGATGCCGTAGGCCGCTCCCAATGCAGTGGAGCTGCCGAAGCCGATCACCACGAGGAGGCAGCTGACCATCAGCGCACTGTTGACCTCGGGGATGTAGATCTGGCCTGCTTCGCGTGCTGAAGTGTGCACGATCGTGACCCGCGGGCTGTACCCCAGCTGCACGCACTGCTGCGTAAGGGAGAAGGCTCCGGAGATCAGTGCCTGGCTGGCGATGACGGCGGCCACCGTCGCCAGGGCGATGAGCGGATAGAGCATCACCCTGGGTGCGAGGAGATAGAACGGGTTCGCCGCCGCCGCCGGGTCGCGCAGCACGAGCGCGCCCTGCCCGAAGTAATTGAGCAGGAGGGAGGGAAACACGAGCCAGAACCAGGCGAGCCGGATCGGCTTCTTGCCGAAATGGCCCATGTCCGCATAAAGCGCCTCGGCACCCGTCACTGCCAACACCACTGCGCCGAGCAGCACGAAGGCCGCGTCGCCGCGCTCGATGAAGAACCGTACCGCGTACACGGGGTTGATCGCGAGCAGGATGCCCGGAGCGCGAAGGACCTCATTCGTGCCGAGGGCGGCGATGGCCAGAAACCAGACGACCATGATCGGGCCGAATATCGCGCCCACCTTGGCCGTTCCCAGCCGCTGAAAGAGAAAGAGCCCCACCAGCACCACGAGTGTCAGAGGGACGACGAGGTGGCGGAAGGTCGCCGAAACAACGTCGAGACCTTCCATCGCGCCAAGTACCGTGATCGCCGGCGTGATGACGCCGTCGCCGTACAGCAGCGCCGCGCCGACGAGTCCGAGCGCCACGAGCACCGCCCGCCGCTGCTTGTGCACGGTCGTCTTCCCGATGATCAGCGCCAGCATCGCGAGAATCCCGCCTTCGCCATGATTGTCGGCGCGCATCACGTAGACGATGTATTTCACGCTCACGACGAGCGTGAGCGACCAGACGATGAGGGAGAGCACGCCGAAGACGTTGGCCGGCGTGGCCGAGATGCCGTACTCCGGCTTGAAGCACTCGCGCAACGCATAGAGCGGGCTCGTGCCGATGTCGCCGTACACGACGCCGAGCGCCGTAATCGACAAGACTGCGAGCCGCCGCCCGGTGGGGTTCGCCTCCACCGTCGGACGTTCCGGCGGAATGGGACGCGCCGCCGCAACGCCCATCTGCGGCGTCAGGTTTGCTTCGTTGGAACCGAGTGGACTCGTTGGGTCGGACGGCATGGTCTACGAAAAACAGGCCGCGGACAGTCCGCGACCCGTCATCGAACCTAGCGCCTGGTTACCCGCTGGGCTATTTCGCCGCGACGAGCGCTTCCAGCTCGGCGGATGCGCGCTTGAGAATTTCCACCACTTTCGTCACATAGGCCGGGTCGGCCGTGCGATGCATCGTAATGTGCATGTACGTCCTCCCGAGCACCGCCATCGCTTCGTGCGCCGGGCGCATCTGTTCACCGAAGATCGAGGCGCCGACCTGGGTGAGCCTGTCGATGACCTCGTCGACGGTGCCCTTGTTCTCGGCGAGGTGCTGCCGTCCGGCGTCGGTGATCGAGTAGACCTTCTTGCCGCCTTCCTCGACCGTGGCGCTCGCGAAGCCCATGTCCTCGAGCATCGTGAGCGTCGGGTAGACCGTGCCCGGGCTCGGCGTGTAGCGGCCGCCGGAGCGCTCCTCCAGCTCCTTGATGATCTCGTACCCGTGCCGCGGTTTCTCGTCGAGCATGCGAAGGATCACGAACTTCAGGCCACCCTGCTCGAACATGCGACCGCCGCGCCACGGACCGCCGCGCCTGTGGCCGCCTCCGAAAAAGAACGCGCCGAAGTTCGGGTCAGCGCGCCAATCCCATCCGCGCCCGGCACCCTCGCGATCGCGGGGCCCGCAGTGACGATGAAACATGCTAAATCCTCCAAGTTCGATATAACTGTGATATTACGTTCGATATATCGTACTTTCAAATGGTCGATAGCGCAAGATCCATTCGCGCGTTGAAGAATCGGGCAAAACGACAGTCAAATGTGCAGTGGTGACATAAACTGTCCCATTTGGCACCGGCGGCGTTCGCGTGGCGCGCACGACGGGGGGAAGAGAGATCAATGCGCCGGTGCCTCACTCCAGAATCCGGCCGTAACGCGCACACCTTAGACGCTTCAGCCGCAGCAGCGCTGCCATCGGGCGCACCGCTGCGGCTGAAACGGTGCGCGGCCTACTCGTACCTGAGCGCCGTGATCGGATCGAGCCCGGCCGCCCGGCGAGCCGGGTAGACGCCGAACACCACGCCGACGAACGCCGAGAAAGCGAACGCGACGACGACGGACGAAATACCAACCTCGGTGTTCCAGCCCGCGAGGCGGTGGAACAGCACGGCTCCGCCGGCTCCGACTATGATGCCGATAGTGCCGCCGAGCAGGCAGAGCACGACGGCCTCGATCAGGAACTGGAAGAGGATGTTGAGCTTCGTCGCACCGAGCGCCTTGCGAATGCCGATCTCGCGCGTGCGCTCCGTGACCGACACGAGCATGATGTTCATGATGCCGATGCCGCCGACGAGCAGCGACACCGCGGCGATGCCGGCAAGCAGGAGACTGAACACCTGCGTGGTCTCACCGAGAGTCGCGAGGAAGTCCGACGCGTTGCGAATCTGGAAGTCGTCGACCTGTCCCACGCGAAGGTGGTGCTCGCGGCGCAGGATCTTCTCGATCTCGGCCATCGATTCCGGAATCTCGTCTTCCGACGGCGCGAGCACGCTGATCGAGCGGACGCGATTGTTGCCGAGCACGCGGAATCGCGCGGTGTTGATCGGAATGAAGATCTGGTCGTCGGGGTTGGCGAACGAACTCGTTTGTCCCTTCGACTTGAACACGCCGACCACCGTGAACTGGATGCTGCGAATGCGAATGCCTTCGCCGAGAATCGCCTCAGGCGCCTCGACGTTCAGGTTGTCGAGCACGGTGTGGCCGACGACCGCCGTGCGCTGGCGCGTGAGGTCCTCGGTGTTCGTGAAGAAGCGCCCGACTTCCATCTCGTACTTGCGCACCTCGGGATAGTTCGAAGTGACGCCGACGATCGACGTGTTCGTGTTCTTGTTGAGGTACGCGACCTGCAAGTTGCCCGACATCTCCGGCTGGACCGCGAGGATCTTCTCGCCGCGGTTCTTGAGCGCGTCCGCGTCGTCCATCGTGAGCCTCGCCGTGCCGGAGCCGACCTGGATGCCGGCCGTTCGCGCCTGTCCCGCATTGATCGTCAGCAGTGTCGTGCCGAGCGCCGCGATGCGGTCGTTCACCTGTTTCTGTGCGCCTCGTCCGAGTGCGACCACCGCGATCACCGCCGCGACGCCGATGACGATGCCGAGCATCGTCAGCAGCGACCGCAGTTTGTTCGCGCGGAGTGCGCCGAGCGCGACGCGGATAGTTTCCGCGATCAGCATGGAACTAGTTCCCCCTGCCGCCGCCCGGTCCGCGGCCACCACCAGCCGGCGCGCTGCCGCCCAGCGGGCTCGCACCGGCCTTCATCCTGTCGTTCTGGGCCTGGCGCGTGGCCTGCAGTGCCGCGGCGCTGAGCATCGCGACCTTGTCCCCTTCCTTCAGGCCGTCGTCGAGCACTTCGGTGTAGTCGTAGTTCGCGACGCCGAGGCGGACCGTCTTGGCTTCCCATGTCGCGCCGCGCTGGATGAACACGAGGCCCGTGCGCGGGCGCGTGCGGCTGTTGCCCTGCTGGCCGAAGCCGCCGCCCTGTCCGCCGCCTGCGCCGCCGCCCGCACCCGCTGCGCCGGCGCCGCCACCCATTCCGCCGCGGCCCGTGCGAGCTCCACCTGCTCCCGCCGCGCCGCCGGCATTACCGCTGCGGGCCCTGCGTGCGCACGCGCCGGAGACCTGCATGTCGACGCCGAGTTCCGCGTAAGCGGCCTTCATGTCGTCCATCGCTTTTTGGCGATCCGTCGCGTCGCGCATCTTCGAGCGCATGTCCTCGATCTTTTTTGCCACGACCGGCTTCTTCTTCATCGCGGCATCGACCTTTTTGCAATCGGCGTCGGTGACCTGGACCTGCGGGCCGCGTCCGCCGCGCATGCCGCCGCCCTGACCGCCGCCCTGCAAAGGAAGCGCGAGCTCGCCGTTGCTGATCTGAACCTGCCGACCGGGACCGCTTGAACCACCAGCGCCACCGCGTCCGCCGCGGCCCTGGCCACCGCCTTGGCCTCCGCCACCGCCACCCGGGCCGCGCATCTGCGCCTTGACCGAGTCGGGGTTGAGTCCGAGGAGCACCGCCGCCTGCGCAGCTTCACGCGGCGAGCGGATCGCGTCGTTCGGCACCGCGATGGCGTCGAGACGCGTGTCGGCGATGATCGAGACCTCGCCGTTCATGCCGGGATGCAGCAGACCTTCGCTGTTGTTGAGCGAGACGAGCGTCGCGAACATCGTGACGTTCTGCTGTACCGTCGCCTGCGGCTCGATGTGGTCGACCTTTCCGAGGAACGGATGGTCGGGGAAGGCATCGATCGTCACGTTCACGTCCTGCCCGGGCTTCACCATGCCGATATCCGTCTCGGCCACGAGCGCGCGAGAGCGGACCTTCGTGAGGTCGGCCATCGTCGCGATCACCGTGCCGCCGCTCACTGAGGTGCCGCCGGCCTGGATGACCTGGCCGATCGACACGGGCTTCGTGAGGATCGTGCCGACCACCGTCGCCGTAACCTTCGCGTCGACGAGCGCCTGCTTGGCGAGGTCGAGGTTCGCGCGCTTGTTCGTGAAGAGCGCGGTCGCGCTCGCAAACTGCGTCTGCGCGGCCTCGAGCACGTCCATCGTGATGATGTGCTGTCCGTAGAGGACCTGCTGACGCTTCAGCTGGGCATCGGACACCTTGAGGTTAGCGTCGGCCGACGTGAAGTCCGCCGTGGCCTGCACGAACTGCTGGTGCAGGATGGTGGTGTCGATCTGCACGATCAGGTCGCCCGGCTTCACGAAGTAGCCGATGTCGATCGGCATCTCGGTCACCTGACCCGACGCCGTCTTCGACTTCACCTCGACGACGTTGATCGGTTCGATGACGCCCGTGGCCTCCGCGGTCACGATGATGTCGCGGCGCTGGATGGTGGCGGTCTGGATCGGCACCGCCTTCGTGGCGGACGACGAGCAGCCGACAGCGGCGATGAGTGCGAGGTACAGGATATTGCGGTTCACAGCAAACTCCGGATGGAGACTCGGCTTAGATGCGGAATGCAGAAAAGGAATGCGAGATGCGGGCGCGCTACTTGAGGTCGCGGCCGATGAGGGCCTCGATATTGGCTTTCGCGATGCGCGCGTTGAGGCGCGCCTGGATCAGGTTGAAACGGGCGAGGTCGAGCGCGGCCTGGGCCGTGGTGACGTCGACCTGCAGCGCGGTTCCGATGTTGTAGCGCTGCGTTTGCACGCGGAGATTCTCGGTGGCCGACTGGATCTGCAGGAGCTGCAGCGCGATGGTCTGCTGCGCCGTGTTGTAATTCACGAGGTAGGTCGTGAGGTTCTGCTGCGCGAGGAACTTTGTGTCGCGCAGGTTCGCCTCGGCGTTGTCTTCGCCGATGCGCGCGAGGATGAGCGTCTGTTCGCGCGAATAGTTGTTGAAGATCGGGTATGAGATGTTGATTCCAAAGCTCGTGCTCGTCGACGTCGGACCGCCGCCGAACAGGAATCCCTGCGTGGCCTTGGGGTTCTGCCCGTACCGGCCGCTCGCCGTGAGCGACGGGATGTAGGGCGTGGTCGCGGACTGGTGCACGGCGTGGCTTACCGCGAACAACGCGGCCGCCGCACGCACGGCGGGACCCTCGAGCGCCATCTTCGTGAGCGAGCCCTCGTCGACGTCCACGCGGCCGATGTCGGACGTGTCCGCCGCGACCGCCGTGACCATAACCGGCGACGCCACGAGTCGCGTGAGAGCGGCGTTCGCGTTGAGCAGCAGGTTCTGCGCGTTGAGGATCGCGAGCTGCGCGGTGCCCACCGAGAGAGCGGCGGTGAGCGAGTCCGCGCGCGTCGCGGCGCCGGCCTGCATCTTGGCCGACGCGACCTGGAGCGACTGCTGCGCTTCCTCGAGCTGGCGGCGCGCCGCCGATTCCTGCTCGCGCGCGGCGAGAATCGCGTAGTACTGCACTTTTACGCTCAGTGCCACCGCGTAGCGCTGCGAAACATCCGAGGCGACGGCGGCGTCGAGTGAAGCGCCCGCTGCCTTGTAGTTGTACCAGTTGCGGCCGCCGTCGAACACAGTAACGCCGGCGCTGAGCCCGCGCTGGTATGTCCACGGCAGTCCGGAGATCGGAACGGGCACGCCCTGAATGAACTGCGTGCCGCCCTGGTTGTTGGCCGAGTAGGTCGCCGTGAGGCTGGGCAGGAACTGCGACTTGGCGAACGTCACCCCGGCCTCACCGCTGCGCTCGCTGTTGCGCGACGCGACGGTGGCCGGCGAGTACTGCACCGCGAGTCGGACGGCGTCGTCGATCGTGATCGGCCGCGCGTTGTCGGCGCCCGTCTGCGCCGCGGCGAGGGCGGGCACGATGGCGAGCGCGAGGGCACCGCGAATGAACCAGGACTTCATTTCTTCTCCGTGCGCGGCGCGTTGTCGCGCTGCATATGGTCGTAAATGGATTTCTGCTCGGGCGTGAGGAGTTGCGAGAAGCGCTGGCGAGCCTGAGCGTTGACCGAGTCCGTCGCAGGACGGACCGGTGCCATGAGAGTCGAGTCCCTGCGATTGCGCTCGTCGAAAATAAGGTTCGCCGAGTCGCGCTGTGCCTGCGTCAGGTGCAGCTCGTCGAAGACCCGCGTCCGCATCTCGCGCCGGTCGTACCAGCGCGGCTGCGCGCGAACCGCCAGGCGGTCCACGGACACGCCGATCGCGGCGCCGGCGAGGGCGGCGCCGAGATAGAACGCGAGCGCGATGCTCTTCGTGCGTGTCATGGCGAAGGCGGTGTCAGCGGCCGGTGAGGACGCGCAGCGTGGCCTGCTGCTCCGTGAGCTTCCCGCGCTCGGCCACCTCGAGAATGTCGATGGTCGCCGGGTCCACGACCGTCTCGTACGCCATGCGTGTGACCTGCGTCTGCGCGCGCATGATCAGCGCGCCGGCGACGATCACGGCGAAACCGGCCGCGACGAGGCCCACGCGCAGCCAGCGTTCAGGCACCGTCCACCATTCATCCGCTGCGTCGAGACGCGCGTTGATGCGCTGCTCGAGGCCGGCCCACCAGGATGCGTCCGAGGGCGCCGCATAGATCGAGCGCAGTTCGCGCGTGAGGTCGTCATCTCGAACCAATTCAGGTCCGCGGTATTCCGTCGTCATAGTTCGCTCCGTACTGAGCCGAGCACTTCGCGCAGATGCGATCGCGCGTAGTGCAAATCCGATCGCGCGGTCCCCTCGGGAATTCCGAGCGTCACGCCGATCTCCGAGTGCTTGAACCCTTCCACGTCGTGCAACACGATCACCGCGCGCTGCCGCGCGGGCAGCGTATCCAGCGCTTCCTGCAGCCGGCGGCGGAGTTCGCTCGCCTCCGCCGGATCGCGGAACGGCGACGCCACGCTCTCCGGCAACTCGTCCGCATCGCGAACCTTGCGGCGGCGCGTGATGTCGAGCGCCGCGTTGGCGACGATCCGGTGCAGCCACGCGCCGAACGCCTGGTCCGGCAGGAACCGGTGAAGGGCGCGGTACGCATGCAGGAACGCTTCCTGCACGGCGTCTTCCGCGTCCTCGTGATTGACGACGATCGCCCGCGCCACCGCGTATGCACGCCGTTCATGCGTGCGCACCAGCTCGGAAAACGCCTCGCGTTCCCCGCGCTGCGCGGCGAGCACCAGCGCGCGTTCGTCGGCCGGACGTTCAGCCACGACGCGTGCCGTCGCCGGCAACAGGCCCAGTGACCGTTCCGCTCGCGCAGGCACGGTCATTCGATCGCCTCACGTTTCACACTCCAAATACGGGGCGCTGGATCTGAACGTTGGTGCGAACGCTGGTGCGAACGTTGGTGGCCGGCGGGTAACCGGCATCACGAGGCGGCGCTGCCGCCCAGCCCCAGCAGGTCCGCGCGTTCCCGCATGGCGCGGATCACGAGCGCGATGTGCGCGTCGAGTTCGACGCCAAGCTCCGCAGCGCCGCGGAGGACGTCGTCGCGGTTCACGCCGCGAGCGAAGGCCTTGTCCTTCATCTTCTTCCTGACAGATGACGGCTCGAGATCGTTCACGGAGCGCGACGGACGCACCAGCGCACACGCGGTGCACAGCCCCGCCAGCTCGTCCACCGCATACAACGTTTTCGACATCAGGGTGTCGCGGGCCACACCCGTATAGTCCGCGTGGCCGAGAATGGCTTGGAGCACGTCCTCAGGGTAGCCCGCTGAGCGCAGCACGCGCACGCCTTCGGCCGGATGCTCGGCGTCGGCGGCATGCGCGGCGTTCGGGAAACGCTCGTAATCGAAGTCGTGCATGAGCCCCGCGAGGCCCCAGCGCTCGACGTCTTCATTGAAGTGCGCCGCGTATGCACGCATCGCACCCTCCACCGCGAGCATGTGCTTGCGGAGCGAGTCGCCCGCCGTCCACTCCTGCATCAGAGCGAGGGCGGCTTCGCGAGCGGGGAGCGGGGCGCCGGCGGTGACGCTACGGTCTCCCACCGATGAGCCTCTCGAGATCGCCGTCCTGCTGAGTGAGGAGGTCGGTGGCGGCTTTCTTCTGCGCGTCCGGAATCACGCCCAGCGCGTCCGTCACGTCCGGCTTGCGGCGCTCGCGATAGTCGGCCATGAGGGCGCGAAGGTCGCGCATGGACGACTGCATCTTGGCCTGCTCCGCCGGGGAGATCGCGGGCGCCGTGAGCTTCGAGTCGGCGACGCCGCCGCGAAGGCCATGGCCTTGCGTCGTGGAATTGTCGCCGATCGGCATCGTCCACTTGCGGACCGAGTCGTATGTCGCAAAAAACTGTACGTTCCTGTCGTTGATCTTCTTCTCGACTGCCTTGAGCTGTGCGACGGTCGAATCGGCAAGCGGGACTTTCTTCCGCTTGCTGATGAGCAGCGCGGCGGGGTTCAGGTCGGCGAGGTCGTGCGACGTCGGAGACCTCGCGCTGGACGGCGCGTAGGAAGCCCTCGACGACGAACTCGAAGCGGTATCACTCGACCTCGCGCCTTTGCCCTGCGCAAAAACGGCGGCAGGAATGCAGGCGGCCAGTGCGGCCGCGAGAATACGTGTGCGCATTGCGGTGCGTCCTCCGGACGTGTGTTCGTGCGGGTGGATTCCCATCCCCGGGGAAATTACCACCTCAAGCGCTAATGTGCTTGAACCGTTGCCCGGCTCTTGCCGTGGCGCCAGAACAGCATCAGGGGAATGGCGCAGCAGAGGGCCGCTCCGCTGATCAGGTAGATCCTCGAGAACGCGAGGACACTCGCCTGGGCAGTCACCATCCGGTCCATGACCATCAGCGCCTGCTGGTGTGCCACCGCGGGGTTCATTCCCCGCGCGACCATGCCGTTGCTGATGAGATCGAGCCGGGCCTGCGCGTCCGTTCCGATCGTCACGAGGTGCTGGGTCAGCTGGCTCTTGGCCTGGAACGTGAAGCGCGAGAGCAACGTCGCCACGATCGCTATGCCCAGCGAGCCGCCCAGCTGTCGCGTGAGGTTGAACATGCCCATGCCCTGCGGAATCTCCCACGGCTTCAGCTCCGCCATCGACGCGTTCGTCAGCGGAATGAAGATGATGCCGAGCGAGATGCCCCGGACGATCAGCGGCCAGAACAGGTCGCCCGCGCCGGCGTCGATCGTGAGCCGCGAGAGACTCCACATGCACCACAGGAAGCCGAGCACGCCGGCGGCGACCAGCGGACGCGCGTCGATCCTCGACGCGAACCGGCCGAGCACGGCCATCGTCATCGCCGACGCGATCGCGCCCGGCAGGATCACGAGCCCCGTCTGGTTCGCGGTGAATCCGTGCAGTCCCTGCAGGAACACCGGCAGCACGAACACCGAACCGAAGAGCGCGAATCCAAGCAGCATCGCCATCGTGACGCCGGTGGCGAGCTGGCGGCTCTTCAGCACCCGGAAATTGATCACGGGTTCCGTCGCGGTGAGTTCGCGCCAGACCAGCCCGACGAACGACACGACGGAAATCACCGCCAGTGAGGTCACGAATCGCGACTCGAACCAGTCGTAACGTTCGCCCCGCTCGAGCATCCACTGCAGCGACCCCACCCCCGTCGTCAGCAGCCCGATGCCGAGCCAGTCGACGGTCTCCGCTCGCTCCTGGTGCTCGGCGTTGCGCACGTAGCTCCACACCATCAGCCCGGCGATGAAACCAAGCGGAAGATTGATGTAGAAGATCCACGGCCATTCCCAGTTGTCGACGATGAATCCGCCGAGCGTGGGGCCGAGCGTGGGGCCCACCATGATGCCCACGCCGAACATTGCCTGCCCGATCGCGACTTCCTTCGGCGGGAACGCCTCCCACAGCGTGGACTGCGCGGTGGAGAGCAGTGCGCCTCCGCCGAGTCCCTGCACGACGCGCCAGAGCACGAGCGCCTCGAGCGAACGCGAGGCGCCGCAGAAGAACGATGCGACGACGAACAGTCCGATCGAGAACGTGAGATACCGGCGGCGCCCGAAGTACGCGGACAGCCAGCCCGACATCGGGATCACGATGACGTTCGCGACGATGTATCCCGTCGAGACCCACGAGATCTCGTCGAGCGTCGCGCCGAGATTCCCCATCATGTGGGGAATCGCGACGTTCACGATCGACGTATCGATGAGTTCGAGCATCGCGGCCATCGTGACCGCGATGCCGATGAGATACTTGTATCGGTACTTGTCGGCGGACGGATCCGCCGCCGGTGTCATCATGCCGTGTCTACTTCGTCGCGACGTGCGCGGTCACCGACATGCCCGGACGCAGCGGCCGGTCGGGACCACACCCTTTCGTCACCTGGATGCGCACGGGAACGCGCTGCACGACCTTCGTGAAGTTGCCCGTCGAGTTGTCGGGCGGCAGGAGTGCGAATTTCGCGCCCGTCGCCGCGCTGAGGCTCTCGACTTTTCCCTCCGCCTCGCAGCCCGGGTACGAGTCCACTTCGATGGCGACGGCCTGACCGACCCGAATGTCGGCGAGCTGTGTCTCCTTGAAGTTCGCCGCGATCCAGACGCTCGAGTCCGAGACGAGCGTGAGCAGCGGCTGGCCGGGCTGCACGAGCTGCCCCACTTCGATCTGCTTGCGGCTCACGATGCCCGCCACAGGCGAGACGACCTTCGTGTATGAGAGTTGCAGGGCCGCATTGTCACGCGTGGCCTTTGCACTCGCGTAGCGAGCCTGGGCAAATTTCCCACCGATCTCGGCGTTCGAGAGCTGCGCGGCCGCGCCGCCCGCCTGCCGCTGGAGCGCGGCGAGGTTCGCGTTCGCCTGGTCGAATGCCGCCTGCGCCGCGTCCAGCTGCAGCTTCGACACGATCTGCTTTGCGGCGAGTTCCTTGTAGCGGGCGAGGTCCGCCGTCGCCTTCGCCTGCGCGGCCCTGGCGGACTCGATCTGCGCCTGGACGACCTGACCCTGGCTCGTCGCGCTGCGGATCTGCGCCTCGGCCTGGCCTTCGACTCCCTTGCCGCCCGCGACGTACGCCGCCGCGGCGAGTTCGGCCTCCGCCTGCGCGAGTCGCACGGCGTATTCGGACGAATCGATCAGAACGATCGGCTGGCCGAGTTTCACGTGGTCGTTCTCGTCGACGCCGAGCGTCCGCACGAAGCCGCCCACTTTCGCGAGCACGGGGACGATCGTGCCGTCCACCTGCGCGTTGTCGGTCGAGACGTGTCCCTGATTGTACAGGATCGTCTTGGTGGCCCAGCCGATGCCAAGCAGCACCACGACGATGAGGATCGGCAGAACCGGGCTGCGCTTTCCGCGCGCCGGAGTGTCGGCGGTATCGCTGGCTGGGGAGACGGTGGAGGCCATGGGGATCTCTGTTCTCGAGCGAAAGAGTGTGGTGCCGGGCCGTGTTGGCCGGACTACGGGAGTTCGGTGACGGTGCCCTGCGCACGCGCGAGCGCGACGCGGGCCGACTGGAAGGCGGCGCGTGAATCCACGATCTGGGTGCGCGCCGCATTGAGGCTGAGCGACGCGGTGATGACGTCGGCGTTGCCCGCGACGCCGGAGCGGAAGCGGTCGCGCGCCTGCGCGAGCTCCTGCTCGGCGAACCTCAGGTGCTCCTCGGTCGCGGCGAGCTCCTCGCGCGCCGACATCAGATCGAGCAGTGCGCCGCTCACGTCGATGGCCGCCTGCTCGGTGAGGTCGCGCTTGCGCACGCCGAGTTCCCGCACCGCCGCCTGCTGCTCCTCGATGCGTCCCTCGCGGCGGAAGCCGTCGAACATCGGCACCGAGAGCCTGATGCCCCAGTCGTACGTGCTGACCAGATGCTGCGTGCTCTTGCTGGTGGGACCCTGATCGATGAACGCGGAGAGCGCCGGCAGCCGCTCGGACTTGATCGACTCGATTTGTCGCTGCGCGGCCGTAATCTGCGCGTCGGCGGAGCGCAGGTCGGCGCGCGATCGCATCGCGCGTTCGGTGGCCTCCAGCTCGGTGGGCAGCGCGCCGTTCGTCGGGAGCCCGGGCAGTGAATCGGCGAGCGAGATGGGCGCGTTCAGCGGCAGGCCGAGTGCGCGATGCAGGTCGAGGCGCGCGCGGCTGCGCTCGTTGCGTGCCGAGATGATCTGCGCGCGCGTCGCCGCGAACTGCGACTGCGCGCGGGTCACGTCGAGCGCAATGCCGACGCCGGCGTTCAGCTGGTCGCGAGCGATCGCGAGCAGTTCCTCGCTGAGCGTGGAATCCGCCATGCGCGCGGCGAACAGGGCGTCAGCCCGGAGTACGCGCACATAGACGGCGGCTGCCGTTCCAGCCGCCATCTGCGACTGTGCCGAGGCCTCGTCGCCGTATGCGGACGAACTCGCGCGCGCGGCCTTCAGCCGTGCGAACGCAGACGGATCATAGATATTCTGGCGAACGGTGCCGCGAATATCGTAGTCGCGAACCGGGCCAAGAACAACGCCATTCGGATCGAAGAGATACTTGCCCGTCACCGGGTCGGCGAAGTTGATGCCGAAGCTGGCGCTGTTGAACGTGCGTTCGCCCTCGATGGCCTCGCCTGAGATGTTCGGAAGGAACGCCGACTTCGCCTGGCGCACGCGTGCCGCCGCCTGATCCGAGCGGAGGCGCGCGGTCTCGGGGCCGGCGCTCTTTTCCGCCGCGAGCCGTGCCGCGCCGCCGAGCGTGAGCACGAGCGGCTCCTGCGCGAGCGCAGCGCCCGCGTCGAACGCGAGAGCGATCGCCGCCACGAACGCGAGAGCGATCGCCGGGAAGCGCTTCATGATGGGAATCGTGATCATGCGTGTGGGGCTCCGGATGCCGGTACTGCGCGCTGCGGCGCGGCGCGCAGTGCGTGAAGGACGAAATCGGTGATGTTGGCGAGGACGTTCCCGGGCGCGGGCCGATGCTGGACCGGCGCCGGAGCGCGCGGACCCGTCCAGAGCACGTGCATCAGGATGAGCGCCTTGATCATCTGCACCGTGGCCTGCGGATCCGTCGGGCGGAACTCGCCGCTCGCGATGCCCCGGCGAATGATGTCGCCGAGAATTCGGTTCGAGCGGACGACGATTTCTTCCCAGTGGAACGCGGCGAGGTCGGGATACTTGTGGAGTTCGAGCACGACGAGCCGGATCCAGCCTTCCGAGTCCTCGAGGCCGAGGCACTCCCACTGGTGGGCGAGATACCTCCTCAGCTGATCTTCCGCCGAGCCATCGGACGCGATCGCCTGGTCGGCGTTCGCGATGGCCGGGCCGACTCTCTGGCGGACTACTTCGCGGAAGAGTTCTTCCTTGCTGGGGAAGTAGAGATAGATGGTTCCCTTGGAAACGCCTGCACGCGCGGCGATCTCCTCGAGCTTTGCCGCGTCGATTCCATGTTCCGAGAAGACGCTGAGCGCAGCGTCGAGAATCTGCTGCGGGCGCTCCTCCGGGAGGCGGCGCCAGCGCGGATCATGTGAAGTGGCGTGAGCGGACGACATAGGTATATGACTGAACGGTCAGTCAAAAGACGGATATTCAAAAGGCGAGCAGATGCTCGCCTTTCAAGTAACTTACCCGCCAGTCAGTTATGCGTCAAGGGCGCCGCTCGCGCTGCCCTGGGATGAAGTCGACGCAGCCTTTGCGCCTTCCGCCCCGGCGTAGTGCGCGTTCGTCAGCCGGACGATCGTGACGAGCAGGATACCGATTATGATGGCGCCGAGAATCAGCCCGCGGTAGGCGGCGGCGCGGTCTGATTCGTGGGTCTGATGCTGTGACATGTCTTTCCTCGCAAAAAGTGCAGTGCGGACTCTCAAGAACTCAGGAAACGCGGACCGTGGTCATGGTGTCGTTCTGCTTGATCTTCTTCATGACGTCGAGCCCGTCCGTGATCTGGCCGAACACGGTGTGCACACCGTTCAGGTGCTTGGTGTTCTGCTCGCTCAGCACCATGAAGAACTGGCTGCCGCCGGTGTCCTTTCCGGCGTGCGCCATGCTCAGCGAGCCGACGGCGTGCTTGCGCGGGTTGCCCGCGGTCTCGCACTTGATCATCCAGCCCGGACCGCCCGTCCCGATGCGTCGGTCGCCAGCCGGCAGGTCACGGGAGTAGGGATCGCCGCCCTGCACGACGAAGTCCGTGATCACGCGGTGGAACTTGACTCCGTCATAGAAGCCCGAGTTCGCGAGCTTCTCGAAGTTGCCGACGGTCGCGGGGGCGTCCTTGTCGAACAGCTCCGCCGTGATGGTGCCGAGGTTGGTTTCGAACTTCGCAGTCTTTGGCATATCGCCCAATTCTATCGGGTCACGCCGCCGATGGACAGATGCGGCGCAGCACGCAATCGGCACAGCGCGGCTTCTTCGCGTCACACACGCGGCGCCCGTGCCAGATGAGGAGGTGCGAGAGAAGGGTCCACGACGGGCGCGGGAACAGCGGCATCAGCGCGCGCTCGATCTTCACGGGGTCGGTCTCGCGGGTGAGCCCGAGCCGCGCGCTGAGCCGCGCCACGTGCGTGTCGACGACGACGCCTTCGTTCAGCCCGAATGCGTTCCCGAGGATCACGTTCGCGGTCTTGCGTCCGACACCCGGCAGCACGACGAGCTCTTCCATCGTGCGCGGTACCTCACCGCCATGCCGTGCCACGACGGCCTTCGCCATTCCGATGAGGCTCTTCGCCTTGTTGCGGAAGAATCCCGTGCTCTTGATGAGCGCCTCCACGTCGCGCTGATCGGCGGCGGCGAGCGCGAACACGTCGGGATAGCGCGCGAACAGCGCAGGCGTCACCATGTTCACCCGCTTGTCGGTGCACTGCGCGCTGAGGATGGTGGCGACCGCGAGTTCGAGCGCGTTGCGATGGCCGAGCTCGCACGCGGCATCGGGGTAGGCCTTTCGCAGCAGGCGCTCGATGGCACGCGCCTGCGTCTTCAGCTCGCCTCCTCGGAGAACTTTCGGGCGCCTGGCGGCCTTCTTCTTTTTCGGAGCCACAGCCTTCACGCGGATGGTGCCGCTCAGCCCGGGGTTAATCCTCGACGCCGGCGAACGACGACAGCCGGTCGATCAGCGCGTGGAGCTGCTTTTCGGTGAGGTCGATCTCCTGCGCGGCGCCTTCGACGTCGAGGAGGCCGGCCCGCATGGATATCGCGACTTGGTTCAGGTAGCGGATCTTCGCGAGGATCTCGTCGGTCGCCTTGCGCAGTCCGTGAAAGCGGCGCTTCTCGGAGAGCGCGCGGCGATGGCGCTTGACCAGCTCGTCCGCCGTGAGGCGCTTCGCAAGCGCGAGTGCCTCATCCTTCGTGCGGCCGGGCAGCGCGCCGCGGTCGGGCAGGCCGAGATCGTCCCACGCCTCATCGGCGAACCAGAGGCGCCCCACGTACTCCACGCCGTCGAAGCCGACGCGGCACGACACGTTGTAGCGTCGGCCGTCGCTTTCGATCGTCGCGATATGGGGCTGCGTGATTTCGTCGTAGGTGGACATTTTCACTATTACAGCTGGATGCAGGGTGCGGAAGAGGAATGCGGGATGCTGAAACCCCCTACTGCGAACGCAAAAACCTCCTCAGAGCTGAGAACAGCTTCACAGGTTGTTCAACATACGGTACGTGACCGCAGTCATCCAGCGGTACGAACGCCGCATTCAGCGATTTCGCGATGGATTCGGAGCTTGCCAGCGGGATGGGATCCTGGCGGCCGTGGACGACGATGGCGGGGCAGTGCACGGCGGTGAGGTCGCTCGTGAGATCGAAGTCGCCGAGGCTCGCCCAGACGGATTGCTGCACGCGTCCGGTTACACGGAATGGCGTCAGGTCGGTGGCGCGATCCGGGTCGGCGAAATAGCCGGCGACACTCAGCTCGAACGCCCGCTGCCGGTATGCGACGGGATCGCTCTCCTTGAGGCCGGAAGCCGCGAGTTCGGCGCGAAGCGTCTGGATAGCCGGGCCTGCCTGCCGCCGCGCGAACTCGGCCTCGAAGCTCGCACGATACACGCTCGAGACGGGCGCCGGATCGATCAGGGCCAGCCGCGTGGGTGCCGGCGCCATGCGCCCGCCCGCCGCCTCGCGGGCGTACAGCAGCGCGAGGAGTCCGCCCCACGAATAGCCGATCATCGACAGCGGATCGATGGCGAGTTCCGTTATGACGTGCGCGAGGTCGTTCACCTGCGTCTCCCACGTCACCATCGTCGGCACGCTCTCCTTCGATCGCCCGCCACCGCGCTGATCGTAGAAGATCAGCTCGAACTCGGGTGTGAGGGCGAGCATCTGCGGGAGGAGATACGCATGATCCGCGCCGGGGCCGCCGTGCAGCACGAGCAGTCTTTCCCTCGGTGCGCCAGCCGGCCCGTACGCGCACCAGTACAACGGGACGTCCGTCGACTGCGTGAAGCCCGAGGCGCGCGGCGCCGGAATGGGCGCAGGCGCCATGGTCTCGTCTCCCCTACTGGGCGACGTTCGTCTTCACGCCGTCCGGCGCCTTGTACACCACGCCGTTCTTCATGACGAACGACGCGCGCTCCAGCACCGTGATGTCCTTCAGCGGATCGCCGGGCACCGCGACGACGTCGGCGAACTTTCCGGCCGCGAGGGTGCCGAGCCGGTCGTCCCAGCCGAGCAGCTTCGCGGCGCTCGACGTGCCGGCGACGATCGACTGCATCGGGGAAAGCCCGCCCCACTGCACCATGAGGGTGAACTCATGGCCGTTCGTGCCGTGCGCGCCGACGCCCGCGTCGGTGCCGAGTGCGATCTGCACGTTGTACTTCCGCGCGTATTCGCCGGCGTGTCGCATCGCGGCCGCGGCGGCGAGCCCCTTTTCGGCGCGCAGTCCCTTCAGCACTCCCGACTTCACCGCCTTCTCCACGGCTTCGCCCGCGCTGTACGTCGGAACGAGGAACGTGTGGTGCTCGGCCATGAGCTTCGCGGCCTCGTCGTCGAGGAACGAGCCGTGCTCGATGCTCGCCACTCCGGCCCGGGTCGCGATCTTGATTCCCTCCGCGCCGTGCGCATGCGCGGCAACCTTGCGCTCGAGCTTGGTGGCCTCGTCCACCATCGCCTTCAACTCTTCGTACGTGTATTGCGGAACGCCGACCGCGTCGCCCTCGGAGAGCACGCCGCCGGTCGCGCAGGTCTTGATCACATCGGCGCCGTACTTCGCCTGGTAGCGCACCGCGGCGCGCACCTGCTCGGGCCCGTCGGCGATGCCGGTCTTGAAGTCGCCGTCGAACAGGCCGGGCTTGTACCCGTTCTCGTCGCAATGGCCGCCGGTGATGCCGATCGAGTGTGCGGCCGTGCGCATGCGCGGGCCCGGAACGTATCCGCCCTCGATCGCGCGGCGCAGCGAGACGTCGTCGAAGTTCGGCGCGCCCACGTTGCGCACGGTCGTGAAGCCGGCCATGAGCGTCTTGCGCGCGTTCGCGACGCCGATGATCGCCGAGAGGCCGGGCGCGTCCCTCGTCGCCTCCGCATCCTGGCCGGGATCGTCCAGCTCGCGGCCGATGAGATGCACGTGCGCATCGATGAACCCCGGGAGCAGCGTGGCGTCGCCGAGATCGACGCGCCTCGCGCCCGCCGGGATCTTCACGCTCGACTCGGCGCCCACCGCGACGATCCTGTCGTCCGTGACCACCACCACGCCGTTGAGGATCGGTGCCGCGCCGGTGCCGTCGATTACGCGAGCCGCGCGAAGGACCACGGTGCCCGATCCCTTCGCCTCCTGCTGGGCGGCGAGTCCCGCGGACGTTGTCGCGAGCATCGATGCCACGAAGCCGGCAACGCGGAAGAACGGTGCGGATCGGCGGCTGAACATGACAGGCCTCTTCGGGGTGTAGTGAGGAGCGGCGGTAGGGCGTATGTTACGCTTGCGGGACCCGCAGTGGGAGAGGTGAGTTCGAGTGGGAGGGATGAGTTGGAGAAAGCAGATCTGAGTTTGAGGGGCGAGGGCGAGCGGGAGTCGAGTGGAAGTGCGAGTCGGCGTCTCCCACTCGCACTCAACTCCCACTCAGACTCACTCTCGCCCCTCAAACTCTCACTGAGTTGTCTCCAACTCATCCCTTCCTCTCCACCTCACCTCTCCCACTCAGCGGCGGCACCGTTCCATGGCTGGATGATTACTCAGCTGCGTCATGGATAATTCACTAACTCTCGCCCGCTACTTCGCGCGCCTGGTCTGGCTGCTGGTCCATGAGGGCCAGTCGGTGAACGACCAGAAGGGCGCGTTGCGTGCCGTGGTCACCGTGTCGAAGGACTCGTCGGTGCGCCTCGGCAACAATGCAGGGCGCCTCGCCGTGAACGGGCTGGTCATGCCGCAGGCGCTCACCGGCGTGCAGGAACTGGCCGCGCGGCTCGCCGTCCACAAGATCGAAGAGATCGAGATCGACCAGAGCGCCGCCCCCGCCGAGCTGCTCGCGCTCGCGCGGCTGCTCTCCGTGGAGTCGACGACCTCGTCGGACGCCGCCGATTTCGCGCAGAAGCTTTCCGAGCTGGCGGGGAACACCGTCCGCGTGAAGCGCTCCGCGGTGACGGAGCCCGCGCCGATGCGCACGAGCGACACGCCCTCCGTGGCCGAGGTGGCGCCGGACGAGGTCCAGGCGCGCGTCCCGAGACTGCTCGCGAAGCTGACCGAGCAGCTCGATCCCGTCGCGACGCATCATCTCCTCGACCAGCTCGCCTTCCTGGCCGAGCAGGCGACGCGCGAGGGGCGAACACCCGACGTGGCGGCGATTCTCAGCCCGCTGCTCGACCGCGAGGCCGCGATCACCGATCCCGACGCGCGGCGAGTGTTCCTCATGACCATCCGGCGTCTCATGAAGCCGACGATCCTGCGGCCCATCGCGGTGCTGCTGGTGACGCACCCCGCCACGTCGTTGCGCACGGAGCGCATCCTCCAGCGCGTCGGGCAGGACGGCGTGGACTCGGTGGTCGATCAGTATGCGAGTTCGCGGTCGGTGTCGGAGCGGCGGATCTATCGTGAGGTGCTCTCGCGCCTGCCGCTGACCCGTGAAGCACTGGTGCAGATGCTGGCGGATCCGCGCTGGTTCATCGTGCGGCGGGCCGCCGAGCTCCTGGGCGAGATGGGAGCGGAAGAAGCCGAACGTCCGCTCGCCGAGCTCCTTCGGCATGACGATGAGCGGGTGCGCAGGGCGGTGACGCGCGCGCTCTCGCGCATCGAGAGCGCGTTCACGCTCGACGCGGTGGCGCGCGCCGTTGTGGATTCGTCGCCGTCGGTGCGGCTCGAAGCGGTGGCCGGCCTGGCGTCGCGAAAGGGCGGGCGTGCCGGGGCGCTGCTCGCAAACGCGATCGACGGCGAGGGCGAGCAGGAGGTGCAGTACGCGATCCTGAGCGCGCTCGGCCGCGTCGCGACGCCCGAAGCCGTGCAGAAACTGTCGAAGGCGGCCGAAGCCGCGAGCGGCCTGTTCGCCTCGCGAAAGAACATCGGCCTTCGCGTTGCAGCGGTGCACGCATTGGGAGAGGCGCGCACGCCCGGCGCGCTGACCGCGCTGCAGGGACTGGTGCACGACAAGGACAAGGACGTGAAGAAAGCGGTGGCGAAGACGTTGTTGCTCGTGCGCGGCACCGCCGCCTGACGCCGCTGTCCACCAACCAACGGATACTTCCAGGAGGTCGCAGTCCGTGACGCTCTTCTACCTCGCGACCGGCCTGCTCGCCGGCGTGCTCTCGGGAATCTTCGGCATCGGCGGCGGACTCCTCATCGTTCCCGCGCTGATCTTCTTCGCAAAGATGACGCAGCGCACCGCGGTCGGAACTTCGCTCGGCGCGCTGCTGCTCCCGGTCGGCGCGCTCGGCGTCTACGCGTACTGGCGCGCGGGCGACGTGAACCTGAAGGCGGCGGCCTGGATCGCGCTCGGCATGTTCCTCGGCGCGTACGGCGGCGCGACCTTCGCACAGGTGGTCAGTGAGTCGTTGCTGAAGCGGGTGTTCGCGGTGCTGCTGGTGTTCGTCGCCGGCCGTCTCTGGATGACGAGCTGACGCGCATCACTTCGCCTCGTACACCATCTTGCCGCCGACCCAGGTGGAGAGGACGCGCGTGGCGAGGATCGACTCGACCGGTGCGCGCATGATGTCCTGGTCGAGCACCACGAAGTCGGCGTACTTGCCCGGCGTGAGAGAGCCGAGGTCGTGCTCCTGGAACGCGGCGAACGCGGGCCAGATCGTCATCGACTTGAGCGCCTCGTCGCGCGTCATGACCTGCTCGGGCTGCCAGCCGCCCGGCGGATAGTTGTTCGCGTCCTGTCTCGAGACGGCGGCGTGAAACGAGATGAGCGGGTTCACGCGCTCCACCGGAAAGTCGCTGCCGTTGGGAATCACGATGCCGGTGTTGAGGAGCGAGCGCCATGGATACGCTTCGACGAGACGCGAAGCGCCGAGGCGCGTGCCGACCCAGTACATGTCGCTCGACTGGTGGCTCGCCTGCATCGAAGGGATGACGCCGAGCTTCGCGAAGCGCGGGATGTCGGCGTAGTGCAGGTTCTGCGCGTGCTCGATGCGGAACCGATGATCGGCCACGGGAACGGCGGCAAGCGCCGCCTCGTACGCATCGAGCGCCACGCGGTTGCCGCGGTCGCCGATCGCGTGAATGCACACCTGGAATCCGGCGCGCAGTGCGCGCGTCGCGACGTCCTGCAGGTGCGCCTGAGTCGAGATGAGGAGTCCCGTGTTGCCGGGATCGTCGCTGTACGGCTCGAGGAGCGCCGCTCCGCGCGAACCCATCGCGCCGTCGGCGTAGAGCTTGATGCTGCGGATCCAGAGGGTGCCGCCGTACAGGGCGCTCTGCGGCCCGCGAGCGAACGCCCTCGCGACCGCGGCCGAGTCGTCGCCGATCATCGCGTAGATGCGCGAGTTGAGCTCGCCCGCGCGGCCGAGTTCCTCGTAGATGTCGAGTACGCCCTGCCCTTCGCCTGCGTCGTGCACTCCGGTGAGTCCCCAGCGCTGTGTTTCCGCGATCGCGTTCACGACCTCGCGCTTCAGTTCTTCGCGCGACGGCCTCGGCACCGCGCGCTGCATGATGCCCTGCGCGTTGTCGACGAACACGCCGCTCGGGCTCCCGTCGGCGAGGTGCTCGATGCGGCCGCCGACGGGATCCTTCGTCGCTGCCGTCACTCCGGCCGCGTCCATCGCCTTCCTGTTCGCGAGGTTCGCGTGGCCGTCTACCCTCTCGAGCAGAACCGGGTTGTCCGGAACCGCGGCCGTGAGTTGCACGTGCGACGGAAAGCGCGTGTCGGCCCAGCGGTTCTGATCCCAGCCGCGACCCGTGACCCACACGCCGGGCGCCACGGTCTTCGCCTTGGCCGCGACGCGCGCGATGATCTCGTCGTAGCTCGACGCGCCGGTGAGGTCCACGATCGCGAGCGCGGTGCCGAGCCCCGAGACGTGGCCGTGCGCATCCACCATGCCGGGGATGACGGTGCGGCCGCCGAGGTCGAGCATTCGCGTTTGCGGTCCCTTGAGCGAAAGCGCTCCGCGAGCGTTGCCGACGAACGCCACGCGGCCGCCGCGCACGGCGAACGCCTCCACCACCGGACGCGAATCGTCCACCGTATAGATGCGCGCGTTGGTGACGATGAGATCGGCCGGCGCCTGCGACGGGGCGGCCTGTCCGGAAAGTCGCGCTGCAACGAGCGCGAGGGCGAGTGCGGTGCGAAGAGCGCTGGGCATGATGGCCATGAGTGGAGAAGTTGAGTCGAAAAGTAGAGCTCGACTCACGAAGGTGAAAGCAATCGTCATCGCGGCGTTCGCCGCTCAACCCGTCACAACGTACTTTCAACGGACATTCGCCGCGAAAGCCAACGTCAACTCGCCGCCACTCCAATGCTTCGTCCGTCGCTCCCGCGCATTGCCGCCGCCTTCGCGCTCACCGCGGCGTTCGCCGCCCTGCTCAGCGCACAGATCCCTGCCGCCGAGTTCGCCGCCCGACGCGACTCTCTCGCCGCGCGCATCGACAGCGGCGTGGTGGTCGCGTTCGGCGGGCGCACCCTCGTGCAGGACTTCGGGACCTTCTTCCAGCTCCCGGCGTTCCACTATCTGACGAACTTCGATGAGCCCGACGCCGCGTACGTACTCGTCGCGCGCCACAAGCGCGGAGAGAGCACACTCTTCGTTTCCCCGATCAACGCGCGCACGGCGTTCTATTATGGGCGCCGCGCCGATTCATCGGTGACTCGGCAACGCTACGGAATCCCCGGACGGCCGTTCACATCGCTCTCCTACGTACTCGACTCACTCGCGACCGCCGGCCTCCCGTTCTATACGATGGGCGACTTCGAGGACGCCGACTTCGCGCGCGCGGACTCGCTCACACGCGGCCAGCTGTTCATGAAGGCCTTCGCCGCGAAGCATCCAGGCGCGCAGGTGACGAGCGCGATGCCGCTGGTCGACCAGCTGCGCGCGCGAAAGTCACCGGCGGAACTCGCCCTTCTCCAGCAGGCCGCCGACATCAGCTCCGAGGGGCATCGTGCCGCGATGCTCACGGCGAACCCGTCGCACGAGTACGAACTCCGCGCCGCACTCGAGTACACCTTTACGAAGCTCGGCGCCGAGCGCTTGGCGTACGGCTCAATTGTCGGATCCGGCGCGAACGGCACGCAGCTCCACTACATGAAAGACACCGATCCGGTGAAACCGGA
>Ga0208716_1000210_pt1 | contig 24300 bp, 18 predicted proteins | sample NGESurdeep092012_8_FD_184482 | JGI IMG/M metagenome (GOLD analysis project Ga0208716, IMG submission 184482) | Arctic peat soil microbial communities from Barrow, Alaska - NGEE Surface sample 415-3 deep-092012 (SPAdes) | ecosystem: Environmental > Terrestrial > Soil > Wetlands > Peat ...
GCCCGCCATGCCGACACCGACCACGTTGCAGCCGGCGAAACATCCGCCACGCCGGAACAGTTCACGAGCGACGGAAGATCCCCGCCGCAACCAGAACTTCTCGCCCGTCTCTCGTGGACCGGCTTGCGCCCCCGGGGCTAGCACGATCCCTGCAGGGTCACTTCGGCGGGCGCACTTCCTCACGGCTCAGTTGGAGGGCGATCACGTTTCACGTGAAACACGCCGAAATGCCTATCCCTCATTACACACGAATTCCAGCGGTTCCCGCTGCCGAAACAGGCACGACCTCCCATCAATGATTCGCGCGGAATCACAGTGTGCGGCGAACGCTTGCGAACCACACGTCCGGTATCGGACCACGATGAGAACTTGGTCCACTGCGGCACGGACCAGCATCGGCATGTCGGCGTGCGCGCACTTGGCACACGGCGACCGCCGGCCCTGCAGTTGTTTCGGCGTGCACCGACATTCGCAACGCCGCCGACCGTGCCCGCATTCATCACTCCACCGCCGGCTGGTTCCCTAGCAGAACCTGCGACGACGGCGTCACCGACCATCGACCAGGACGTCGCGGTGGCGCCGAACCTCGACCGACGGGAATGCCCAATGAGAGCGCCGGCCCGTCAGCCCACCATTCCGCCGTTTCCGATTGGTGGGAACTCCACCGTGCTGGTCCGCGGCCCCGGGTGAAGGACCTCATCCGCCGGCTTCGTTCCGCGCCGGGCCGCCGCAGAGGCGGCCGGTAACCTGCCCCCGCTAGCAATGGCTCGGCGATCACAGGGCATCACAAACCTTCTCGGCCTTCGACGGCGAGAAATTCGCGATCCCGGTGAGGGTCGCCGCATCGCGGCCTCCCGGAAGACACGGGGCGCCAGCGAGTGCGGCCGCGACCGTACTCGACCACCCAGGTGGATTGCCCCATGGAGCGCCTGCCTGGAACCACATCACGCGAGGTCCCAACCGCGCGAGGTCCCAACCGCGCGAGGTCCCAACCGCGCGAGGTCCCAACCGCGCGAGGTCCCAACCGCGACCCGCCGGCGTCCATCTCGGACCGCGTGGGTGGGCCCGGAGCCCAGCGCCGAGCCTGCTGGGCAGCCACGGTGTTCAGCCGCTCGTCAGCGCGGGTCTCGGCCGTCCCGCCGTCGGTGTCCGGGTCCGCTACGTGCCATCCGGCGTCACGGTGGCTTGTGGACACCGGCAGCGCTGCCATAGCCAGCCATATCGCGCCGAGTGACCGGAGCGGCGTGGTCGAGCCGGCGCGACGATCTGCATGTCGAGCGGGGAAGAGAACCAGGACAAAAGGGACGCATATCGTCACGGTGACGAAACAGCAGACTGTCGAGCGCGTTGGGCGCAAATTCGCCTTCAACGCTGACCTTCGGCACCGCCGCCGCGATCTCGCCCCTCCTGCGATGCCCGCTGCAGAGGTCATGGCTGCTCAGGCCGATACCGATCGCCATCGGGACGGTCATCCCACAGCGTGTCGGCGCCGTCCTGGGCTCAGCGCGCCGTCGACCGGCTGCATGAGTCCTCCCAACTGTGACCCTACTGAGACCCCTGGGGACCCGACCGCTGACCCATCGGGTCCTTCGGCGGCTTCCGGGGTCTGCGTCGCTGGCCCGCTCTCGGGGTCCTGGATGTGTCGCCGTTCCGCTGTGCCCGGACGACAAGCGTGGCCGGGTCGACGATCCCACTGCCAACCGTCATCAGCTCTGCGTCGACGAGGCCCGTTGCCGTCAGCGCCTGACGGTCGCGGGCCAACTCCTCCGCTGCGGACTGGCCCTTCAGCGCCACCATCCAGCCGCCCGCGGCGATCAGCGGCGCGGACCAGACAGCGACCCGGTGCAGCGGGGCGAGCGCGCGGGAGGTCACCACCCGCGCGCCGCCGCATTCGGCCACCACGTCCTCGGCGCGGCCGCGCACCACCCGGCAATGGTTGAGCTCGAGCAACTCCACCATTTCCCGGAGGAACTGGGCCCGCCGCTCCAGCGGCTCGACCAAGTCGACCCGGCAGTCCGGTCGGGCGATCGCCAGCGGAATGCCGGGCAGGCCGGCGCCACTGCCGATATCGACGATCCGGGCACTCGGTTCGATGAGGTCGACGACGACCGCGGAATTCAGCACATGACGGGACCACAACCGTCCCGCCTCCCGAGGGCCGATCAGGCCCCGGACGATCCCGTCGGTAGCGAGGGCGGCGACATACTTTCTGGCCAGAGTGACGCGGGCGCCGAACACCAGCGCGGCCGCCGCGGGCTCGGCCTCGGGGGCCTCGTGCACTGTCTCCGCGGCTGCCACAACCGCCGGAGCCCCGAACTGGTCGCACAGCCCGTCGGCGCTGCCGGCGCCGAGGCCCGGTGGCCCATCACCCACGCCGGATGGCTCGTCCCTCTCGCCCGCTCCGGGCACATCCCTCGATCCGATCTCGTCGCCGGACTGCGGTTCAGGCGTCACCAGGACTCACCCATGTACGCCGGTCTCGCGCCGTTGGTCACGGCGCCGTTGGTCACGCGGCAACCAGCCAGGCCAGCCAAGAGCCCCCGGCGCCGACGCAGCAGGGACGGCGGGATCCGCATGATTCCCGCCTGCGCGGAGTGGCAAGCCGCCCGTACCTCGGATGATCAAGACCTGCGGCCTTATGACGTCGTTCAGCTTCACGAAAGGGCCAGCAACGGTGATCACCTGCGCCCTCGCACCGGTTCCTGACCAACGGACGATCTCGGCGGGCGCGCCCGCAGCCGAAGCCGCCGCCACCTGGCACCGACCAGCAGCAAGTGGGGATCCCCTGCAGACCAGCTCGCCGCGTCACCGGCACCTCACCGGCACCTCCGCCAACTCCATCAGCCCACCGGTTGATCAACAGCTGCGGCCTTCCGCGGTCGTCACACAACCTGAACGGGCCAAGGAAGGTGATCTTCCGAGGGACGGAAGGCTCGGCCGAGACAACCCCCACTGAGACTGGGACGGCACGGCAGCGTCACGCGTCGCGGCTGATCACGACCCGCCGTTGCGGTTCCTCACCCTCGCTGGACGAGCTCACCCCGGCGACCAGGCCGACCGCGTCGTGCACCACCTTGCGCTCGAACGGGTTCATCGGCGCCAAGCGCACGGACTCGCCGGTGCCGGCCACCGTCTCCGCTGTGGCCCGGCCGAGCTCGCTCAGCTCCGCCCGCCGCCGGGCCCGGTAGCCGGCGATGTCCAGCATCAGCCGCGACCGCTGGCCGGTTTCCGCCATCGCGGCCAGCCTGGTGAGCTCCTGCAACGCGTCCAGCACTTCGCCGTGATCGCCGACCAGGCGGTCGACGTCGCCCTCACCGATGATCGAAACCACCGCCCGCTCGCCCTCGACGTCCAGGTCGATGTCGCCGTCGAAGTCAAGGATGTCCAGCAGCCGCTCGAGGTAGTCACCGGCGGCGTCACCCTCTGCCACCAAGAGTTCGTGACGGCTGGGCGCACCGTCGGCCGGCGAGCTGTCGTCGGCCACCAAGGCCGTGGATCCGGTCGCTGACGCAGTCTCCGACGGATCAGACTCGTGCTCAACGACGGTGGTCCCGTTCTCGCTCATCGGCGTCTTCTTCCCTTCGTCCATGCTCGTACAGCGGGTTCACAGCGACGCCAATCGGCATCGATTCACGGTCCGGGCGAACCAGCAGCGGACATGGGCAGGCGACTGACCCGCCGAACCCGTCTGCCAACTTCCGGTTCGGCCACGAAGGCTCAGCGCCGGCCCGTTTTCTTCTTCTTCTTGCCCGTCTGACCAGGAGGCCGTTGCGGTCTGGCGCCGGGCGGAGGTTTGGCGCTCGTGGCGGCCCCGCCCGAACCGTTGGCCGCTGCAGCAGTTCCGGATGCACCTGATGCGCCGCCGCCGGACTCACCCGGCGGAGCGGCGTCGGCACTGCCGTTCCCGCTCGGAGTGATCTTGGAGGGCTCGATCACGGGCCGTCCGGCCGCGGTTCGCGGCTTCGCCCCGGGCAGCGGTTTGCTGAACTTGGCCGCTTCCTTGGCCTCCTCGACCACCTGGCTGGCGGCGAGTGCTCGCTTGTCCTGCATCCGGTGCGCGATCCACAGCTGACCGAAGGTCCACGAGTTGTTGGCCAGCCAGTAGAAGAGGATGGCCAACGGGAAGAACGGTCCACCGACGACCACGAACAGCGGGAACATGTACAGCATCAGCTTGTTCATGATCGCGGTCTGCGGGTTCGCGGACGCGTCGATGTTCATCTCGCGCTGCCGGGCGACCGACCGCCGGCTGGTCAGGTGAGTGGCGATGCCCGCCAGGATCATCAGCGGCACGCCCCACCAGATGATCGCCTCGCGAACACCGAGGAGAAACTCCAACTGCCCGGCAGGCATGGTCATGAAGCCGATGATCGGAGCGCCGCCCGGCAGCTTCGCGTTCGCGAAGGACTGCACGTCCTCGGAGCCGAAGAAGTAGACCTGCCCCCGCAGTGCCCACACGCCCGGCGGGTTCTCCACCGGCTGGAACATCCGCAGCACATGGAACAGACCGATGAAAACGGGCGCCTGGATCAACGCCGGCAAACAGGAGGCCAGCGGGTTGACCCCGGCCTCCTTGTTCAGCTTCATCATTTCTTCGGACAACCGCTGCTTGTCGTCCTTGTACTTCGCCCGGATCCTCTTCATCTCGGGCTGGATCGCCTGCATCTTGAGCTGCGAGTCCATCTGCTTCATGAACGGCTTGAACAGGATGGCGCGCAGCGTGAAGATCAGGAAGACGACGGACAGCACCCAGGACAGCACGTTGTCCGGCCCGAGCACGGCCCCGAAGACCTTGTGCCAGATCCACATGATCCCGGAGATCGGGTAGTAGATGTAGTCCAGCGAGAAGAAGTTGAACGTCACGCGGCAGATCTCCCGATCGTCGGATGACCGGCCACGGATGGCGGCGCATCGCTGGAGCAGTCAGGTGCAGGGTGGGTGTGGTCGATGCCGGCGTCCACGAAGGACTCCACCCGGCCGGCATCGGCGGGACGCGAAGGACCATGCCCGTCCGCGTTCGGAACGCTAGTGGAACTCCCGGCGGGCACGTCGCGTTCCCGGTGCGGCCATCCGGTCAGCGGCACGTGATCGATGCCGCCTGCACTCCACGGATTGCAGCGGAGCAGCCGCCAGACCGTGAGCGCGGTGCCGACGACTGCGCCCCGAGTCCGCAGCGCGGTGATCGCGTAGCTGCTGCAACACGGGTAGTACCGACAGCTCGGCGGGGTGTACCGGGAGATGAACCGCTGGTAGAAGCGGATCGGCGCGATCAGCACCAGGGCGGGAATCGAGGCCCTCACCGGAGCGGCTACTGCCGAATCGGACCCGCTCATCGGGTGTCCTGAAGGAGCGCCGCGGCCGCGTGAGCGGGCCGCCGGCCCTGCCGGGGACGCTGTGCGGCGGCAAGGCCGGAGCGCAGGTCGGCCGCGAGTTCCGCGCTGGTCGCGGTCGCGGCCGCCGGCAGTGCGCGGATGACCACGTCCGTGCCGGGCGCGAGCCTGGTGAGGTGATCACGCACCAGGGGTCGCAACCGGCGCGTCACCCGGTGACGGACCACGGAGTTACCCACCTTCGCGGAGACGACGAAACCGGCGCGCGGAAGAACCTCTCGCGCGCCGCCAAGAACATGGACAACGAGATGACGGGTCCCCGCCCGGCGCCCGGAGCGGATCACCGCTGCGAACTCGGGCGCACCTCTGAGGCGACTGCCGACGGGTAGCACATCGTCCTGTCGTTGGCTGATGTCGTTGCCGAGCAGCCGGTCAGGCCGACAGCTCGTCGCGGCCCTTACGGCGACGGGCGGCCAGGATGGCTCGACCGGCGCGGGTGCGCATCCGCAGGCGGAAGCCGTGGGTCTTGGCCCGGCGACGGTTGTTGGGCTGAAAGGTGCGCTTGCTCACGGGTATCTCTCCACTGTCGACAACTGCTGGTGTGGTGCTCGCTCGTTCAGAGCGCTGGTCGGCGTCCTGCGGCGCCGGCCAACTACCGGTCGGACTCGTTCGGGCTGTCCGTCGGGCTGTCAATCGGAGTAGCCGTCTGTCAACGGCCCAACCCGATCAGATTCACCAGGGAATCTGCGCCACGGATCACGGACAGCACGAAACGGCCGGACCGAGCCGACGCAGTTCAGGGTACGGACCGCCAGGCGGGGCGGTCAAACTCGCGGACTCCGGGCCAGTGCCGCAGACTATTCGGGATCACGCGACACGCCGACGGAGGTGCTTGCAGGAACCGTGGTCTTGTGGGAAGTGCAGGAAAGTTGTTAGCGTCCGGCTCGCACGGCTCGGAACCACCGAGTCCCCCGGAGCGACTATTCCGCGGCGCCGCGGTGTCACGGCGGCGCCGGCCGTTGCCGTTCCCACTAGTCCACACACTTGTGGATAAGTTTGTGGACGGCCGACGGGGGCCGATAGCCGCGAGGGGGAATACCGAGTGATCGTCGAGGATTCGGACGACCGATTGACGCCCGTGTGGCGGAACGTCGTGACGGATCTGGCGCCGACACTGAGCCAGCAGCAACGGGCCTGGCTCTCCCTCACGCAGCCGGTCGGGTTGCTGGGCACCACCGCGCTGCTCGCCGCGCCGACCGACTTCGCGAAGGAAGCCATCGAGCGGATCCTGCGCGAGCCGATCACCACCGCGCTCTCCGGACACCTCAATCTGCAGATCAGCCTGGCCGTCACGGTCAGCGAGGAACACTCAATGGGACCGCTCACCTCGTCGACCACCCCGGGCGACCGGCAGCGGCTCCTGGACCGCAGCGATCATTTCGCTCCCGGTTCGTACCTGGGCGACGGCGGTTTGGTCGCGCAGCGCGGCGAGCGGCCGGATGCGACGACGCCGGTCGGCTTCAACGGCGCCCTCGGCCCCGACCTGCGTGACGTCGATGATCTCGACGCGCTGGATGATGAGGGCGACGAGGAGGCGGACGCGCTCGCCACCGTCACCGAGATCTGGCCGACGTACACCGGCCGGAGCGACACCGCCCCCGCTCATCCCTCGCAGACCAGGCTGAACGAGAAGTACACCTTCGAGACCTTCGTCATCGGCGCCTCCAATCGATTCGCGCACGCGGCCGCCGTAGCGGTGGCCGAGGCACCGGCGGTGGCCTACAACCCGCTGTTCGTCTGGGGCGAGTCCGGTCTGGGCAAGACCCACCTGTTGCACGGCATCGGGCACTACGCGCAACGGTTGTTCCCCGGCATGCGGGTCAGGTACGTCTCCAGCGAGGAGTTCACCAACGACTTCATCAACTCGCTGCGTGACGACCGCAAGGTCGCCTTCCAGCGCCGCTACCGAGACGTCGACGTGCTGCTGGTCGACGACATCCAGTTCTTGGAGGGCAAGGAAGGCACCCAGGAGGAGTTCTTCCACACCTTCAACACCCTGTACAACGCCAACAAGCAGATCGTCATCTCCTCGGACCGCCCGCCCAAGCGGCTGGAGACCCTCGAGGACCGGATGCGGACCCGATTCGAGTGGGGGCTGACCACCGACATCCAGCCCCCAGAGCTGGAAACCCGGATCGCGATCCTGCGCAAGAAGGCCGCGATGGACCGGATGAACGCCCCGGACGACGTCCTGGAGTTCATCGCCAGCCGGATCGAGCGCAACATTCGCGAACTGGAGGGTGCGCTGATCCGGGTGACCGCGTTCGCCTCGCTGAACCGGCAGACCGTCGACCTGTCGCTGGCCCAGATCGTCCTGCGTGACCTGATCCGCGATCCGGTCGCCAACGACATCGACGCCGCGACCATCATGGCCGTCACCGCCGAGTACTTCGGGGTGACGCTGGACGAGCTCTGCGGTCCGGTGAAGACCAAGCAGATCGCCTCCGCCCGGCAGATCGCCATGTATCTGTGCCGGGAGCTGACGGACCTCACGCTGCCCAAGATCGGCCAGACGTTCGGCAACCGTGATCACACCACGGTCATGCACGCCGCCAAGAAGATCAGGGCCGAGATGGCCGAACGCCGGCAGACCTACGACCACGTACAGGAGTTGACAGCCCGGATCCGCGACCGGATGCGGCACTGACCCTCCGCCCGGACGGATGAACTTTCTCCCCCGCCCGGGACTTTCCGCACCGCAGCCGTCCATCACCGGTGGATCCTGCGGTGTTCGTTGTGCCTGGATCACGAAACGGTCACGACGCCGGAGTAACGATGCACACCCTGTGGACAACTCTGGGGATAGCTGGGGATGGCTCGGGGACAACCAGCGGAACCTCGTGTTCATCCACCGCTCCCCGTGCCGGTCCCGGATCGCTCCCAGGGCTGTCCACCGCCCCGACACGCCGAGTGGCCTGCGCGGGGCGCACCCTGTCCACACCATCAACACCACCTATTACTGCTACTGGTTCTATCTCTCCAAGAGCTCTCCTTTCTGTAACCCTGGGGATGAACTGCTCGGACCCTGGCTTCGGGCCTGCCTGACGAACCCGCCACGACGGACGGGACGGGCGCCTCGTCGCCAGGTCGGCCCGGACCCAGCGACACCGACCGGACGAGCGCGCGGAGGGCGACCCCGGCGTGACGCCGGGACCTTTTGGTCGTACGGTGTGAACCCGAGCTAGAACATCAGCAGCTGGGGGTTTTGACGGTCCGCCCGACCGCACATCGGCGTCATCGGCGTCATCGACTTCGGTCGACGACCCGTCGCCGTGTCGGCCGGCGGCATCAGCTCGCCACTTCAGCCCAGCAGGGTTCAGCGCCACAACGCGGCCACCGCCGCGTCCCAGGAGGTCTGTGCATGAAGTTCCGTGTCGCCCGCGACGATCTCGCCGACGCCGTCGCATGGGTGGCCAAGTCGCTGCCGACCAGGCCTCCGGTGCCGGTGCTGGGCGGGATCCTGCTCGAGGTGCGCGGATCGACGCTCACCGTCGCCGGATTCGACTACGAGGTGTCCACCCGTGCCGAGATCTCCGTCGACACCGTCGACGGCCTGGACGATGACGCCGCGGGCGAGCCGTCCGCGGACCGGGTGCTGGTCTCGGGCCGGCTGCTGGCGGAGATCACCAGGGCGTTGCCGGCCAAGCCGGTGGACTTCTCCGTCGACGGACCCAGGGTGACGATCGTCGGCGGGTCGGCCCGGTTCACCTTGCCGACCATGCCGGTCGAGGACTACCCGCCGCTGCCGGAGATGCCGGGCGCATCGGGCACCGTCGACGCCGCCACCTTCGCCGAGGCCGTCGCGCAAACCGCGATCGCCGCCGGCCGCGACGACACGCTGCCGATGCTCACCGGGATCCGGGTCGAGATCGAAGGCGATCGGCTGACCCTGGCCGCCACCGACCGCTTCCGGTTGGCCGTGCGGGAGCTCCAGTGGTCACCCGACGCGCCCGACGTCTCGACCGCGGTATTGGTGCCCGCCCGCACGCTTGCCGACGCAGCGAAGACCCTGGGCGGCGCGTCGGACGTCACCATCTCGCTCGGCGAGGGACTGCTGGGGCTGCAGGCGGCCGGCCGGCGCACCACGGTCCGACTGCTGGACGTGGAGTTCGTCAAGTACCGCTCTCTGCTGCCGACCACCCACACCACCACGGTCGACGTGCCGGTCAGTGAGCTCGGCGACTCGATCAAGCGGGTCTCGCTGGTCACCGATCGCGGTCACCACCTGCGGATGCAGATCACCGACGGTTCGCTGACGTTGACCGCCGGCGGCGACGACGAGGGTCGGGCCGAGGAGGAACTGCAGGTCGACGCGGACGGCGCTGAGTTGCTGATCGCGTTCAACCCGTCGTACCTGCTGGACGGGCTCGGCGTGCTGCGCTCGAACATGGTGCGGTTGGCGTTCACCACCCCGTCCCGGCCCGCGCTGCTGCTGCCCGTCACCGGTGACGAGGCCGGATCCGCGGAGTCCGACGGTGCGGCGACCGAGGCGCCGGCGTACCGCTACCTGGTGATGCCCGCGCGGTTGCCGGGCTGACCAAGCCCCCGAACCGCTGCTGTCGCACGCCGGGCGGGGTTGCGTTGGACTGGCAGACGGTGATCGAGCGGAAGGAAGCAGCATGCAGATCGGCCTGATCGGGCTCGGCAAGATGGGTGGCAACATGGCCGAGCGGCTGCGCGCCGACGGTCACGAGGTGGTCGGTTACGACCGCAACCCGGCCAGCCCGCGAACGGTCGATTCGCTGCCGGCGCTGGCGGCCGCGCTCGCCGCGCCCCGGGTGGTGTGGGTGATGGTGCCCTCGGGCGAGCCGACCCGGGCCACCGTCGCGGATCTGGCCGAGGTGCTGGAGCATGGCGACGTCATCATCGACGGCGGCAACTCCCGGTACACCGATGATCAGCTGCACGCCGCATCCTTGCAGCCCAAGGGCATCCGGTACCTCGACGTCGGGGTGTCCGGCGGTGTCTGGGGCCTGGCCGAGGGCTACGCCCTGATGGTCGGCGGCGATTCAGAAACTGTGACCGTCGCCCAGCCGATCTTCGACTCGCTGAAACCGCCCGGCGACAGCGGTTTCGTGCACGCTGGCCCGGTCGGCGCCGGGCACTTCACCAAGATGATCCACAACGGCATCGAATACGGCATCATGCAGGCCTACGGCGAGGGGTACGAACTGCTCAAGGCGGCCGACATGGTGACCGACCCGGACGCGGTGATGGCGTCCTGGCAGCAGGGCACGGTGATCCGGTCGTGGCTGCTGGACCTGCTGGTCAGGGCGCTGGAGAAGGACCCGGGGCTGGCCGAGATCCGGCCGTACGCGCAGGATTCCGGCGAGGGCCGGTGGACCATCGAGGCTGCCATCCACCACTCCGTGCCGCTGCCGGTGATCACCGCGGCGCTGTATGCGCGGTTCGCTTCCCGGCAGCAGGACTCGCCGGCGATGAAGGTGGTCGCCGCACTGCGGAACCAGTTCGGCGGGCACGCGGTGGGCCATGAGGGTTCCACCGCGCCGGTCCCGATCAGCTGAGGCGTGTTCGCCCGCCATCTCTCGCTGCTCGACTACCGGTCCTGGCCGTCCGCGGAGGTGCCGCTGCAGCCCGGCGTCAACGTGCTGATCGGCCGGAACGGCACCGGCAAGACCAACCTGGTCGAGGCGCTCGGCTACCTGGCCACGCTGTCCTCGCACCGGGTGGCCACCGACGCGCCGCTGATCCGGCGCGGCGCCGAACGCGCGGTGGTCCGGTCCGCGGTGGTCTCCGACGATCGTGAGCTGCTGCTGGAGATCGAGATCAACAACGGCAGGGCCAACCGGGCGCGGATCAACCGGGCGCCGCTGACCAGGGCCCGCGACCTGCTCGGGGTGCTGCGCACCGTGCTGTTCGCGCCGGAGGACCTGACGCTGGTCCGCGGTGATCCCGCGGAACGGCGCCGGTTCACCGACGACGTGCTGATCATGCGCGCGCCGCGGATGGCCGGTGTGCGTGCCGACTACGACCGGGTGCTCAAGCAACGCAACGCCCTGCTCAAGACGGCCGGGCTGGCCCGCCGCGGCGGCGGCGAGCTGGCCACCCTGGACGTCTGGGACGAGCACCTGGCCACCGCCGGCGCCGAGCTGGTGCACGCCCGGCTGGCGCTGATCGCCGAGCTACGGCCGCACGTCGCGGCCGCGTACGCCGACCTGGCCGGGGCCGGTGACGCGGTCGGCCTGGTGTACCGGGGGACGGTGCCGATCCCGGACGGCGATCAGGAACCGGCGGACGCGACCGGTGCGACCCCGGAACCCGTTGCTACACCCGAGATCGACGCATTGCGGGAATCGATGCTCGCCGAACTGATCCGGGTCCGGCAGCACGAGCTGGACCGTGGCATCTCGCTGGTCGGCCCGCACCGCGACGACCTCGAGCTGGTGCTCGGTCGCGGTCCGGCCAAGGGGTACGCGTCGCACGGGGAGTCGTGGTCGTTCGCGCTGGCCCTGCGGCTGGGGTCGTTCGCGTTGCTGCGCAGCGACGGGGTGGACCCGATCCTGGTCCTGGACGACGTCTTCGCCGAGTTGGACACCACCCGCAGGGACCGGCTGGCCGCGCTGGTCGCCGACGCCGAACAGGTGGTGCTGACCGCGGCCGTCCACGGCGACGTGCCCGAGGCGCTGGGCGGGGTCCGGCTCTGGGTCACCGACCAGGGAGTGACGTCAGAACAGTGACGTCAGAACAGTGACGTCAGAACAGTGCGGTCAGAACGAACAGTGACGTCAGAACAGTGACGTCAGCGCACGGCTGAGCCGTGCGCGGACGTGACCGCCGCGGTGTGCGTGGCCAGGAACGACAGCACCCGGGCGGTGGCGTCGGCCTGGGCGCGGGCCTGACCCTCCCGGCTGCCGCCGAGCGCAATGCCGCCGGTCCACTGTGCGTCCGTGGGTAGCAGGCCGAGTCGGATCAGGTGACCGGCGCCGGAGTACACGACGAGTTCGTCATCCCGGTCGCAGCCCGCAGCGTGCCGTTGCGCGGCCAGGGCAGCGGCCATCGGTCCGGCCGGCCAGACCTGGTCGTCGGTGCCGCACAGCATCAGCAATGGCGACGCCACCGTGGTGGCGTCCAGGACCGCGGCGCTCGCAGTAGCGGGCTTCGCAACGTCGCCGGCCGCCCGGACCGTGCCACCGTCATCAACGACGGTGGATCCGATGGTGGCCAGGGAGTTCTCATAGGCCGGCCGCACCCGCAGCAGCGACGGGCGGCGGTGCGCGGCGTCCCGGCCGACGGTCCAGGCGTTGCGCACCAACTGGCGCATCAACACGCCGCTGGCCACCGGGAGCCACGGCACGGGCAGCCCGGCGGCGGTCCACGACCCGGTGTCCGGAATCTCGCCGGATGCGCCCATCGCCTGCCAGCTGACCGAGCTCGGACTGACCAGGATCACCGCCCGGGGTGCCGGTGCCAGGCCATGCCCGAGAGCGGCCAGCAATCCTTCGGAACCCCGCGAGAGCCCCATCGCCGCAACACGTGTCGGATCCACCTCGGCACGCCCGGTCAGCAGCGCCAGCGCAGCGGCAAATCGTTCCAGCGGCACCTGGCTGATCCCGGCCTCGGCGTCGGGGCCCGAGATCCAGGCCTGCGCCAGGGCCGCATAGCCGTGCGAGGCGAGCAGCGCCGCTCCGGCGAGTTGCGATTCGTAGCCGCCCTCCGAGCCGCCGAAGCAGGCCACCGCGGGCCAGCCGCCCGCCGGAGGTTCGCCGGAAGGGAGCACCAGCATCCCTGGCCGCCCGTCCACCCGGGTCGGCTCGAACCGGACACCGGGGTCGGCGCCGCGACGCAGCACCGTGCGCCGGGCGAGGACCCCGCCGGCCGCATGGACCTCGATCGTCACCTGCCAGGGTTCGGTCGGGGCGATGAAAACCTCGGGGACGGCGTTCTCGTCGGCGAACGTCATCGCCCAGATCGGCGCGCCGGTGTCCGCCGTCGTCCAGTCCGACGCAGCGGACGGTTCTGGGGACGGGACAGCCACGGCCAGATCAAGAACCCCCGACGGAGGGACGACAAGTTCGGCCTTCGACCGCCAGAGGTGGCCGTACAGGTCATGCCCCGAGGTGGTGACGGTCGCCGACGTGGGGTGCGGCTTCCCGGCGGCGGACAGGTCGACGCGGACGCCGAACGCCTCGTCCATCCGGCTGTCCGGTGGGGCGTCGATGTGGACGAGGTCGGTGGCCACATCCGCGGGCGGCGGGGCCTGCGCGACGACGGTGGGATGTGCCGCGGACCGCTGGTCGACCGCGGCCGATCGCTTCTCGAACCACGGCGGGAACACCGCGGAGATCGCGCCCGCGACGCCGAGAACGGTGAACGGGATGACCCAGTAACACAGGATGGAGAGCGGGTTCTCCATGTCCCGGATGGTGGCGTCGCCGTCCACGACGGGCGGGATCAGCGTGGAGGCGAGCATGATGCCGAACGCACCGACCCACATCCAGGTCATCGCGGCTGTCACGGATTTGAAGCCCTCGCTGCGCGCGGTGGCCTCGTCGACGGTGTCCTCGGCGTATTCCCTGACGAACGGGTGCCCGGCCAGCACGCCGACCAGCGCGATCAGGAACAGTCCGGCGCTGCTCAGCGGCTGCAGCCAGCGTTCCAGCACGTCGGTCGGCACGGTGAAGGCCGCGACGGTCAGCAGCGCGAACACCGCGAGGTTGCCGATCTCCAGGGTGTGTGCGCGCTCCTTGCGCAGCCGGTGCAGCAGTTCGATGAGCACCGTGATGGCGAACGCGACTCCGACCGCGAGCTTGAACGGCGCGTTCCCGACCAGCACCCAGTAGACGATCCACGGCACGAACCCCAGCACGATGGCCATGACGCCCCCCTTGCTGACATCAGTTTGCGCGCCGTCGACTGCTACGGCAAACGGGTGACCCGGATGGTGTCCGTCCGAAAGTTGCCGTGCGGTGTGGACCAGTTGCACGGCGAGCCAGGCGCGGGGATGAGAATGGGCGGCGTGGATCAGCAGCCGCCCGACCCAGCGGAACCATCGGTGTCGAGTGCTACCGGTGGGGGTGCGCCCCGCGGCCGGGGAAACCGGGACCTCCCGCCGCGCAAGGGCTCCGACCTGGCTCGCGACGCGCTCGCGGCCGCCCGGGAGAGCAACGCCGCCCGGCGGAAGGCGGCCGGCCGGACCCCGCTGCACCGCCGGGGTGCCGCGAACAACCTCAAGCGGCGTCGGTGGTCGGGCTCGGGCCCCGACGCCAGGGACCCGCAGCCGCTCAGCGCCACGCTCCGCACCTGGGTGGCCGGCGCCGGCGCCGGAGCGGACCTGACCAAGGCGACCGTCTTCGGCCGCTGGCCGCAGATCGTCGGCGCGGACATCGCCGACCATTGCGCGCCGGTGTCACTGGTGGACGGCGAGCTGCTGGTGCAGGCCGAGTCGACCGCCTGGGCGACGCAGATCCGGATGCTGTCGGGGCAGTTGGTGCGGCGGATCAACGACGAGGTGGGCGAACGGTCGGTGAAGCGGATCCGGGCCCGCGGACCGGCAGCGCCGTCGTGGAAGTTCGGGAACCGGCACGTGTCCGGTCGGGGCCCGCGGGACACCTACGGCTGAGCCGGCGACCCCACTACCCCCCCAGCGACCCCACAACCCCCACAACGCCGACCGACCCGACCGAAGCCCGCGGCGAGCCGTCAGACCGGCACGCCCAGCCCGCCGCCGACCCACATCAGGTACGACCCGCGGTTGTAACCGCCGCTCAACCCGTTGCGCAGCACCCACATCCGCAGCGGCGGGACACCGGCCAGCAGCACCGCCGCGCTCGCCGCGTCCAGCTCGTCCAGCAACCAGAACAGCTCCCGGGCGAGCGCCGTCGGTCGCCGGCGGCGGACCACACCCCGGTCGATGGCGGCCCAGTCCTGGCTCGTCAGCGCCCCGAGCGCGACTGCGGTGACGTCGCCGTCACGCTCGAACACCGCGGCCAGCACGGCGGCCACCTCGCGCACCGCGTCCAATACCAGCAGCCGGTGCTCGGCGTCACCGACCCGGGCCCACCGCTCGGCGGCCGTGACCAGCCCCGCGCACTGCGCGGCCGCGGCGAGGTGGTCGCCGCGCACCTGATCGGCAGCACCGGCCAGCGACGGATCATCGGCCACCGCGCGGGGCCAGATCAGCTCGTCCTGCAGCTGCCAGTGCCGCCGGAGCTCGCCGGTCACGAACGTCACGTGACCGATCAACGCCGACCGGCGTACCGAGGTGACCGGCCCCGCCAGCACCGAGGTCAGCCGGTCGAGGTCGCGCAGCACCGCGCGGTGCAGCACGGCATCGCGCCGTAGCCGGGCGCTGGCAACATCGCCGGTACCGCCAGCACCGCCAGACGGCGCAACCGTGTCGACATCGCCTGAACGGTAGGAAAGCTGGGTCATGGTGGGTGCCCCCGGGGACAATCGATGTGCAGACGACAGGCAGACGACAGGCAGGAGAACTGCTGCGGCTGGTGTGACTGGTGTGCGTTGGCAGCTGTAGAACGCTGTCTACCGCCTTGGGCGGTGAAGGTGTGGCAGGCGCTCCGTGACATGACGAACCAGACGCGACGTCAGTACCCCGAGGGGCGCGTGGTCGGGCCCGGCCATCGCTGGGGAGTCGTGCCGATGACGGTTGATACCTCGGCAGCGACGGCCATAAGGCCGGCGGCCGCGATCCGGCAAGATCATTTCAGTGTCACTCCCATGGACCCCGTTGACCGTCGGAGGATGCCCGGCCGCGCCTGTCACTATCGGATCCGTCGGATCGTGACACCACGGCATCCACAGGCACCGCGCCTGGCCCCCTCCGCCTGGCTGAACCGGTAGACTCAAGAGGGTTTCCTCCGCAAAGGGCCCTGAGGTCTCCGCTGCCGGATCTGAGTGCAACTCCGATCCGGCTCGCGAAGCACTCACGCCGGGGCGGTGGGCACCTCCCGATGCAGCGAGCCGTCGGGGATCCCGCCGCGGCAGCCCGCCCGGTGTGTCCCCCGGGCAGCCGGTTCGTGTCCCAGTGTCGGGCCGTGAGCAAGCGCGGGAGCGACGAGAAGACCTGTGACGACAAAGAAGAACGAGTACGGCGCGTCCTCCATCACCGTCCTGGAGGGCCTGGAAGCGGTCCGCAAGCGGCCCAGCATGTATATCGGCTCCACCGGCGAGCGCGGGTTGCACCATCTGATCCAGGAAGTCGTCGACAACTCGGTGGACGAGGCGATGGCCGGCCACGCCGACTACATCATCGTGACGCTGCAGGCCGACGGCGGGGTGACGGTTTACGACAACGGCCGCGGCATCCCGGTCGAGATGCACCCCAAGGAGAAGCGGCCCACCGTCGAGGTGGTCATGACGATCCTGCACGCCGGGGGCAAGTTCGACTCCGACTCCTACGCCGTCTCCGGCGGCCTGCACGGCGTCGGCATCTCGGTGGTCAACGCGCTGTCCACCAGGCTCGACGTGGAGATCCACCGCGACGGCCGGGCTTACCAGCAGACCTACACCTACGCCAAGCCCGGACCGCTGAACCAGCTCGGCGCCAGCTCGAAAACCGGTACCACGATCACCTTCTGGGCCGACGGCGGGATCTTCGAGACCACCCAGTACAACGTCGAGACGGTGTCCCGCCGGCTGCAGGAGATGGCGTTCCTGAACAAGGGCCTGACCATCGTGCTGCGCGACGAGCGGCGCACCGGTGACCTGGCGGACCTGGCCGAGATCGGCCCGACCGCCGAGCCGGTCACCGGCGCGGCCGAGGTCACCAAGGCGTGGAAACCGCTGGAGCGCACCTTCCACTACCCGGGCGGTCTGGTCGACTACGTCAAGCACCTCAACCACACCAAGGACCCGATCCACCCGTCGATCATCGGATTCGAGGCCAAGGGCGAAACGATGGAGGTGGAGATCGCGATGCAGTGGAACTCCTCCTACAACGAATCGGTGCATTCCTTCGCCAACACCATCAACACTCATGAGGGCGGCACCCACGAGGAGGGATTCCGCGCGTCGCTCACCTCGGTGGTGAACAAATACGCCGCGGAGAAGAAGTTACTCAAGGAAAAGGACGACAAGCTGTCCGGCGAGGACGTCCGCGAGGGGCTCGCCGCGATCATCTCGATCCGGCTGCGGGAACCGCAGTTCGAGGGGCAGACCAAGGGCCGGCTGGGCAACACCGAAGCAAAGTCGTTCGTGCAGATCGCCTGCAACGAGTGGATCGCTGACTGGTTCGAGCGCAATCCCGGTGAGGCGAAAACCATCATCGGCAAGGCGATCTCCTCGGCGCAGGCCCGTTCCGCCGCACGCCGCGCGCGAGACCTGGTGCGGCGAAAGGGTGCTCTCGAGATCGGCGGTCTCCCAGGGAAACTGGCGGACTGCCGCTCCACCGACCCGGCCAAGTCCGAGCTGTACATCGTCGAGGGCGACTCGGCCGGCGGCAGCGCCAAGTCCGGCCGTGATTCGATGTTCCAGGCGATCCTGCCGATCCGCGGCAAGATCATCAACGTGGAGAAGGCCCGGATCGACCGGGTGCTGCGCAACACCGAGGTGCAGTCGCTGATCACCGCGCTGGGCACCGGCATCCACGACGAGTTCAACCTGGCCAAACTCCGGTATCACAAGATCGTCCTGATGGCCGACGCCGACGTCGACGGCCAGCACATCCGCACCCTGCTGCTCACCCTGCTGTTCCGCTTCATGCGGCCGCTGATCGAGGCCGGGCACGTCTACCTGGCCCAACCGCCGCTGTACAAGCTGAAGTGGACCAAGGGCGCGCACGAGTTTGCCTACTCCGACCGCGAGCGGGACGGGCTGATCGCCGAGGGCGAGCGGGCCGGCCGCCGGCTGGTCAAGGACGAGGGCATCCAGCGCTACAAGGGCCTCGGCGAGATGAACGCCAAGGAGCTGTGGGAGACCACCATGGACCCGGCGCACCGGTTGCTACTCCAGGTGACGCTGGAGGACGCGGCCACCGCGGACGAGCTGTTCTCGGTGCTGATGGGAGAGGACGTCGAAGCCCGTCGCGCATTCATCACCCGCAACGCCAAAGATGTTCGCTTCCTGGACTTTTGACGTTTCGCCAGAGGCCGGCGATGGGAATCGCGTGGTCCGGACGAGATATTCGTCACACCGATCTGGCTCACCCGAAAGATATGCACAGTAACTGTCCACATGTGGATATGTCCCCCGTCAGCGTGACGGAAATGTGACATGGAAGGTTTCTCGACGTGACAGGCCCGACCACTCCCGAGCACGATCGCACCGAACCGGTCGACATCCAGCACGAAATGCAGCGCTCGTTCATCGACTACGCGATGAGCGTCATCGTCTCCCGCGCGCTGCCCGATGTCCGGGACGGGCTCAAGCCGGTGCACCGCCGGGTGCTGTACGGGATGTTCGACTCCGGCTTCCGGCCGGAGCGCTCCACGGTGAAGTCCTCCCGGGTTGTCGGCGATGTGATGGGCAACTACCACCCGCACGGTGACTCCTCGATCTACGACACCGTGGTCCGGATGGCGCAGCCGTGGTCGCTGCGGTACCCGATGATCGACGGCCAGGGCAACTTCGGGTCGATGGGCAACGACCCGCCGGCCGCCATGCGGTACACCGAGTGCCGGCTGACCCCGCTGGCCATGTTGATGCTCGCCGGGATCCTCGAGAACACCGTCGACAAGATCCCCAACTACGACAACAAGACCACCGAGCCGGTGGTGCTGCCGGCGCGGATCCCGAACCTGCTGGTCAACGGCTCGTCCGGGATCGCGGTCGGGATGGCCACCAACATCCCGCCGCACAACCTGCGCGAGGTCTGCGCCGCCGTCATCTGGTACCTGGACAACCCGGACGCCACCGCCGAGGAGCTGCTGGACGCCGCGATGGAGCGGATCCAGGGCCCGGACTTCCCGACCGGTGCGCTGATCGTCGGCCGCGACGGGATCAGCGACGCCTACCGCACCGGCCGCGGCTCTATCCGGATGCGCGCGGTGGTGAACATCGAGGAGGACGCCAAGGGCCGCACCATCCTGGTCGTCACCGAGCTGCCCTACCAGGTCAACCCGGACAACCTGGTCGAGTCGATCGCCCAGCTGCACAAGGACGGCCGGATCGGCGGCGTCGCGGATATCGCCGACGAGTCGTCCGACCGCATCGGCATGCGGATCGTCATCACCCTCAAGCGTGACTCGGTCGCCAAGGTCGTGCTGGCCAACCTGTTCAAGCACACCTCGCTGCAGACCTCGTTCGGCGCGAACATGCTGGCCATCGTCGACGGGGTGCCGCGCACCCTGCGGCTGGACCAGATGATCAGCTTCTACGTCGCGCACCAGGTCGAGGTCATCGTCCGGCGCACCCAGTACCGGCTTGACGAGGCGGAGAAGCGGGCGCACATCCTGCGCGGCCTGGTCAAGGCCCTGGACGCGCTGGACGAGGTGATCGCGCTGATCCGGCGGTCCGCCACCGTCGACGTGGCTCGGGAGGGCCTGATCGAGCTGCTGGACATCGACGAGATCCAGGCCAACGCGATCCTGGAGATGCAGCTGCGCCGGCTGGCCGCCCTGGAACGGCAGAAGATCGTCGACGAACTCGCCGACATCGAGGTGATCATCGCCGACCTGAAGGACATCCTGGCCAAGCCGGAGCGGCAGCGGCAGATCATCAAGGACGAGCTGTCCGAGGCATTGGAGAAGCACGGCGACGACCGCAGGACCCGGATGGTGCCCTACGACGGCGACGTGTCCGTCGAGGACCTCATCGCGGTCGAGGACGTGGTCGTCACCATCACCCGGACCGGGTACGCCAAGCGCACCAAGACCGACCTGTACCGGGCGCAGCGGCGCGGCGGCAAGGGCGTGCAGGGTGCGGCGCTGAAGCAGGACGATATCGTGGCGCACTTCTTCGTGTGCTCCACGCACGACTGGATCCTGTTCTTCACCAACAAGGGCCGGGTCTACCGGGCCAAGGCGTACGAGCTGCCCGAGGCGAATCGCAACGCCCGCGGCCAGCACGTGGCCAACCTGCTGGCGTTCCAGCCGGACGAGAAGATCGCCCAGGTCATCCAGATCCGCAACTACGAGGTGGCGCCGTACCTGGTGCTGGCCACCAAGGGCGGGCTGGTGAAGAAGAGCGAGCTCACCGCGTTCGACTCCAACCGGTCCGGCGGGATCGTCGCGGTCAACCTGCGGGACGACGACGAGCTGGTCGGCGCGGTGCTCTGCGGAGCCGAGGAGGACCTGCTGCTGATTTCCGCCGAGGGCCAGTCGATCCGGTTCCACGCCACCGACGACGCGCTCCGGCCGATGGGTCGGGCGACGTCCGGGGTGCTGGGCATGCGGTTCAACGCCGGTGACGAACTGCTGTCGATGGACGTCGTGCACGAGGGTGCTCAGGTGTTGGTGGCGACTCAGCGCGGCTACGCCAAGCGCACCGATATCGACGAATACCCTGTGCAAGGACGCGGCGGTAAGGGTGTCTTGACGATTCAGTACGACCGGCGGCGTGGCAAGCTAGTGGGAGCGCTCATTGTCGACCTGGACACTGAGGTGTACGCCATCACCTCCAGCGGCGGGGTCATCCGGACCCTGGCCAGGGAGGTCCGTAAGGCCAAGCGCCAGACCATGGGAGTGCGGCTGATGAATCTGTCGGACGGAGACAGCCTGGTGGCTATCGCCCGGAATGCCGACGCCGAGCCCGAAGTCGGTCCCTCTCCTGACGGTGCTGACGGTGCGACCGGGGTGGATTCGTGACGTCGGGCAATCAGCCGTCGGGGTCGGCGAAGATAACTGATCCGGGGCTCGTCGGAGGTCCCGTCGGTCCCGGCGGCGCGCATGCGCTGTCGCCGCCCCCGCTCGAGACCGGGGCGCCCTCGGGCGGGAATGGGCTGGCCAGCCCGCAGCACGTCGGTCCGCCGCCGGGTCCCCGGCCCAGCGGCACGGTGCCGCCCCGGCCCGGTTCGGAGAACGCGCGCCGGGCGAAGCCGGCCCGCCGGCCTCCGCGGCTGGCGTCGCTGCAGCTGAAGCGGGTGGACCCGTGGACGGTGCTGAAGATCAGCCTGATCGTCTCGATCGTGATGTTCTTCGTCTGGATGATCGCGACGGGGATCCTGTACTACACCCTCGGCGCGATGGACGTCTGGTCGAAGGTGAACGACACGTTCTCCACACTGACCAGCACGCCCGACGTGGCGGCCGGGCAGACCGACCTGATCACCGCGCCGCGGGTGTTCGCGATCACCGCGATCGTCGGGGCGATCAACATCGTGTTGTTCACCGCGCTGGCGACGGTGGCCGCGTTCATCTACAACGCGGCGGCCGCGATGTCCGGTGGAGTCGAGTTGACGCTGGGGGAACGCGACTGAGGTTTGGTTCTGGGCCCCCGCCGGGTGGTTGACGGCGGGGCCTTCATTTGTTCGGCCGCAGGAGAGCTTGTTCAGGGGCAGGACAGCGGGCTGGCCACCACGACCGGGCACTCGCACTGCAGGATCAGCGCATTACTGGTGGAGCCGAGCAGGCGGCTGTTGTAGCCGCGGCCGCGGCTGCCCACTGCGACGAGCTGCGCGCTCTGCCCGAAGTCCAGCAGGGCTGGGGTGGAGCGCCCGTTGATGACCCGCCGGTGCACCTCGACGTCCGGATAGGTCTCCCTCCAGCCTGCGAGGCGCTGGGAGAGCAGCGCATGTTCGCCGTCCTCGATCTGGGTGATCTCGGTGGGGGTCGGGAAATCTGGGTAGGCCGAGCCAGCGTGCTGGCTGTGCCAGGCGTGCACCGCGATCAGCTCGGTCTGGCGCACGGAGGCCTCCTGGAAGGCGAACGCGACGGCGGCCTCGCTGGCGGGTGAGCCATCCACACCCACCACGACAGGCCCCCGCCCGGTCGTGGCGTGGTGCGGATGGATGATCGCCACCGGGGCCGGGTTGACGGCCGATAACGCGGAGGCGACGGATCCCAGGGTGGGGCGGCGGGTGGCGCCCGAGACGTGCCCGATGCCGTTCGCGCCGATGACGGTCAGCCGGGCGCGTTCGGATTCATGACGGAGGACGTCGTCCGGGGGGCCGGGGAGCGGGCGGGTGTCGATGGTCAGGCTGGGATGTTTGCTGCGGACAGTGGCGGCGATCTGTTCCAGGAGCAGGGCGCTTTCCGGATCAGTGGCACGCTCCTCCTCGGCGAGGGTGGGACCGGTGCGTTGGATCGGCACCGCCGAGTACGGGTAGGCGTGCACCAGGCGAAGGGTGGCGTGTCGGCGTTCGCAAACGTTGGCGGCCCAGCTGACCGCGTCGGCGGAGCTCAACGAGGCGTCGACGCCGACGACGATGACGTTGGTGCGGTGGCCGGCGGCCTGGCCCGCGATGCGGAGCGCGGAGGTGGCGGGGGAGGTGCCCCTTGATGCTGTGGTGTCGCCCAGGCCCGAGACGGGTGTCACCGTCCGTGGCTGGTCGGGTATCGGGGTCGTGCTTGTTGGGCGGTCCGTGTCGGAGTTTCCTTGGGGTGGCGCAAGGGAGAGATGCCGACGGGTGGTGTGAGGTGAAGCCGCTTTGACCGGGATCGGTGACCGATGTGCGTCGGTGGCGGAGCGATAGGCGTCGTGGGGAGCCATTGTTGGAACCTCTCGGCGGTTGCGGTGGGGTGCCCCTCAGCATGGCTGACCGTGTGCGTTTGCGGGAGGGTCGAAAGGCCCAGTGCTGCAGCCGAAACCGCTGGTGGGAGGTGATTTCGGGCGTTGGCGGACACGTTCGTTGCCGTGGTGTTGCGGCCGTGTAAGGGGCCGATGAACGCGTCTCGATCGAGTCGGTCGGTGGTTACCTGGGTCACCCGGCGGGTGGCGGCGGCCGTTGGGGCGTCGGGAGGGCTCCCGGGCGGGTTCGGCGGCGGTTTGGGGCGGTGTTCGTGGTGCGGTAACCTCGATGGTCGCGGCGCCGATGGATCTGCAGTCCTGGACCCGGGGCGCCGTGAGTGATGTTCGAGGGCCTATAGCTCAGACGGTTAGAGCGCTTCCCTGATAAGGAAGAGGTCGGAGGTTCAAGTCCTCCTAGGCCCACGGTTGAAGGTCCAACCGGTCGCTGGACGTGCGGCGATACCGGTAGCGTCGAACGGACATATCGCACGCAACGGATCCAGGACGGTGCCCATGAAGAAGATCTTGTTACTGCTGGTGGTTGGCGGCGCGATCGCCGCGCTGGTGATCAGGCGCCGGCAGGCCGCGGCAGCGGAGGCAGCCCTCTGGGACGAGGCCACCGGCACCCCGCCCACCGCCCCCGGGTACCCCGGACCGTCGCGCGGCTAGAGGTTTCGCCCGGGGTGTCCCGGGCGCATGATGGTATCGGTTCCGCGCCTCGCCGCGGAGCCGGGCCGCCAGGGGACGTAGCTCAATTGGCAGAGCACCGCCTTTGCAAGGCGGGGGTTGAGAGTTCGATTCTCTTCGTCTCCACAGGTTCTGACCTGGGGTTTCACCTCATCCACTGGTTGGCGAGAGCCCAAATTCGTGCAGGAGTACTGCCTAAGTACTGCCAAGCGCGTTTCGACTGCGTTCACTTTCCACCTCCAAGTACTCGATCGATGGCATCAACCGCGCTTCTTGCGCGGGATGGAAGTACGTGACCGTAGGTGTCTGCTGTCAGCCGGATGGTCGAGTGACCGAGCAGGTCCATGACGGTTCTGAGCTCCTCGCCCTGGTCAAGCAGGAATGTGGCGAAGGCATGCCGAAGATCATGAAGACGCACCCACGGCAGGCCCGCCGTCGACCGTGCAGTAGCGAACCGCCGGTTGACGTTTCGTGGTTCCAGCGGCGTTCCGAGGTGGGTGGCGAAGACCAAGCCGTGGTCTTCCCAGGCTGGTCCTACGAGCAGACGATCCTCGGCTTGACGCACCCGCTGAGCCGACAGCACGGACATGGCCAACTTGGACAACGGGACCGTTCGAGTCGAGCGATGCGTTTTCGGCGGGAC
>Ga0208716_1000211_pt1 | contig 24299 bp, 21 predicted proteins | sample NGESurdeep092012_8_FD_184482 | JGI IMG/M metagenome (GOLD analysis project Ga0208716, IMG submission 184482) | Arctic peat soil microbial communities from Barrow, Alaska - NGEE Surface sample 415-3 deep-092012 (SPAdes) | ecosystem: Environmental > Terrestrial > Soil > Wetlands > Peat ...
CCCGGCACCATCTTCCCGCAGGGGGCAATTTAGCGGTAGACCAGCACCGGAAGCTTGCAGTGCGTGAGCACCTTGTTGGTTTCACTGCCGATCAACAGTCCGGTGATCCCGCTGCGGCCATGTGATGCCATGAAAATCAGGTCGCATTTGCCCGCCTTCGCGGCCTTGATGATCGCTTGATAGGGCGAATCGCTGCTCACGTACGAGGCGGTGCACCGAACCTTGCCTACCGCCGCCAATTTGTTCACTTGGCCAAGGTATTTGTCCGCGGTTTTCTGGATTTGCTTTTTGAATTCGGCGAGCGGCACGAAATTCGCCGGCATGTAGTCACCGGAGATATTGGGGTGGTATTCCGGCGCCGCATAAAACGCCGTAATGCGTGCGCCGTGGACCTTCGCGAACCGCACCGCATTCTTCGCTGCGCGCAAAGACAAAGTCGAGCCATCGGTCGGGACCAGGATGTGCTTGAACATGTCCGAACTCCTTTCCTTGAAAAGGCATCACGATGATGCCCGTTGTCGCGGCGCGGCGAAATTGCGCTGAATATAAACAGGCCCTGGTGTCTTAGGCCGCGGCGAGTTGCTGCCAGGCAAGCCCGGGCGGGAACTGCGACCGCGGTTTCCTTGCGCGCTTGCCATGGTTCGCATCGATACGCACCGAACTTGATCCGGCACGCGGAGCGGTGCTGGCCGCGATGCTCAAAGCCGGGTCGATCACGCCGCGCAGGGCATCGGCATCAACGATATCAATGCTTCTTTGATGCACCTGGATGATGCCCGAGGTGTTCAGTGCCGAAAGCGCACGGCTCACCGTTTCCAGCTTCAAGCCGAGGTAGCTGCCGATCTCCTGGCGCGTCATGCGCAGATTGAAAGAGCAACGGGAATACCCCAATGCGCCCAGACGGGCAGACAAAGTGAGCAGGAATGCCGCGACCCGGCCTTCTGCGCCGAGTGTGCCCAGGGTCCAGGCCATGTTCTGCACGCGCACCAGCTCGCGGCTCAGCACGCGATATAGCAAGGCTTCCAGTCTGGGGCATTCGTATACCAGCCGCGCCAGGCTGGTGAGCGGAACTATCACCACTTCGCTGGTATCGAGAGAGATGGCGGTGGAGCTGTAATGTCCGCAATCGATGCCATCGGCCCCCATCAGGTCTCCGCTCATCGGGAATCCCAATACCTGCTCGCTGCCCGAAAAGTCGGTGTAGACCGTCTTGAAGCAGCCCGAGCGCACGACGTAGAGGGAATGGAATTTGTCGCCGGCGCGCACCAGCGACTCGCTTTCGCGCACCCGGCGCAGGGGGAACGCGGTGCGCGCAAGCCAGGCTTCGTCCGGGCAGTCGATATGCAGCAAGCGGGTAAGATCGCGCACTGACACGTTGGCGCCCTCGTGCTCCTGGGCGGGTATCGTGCCCCTGTCTATGGTGCCAAAGTCGAGTGCATCATAATATGACATTGCGGCGGTCATGTTCTGCTCCATTATTTTGACGTGTGAGTTGGCATCTATCTAGTGTCTGGCAACGGCGCCGTCAGGGCCGGCAGTCCAGCCCTGGACGATTTCCCGGATGCGCGGGAAATCCGAGGATTTGTCGAGAAAACATTCGGCGCCTGCGTCCATGCAGGCGCGGCGGTGCTGATCGGTTGCGTAATTGGTGAGCACCGCGACGTGCAGTTCGGGCGAGGAAGGCTGCACTGCCCTGAGCACTTCAAGACCGCTTCCGTCCTCCAGCTGCAGGTCGAGAATCAACGCGCGCGGATGGGTGGAGCGAATGCCGTCGATCGCGCCTCCTACCGTGCCGGCCTCGCCCACCAGTTCGGTGCCTTCGATCCCGCGGATGGTCGACGCCAGGCGCGCGCGGATCGCGAGCGAGTCTTCAACCAGGAATACCGTCAGGGGTGTCGCTTGCTGCGTCGTATCCATGTGTGCCGATTGCTGAATAAGGTGCTATTTGTCTTTTGCCGCGCGGCCACCACTGGCCCCCGCCGCGCGGCAATCGTGCTTAGGATCAGTTGCTTTTGTTGAAGCGAGTATGGAACACGACGGTTGCCGGTCGCCATAGGCGCAGGCTGATACCGGGCATCGGATTTGGCGGAAGCCGTGTAGGCGGATGCCTACACTCGCCGGAGGCCGGGGAGCCTCCGATCGCGAATATGGAGCGAGGTGCTAGGCGTCGCGCGCGTCGATGAGCTTATGCGCCATCGCGTAGCGCACCAGATCGGCCACGCTGCCCGCGCCCATTTTTTCCAGGATGCGGGCCTTGTGGGTGCTCACGGTCTTGCCGCTCAGGTGCAGGCGCGCGGCAATGTCCGAGACGGTGCCGCCTTTCACCAGCAGGCTGAACACCTCGTATTCGCGGTCTGAAAGCGTTTGATGGGGCAGGCCGGTCGCCTGCGGCCTGAGCGTGAGCGCGAGCTGCTCGGCCACCCCGGGGCTGATGTACAGCCCGCCAGCGGCGACCTTGCGGATCGCCGCGACGAGCAGCGCCGAGGCGCTTTCCTTGGTCACGTAGCCGGAAGCGCCGGCGCGGATCGCGCGCACCGCGTATTGCTCCTCCTGGTGCATGGACAGCACCAGAAGCGCAAGTTCCGGCCGCGTAGCCTTCACCCACTTGATCAGCTCGATGCCGTTTTTTCCGGGCATCGACATGTCGAGCAGCAACAGGTCGAAGCCACCCTCGCGCACCCGCACCATGACCTCGTCGCCGCTCACCGCTTCGCCCGCCACCTCGATTCCGGGCGCGCTTTGAAGAATGCGGCGCAGGCCGTCGCGGACGATGGCGTGATCGTCGGCGATGAGGATGCGCGTCACGCGACGGCCTCGGCGCTGGCCGCGGCGAGCGGGATGCGCGCGCGCACCTCGCTGCCTCGCCCCGGCTCGCCCTTGATCGCGACTTCGCCGCCGAGCAGCGTAACGCGCTCGCGTATGCCCAGCAGTCCGAACGTGCCGCGCTTGTCCTGGTCCGCCGCCTCGATGCCGCGGCCGTTGTCCCGCACCATGAGCTGGACCCAATCGCCGTCGCGCTCCAAGCGGATCTCGGCCGTGGTGGCCTGCGCATATTTGGCCACGTTGGTGAGCGATTCCTGGGTGATGCGGTACAGGGCCGAGGCGATCGGTTCGGGCACCTGGGCCACGCTGTCGTCGATGACCAGATCGGTGGCGATGCCGGTGTGTTTCGAAAAATTGTGCGTCAGCCAGTCAAGCGCCGCGGCAAGGCCCAGATCGTCCAGCATCAGGGGGCGCAGATCGGCGGCGATGCGGCGCGTGGCCGCGATGGTGCCGTCGAGCAGCGCGTGCATCGCCCGGACGCGTTCCCCCAGCCCCGGCTGCCCCGGCGGCAGGGCGGAGCCCAGCGACTCCAGGTCCATCTTGAGCGCGGTGAGCGATTGGCCGAGCTCGTCATGCAGCTCGCGCGCGGTGCGGCGGCGCTCGGCCTCGAGGGCTTCGTTTGCCGCCTTGGACAGTCCGCGCAACTCCTGCTGCGAGCGCCGGAGTTCCTGCTCGGCGCGCCTGCGCTCGGTGATGTCGCGATGAAATGCCAGCGCGTACATTTTTCCGTCGATATCGATGGCGGAGGTGGCGACGTCCAGCGGCAGGATATGTCCGTCCTTGTGATAATGTTCCACTTCGAATCCAATGGTCTCCCCCTGCAGTATCCGCCTGATCCGCTCGGGGGCGAGCGCCAGCGTTTCCGGGGTGTCCAGTTCGCGCAGATTCATTTTGAGCAGTTCGTCGATAGCGTAGCCGTGCATGCGCGCGAAAGAGTCGTTGACGTCAACGACATTGCCCTCGGTATCCATCAATAGAATCCCGTCCGTTGCCTTGCTGAACAAGGTTCGGTAGCGTTGCTCGTTCTCGAACAGCGCTGCCTCTATCCGTTTGCGCTCGGTGACGTCGCGCAGGATCACGATATACAGGCCCTCGCCGTGCAGCTGCACCTGCGACACCGAGGCGTCGATCGGGAATTCGGCTCCGCCCGCGCGCATTCCGGTGAGCGCGAGGTGCTGCCCCATCTTGCGTATGGGCGCGCCGGCGTCGTCGAACACGGCGCTGTACCCGGCCTGCGGCTCCAACAGGTGCCCGCGAATGAAACGGCCGATGCCGGCGCCGATTGCCTCGGTGCTCGGGCAGCCGAAGATTTGCTGCGCTGCGGCGTTGAACAGCACGATGCGCTGCTGCTCGTCCAGGGTGATGATCGCATCCATGGCGGATTGAATGATCGCCTGCAGGCGTTCTTCCGACTCTGTCACGGCCGACTTCAGCGCCTCATCTACGCGCAACTGGCGCGCGAGCGACAGGGTGATAAGGCAGAGAAAGACGGCGGTCGCGGCGGCGATGGACCCGAACAGCGCCGCGCTCCGATACCAGGTCCGCAGGACGAAATCCATGGACGAAGTCACCGTTATGACCAGCGGGTAGTCTTCGATCGTTCGAATCGCGCTTATGCGTTCGCCCGCGACGGCGGCGCCGGCGTGGCGAATCAGCTCGCGGCGGGCCATTACGCCCTGGGTAAACAGCGCCGAGTCACGGTAGTTCCTGGTCGCGGCGGCGATTGCCATGGGGTAGCCGGTGAGCAGCATGCCGTCGCTGCGCAGCAGCCGCACCGCGCCGTCGGGCCCGAGTTCGCGCAAGCCCTGCGGCCCGATGAAATAGGCCGGATCGACTACCGCGGTAATGACGCCGAGGAAGCCTCCGTCCGGGTCATATAGCCCGCGGCTCACGGTTATGCCTCGCTCGCCGTCCATCCTGCCGACAACCGGCAGCGGCGGTCTCGCTTGCGTCGCCCGATGGTCGCGATGTGCGCGGAAGAATTCACTATCGCCGTAATGGATCGGCGGCGGCGGAAACCCGGCCGTATGGACTACCAGCTTGCCGCTCGCGTCGGACAGCATGAGTGCGTTCACGTATGGCGTGTGGGCAATGATCCCGCGCAAGCGCTGATGCAGCTCCCTTGACGGCGCGAGCCGACCCCGTTTTCCCGCTCTTTGCGCGTCGTCCGCGGCGGCGCGAAGAACGGCATCGACCGCGTGCGTCGATCTCAACGTCTCCTCGCCCAGGATCTGGGCCAAGCCGAGCAGATGCTGCTCCGCCCCCTGGGTCACCTCTTCGCGCATGCGCCACAGGGTGAGCGCGGTGCCGGCGAGGACCGCCACCACCGCCAGGGCGCCAAGACCGAGCACCAGATGGCGCAGGCGCCGCGCGCGCTTCGGCGGCGGCACGGCACCTGGATGCTGGTCCGGCTGGGCGGAATGTTGCTGCAAATTGAATCCTCGTCGTTGCCGCGCCAGTATAGAAGAGATTGCCCGGCGACAAGTCGGATTATATGGAAATCACGGATTCCAGGCCGCCGGCGGGGCCGCGCCTGTCGTTCCTGTTTCACGCCCGATCTATCGACCCGGTATGACCAAAATCAAAGGCAAGGGCGCGCGCGCGACCCATACTTGCGCTATCGCTTGTGCAAACGCAAAAGCATGGGGCAAGCGCAACCGCGATTCGCGGCGCGGGTCCAGTTGCCAAAAGGCCATTTCGGAATTACCGAAACGGCCCCCGATCTGGGGGAGCACGAGGGGAGGTATCCTCTCATTTTGAAATGAGCTCTTGGGCAAGAGACCCGACGCGCCGAAGGAGTCGACCTTGTGTACAGGGGGAAGACATGAACGTCGGAGAAATCTGCAGCCGGGTCGTGGTGATCGCCGAGGGCAACACGCCGGTGCAGCAGGCGGCCAAGCTTATGCGTGATCAGCATATTGGCGCATTGGTGGTGACCGAGGGCAGCGCTGAGGCCCGCCGTCCGATCGGAATAGTGACCGATCGCGACATGGTAATCGAAGTGGTGGCGGCGGACGTGGACTACCGCACGCTCACCGTCGGCGACATCATGTCGGAGCGGCCGGCGACCATCAAGGAAACTGCGGGGCTGTTCGAAGCCATTGCGCAAATGCGCAGTGACGGCGTGCGCCGCCTGGTGGTCGTGGATGCAATGGGGCGTCTGCTGGGCCTCGTGGCCATGGATGACCTGATTCCGGTCTTGGCCGAGGAGCTGTCGGCGCTTGCGCAGGCGATTCGCGTGGAACAGCGGCGCGAGACGCAGAGGCGGCCCTAAGCCCCGGTTTCAAAGAAACGGCGGCGCTCATGTGCTGAATGCCAACAGGCCCTAACAACCGGAATCACGCTGATGATCAGAAACAAACCGCTGCGCCGCAGCCTCGGCGCACTGCTCGTGTTACTGGGTGCATTGCTGATCTGGCTGCCTTATGACCTGGCAAGCGGCATCGTGCTGGTGATCGCCGGCGCCGTGCTGGAACTGGTCGGCATCACGCTCGAAAGAAGCGATAAGCAGGCTTAGAGGTTCCGAGCGCGCTCGGCCAGGGTGGCGCGTTCGCCCGGTGCGCGGCGTGGCGGCCGGCATCGACGGGCAGGCAACGTTTTTTTGACCAATATCAACAGGGCTGCAACGATTGTCGTTACGATGAACTCCAACCCGTAACAGGAGAACGCGATGGGTGCCAAATCGAAGTCCGGCAAAGTCCGCAGCGCGGCGCACAAGCGCGCCGCCAAACCACCGGCGAGGCGGGGGCGCGGGACCGCCCAGGGGGTCGACGCCTGGGAGCAAACCGCGCAGGTGCCCGACGATCGCGATGACGAGATCGATTGCCAGCGCATCGTCCAGGGCGACGGCGGCAGAAGCCTGCCTTTGTATTACGACGATTACAACTGAGCCGTGACGGGCTGCGAGGGGCGGGAGTCATGCGCGATCCCGTAGAGATCACCTTGCGCGGCATTCCTCATTCCGCCGCGCTGGAACGATACGTAGGTGAGCAGGCGCGCCAGTTGGATCGGCAATGCGAACTGATCCAGGCCTGCCATGTAGTGGTCGAGGCGTTGCAGCGGCACAGGCAGCAAGGCGCGCAGATTGCGGTGCGGCTCAACATCACGCTGCCGGGGACGGAAGTCGTGGTGAACCGCGAACACGGCGAGGACGTCTACATTGCGTTGCACGACGCGTTCGAGGCAGCCGGCCTCCAGCTCAAGGATCATATGCGTCGCCAGAGCAACATCGAACATCGTTCCCGCAACGGGGCGCCCCATCCGCGCAGGTAGCCGCAACGCCGACACCAAGGAGGCAATCGTATGGCAGCCAAAGAGGTCATTTTTCACGAAGATGCGCACGCCAAGATCGTGCGCGGCGTGGCGGTGCTCGCCAACGCGGTGAAGGTCACCCTGGGGCCCAAGGCGCGCACGGTGATGCTGGAGCGCGGGTACGGCGCGCCCACCATCATCAACTCCGGCGTCATCGTGGCCAGGGAAATCGAGCTCAAGGACCGTTTCGAGAACATGGGCGTGCAAATGGTGCGCGAAGTCGCGGCCAAGACCTCGGAAGTGGCGGGAGACGGCACCACCACGGCCATGGTGCTGGCGCAGGCGATCGTGCTGGAGGGCATGAAATACGTCGCCGCGGGGATGAATCCGATGGACTTGAAGCGCGGCATCGACCGCGCGACCGAGGCGGTGGTGGCGGAGCTGAAGCGCCTGGCCCAACCCTGCAGCGGGCGCAACGAGATCGCGCAGGTGGCCTCCATATCCGCCAATTCCGACAGCAGCATCGGCGAGATGATCGCCAATGCGATGGAAAAAGTGGGCAAGGACGGCGTGATCACGGTCGAGGACGGCCGCGGCCTGGCGAGCGAACTGGAGTTGGTCGAGGGTATGCAGTTCGACCGCGGTTTCCTGTCGCCGTACTTCATCAACGTCGCGGACAAGCAGCGCTGCGTCCTCGAGGACGCGTACGTGCTGCTGTGCGACAAGAAGATTTCCGCGATTCGTGATCTGCTGCCGCTGCTCGAGAAAGTGGCCAAGGCGGCGAAGCCGCTGTTGATCGTTGCCGAAGACGTGGAGGGCGAGTCGCTGGCGATGCTGGTGGTCAACAGCCTGCGCGGCGTGCTCAAGGCCTGCGCCGTCAAGGCGCCCGGGTTCGGCGACCGGCGCAAGGCCATGCTCGAAGATATCGCGGTGCTCACCGGCGCTCGCGTGATGGCGGAGGAGCTCGGACTCACGCTCGAGCGCGCGGAACTCGATCACCTCGGCCGGGCGCGGCGCATCGAGGTGGACAAGGACGACACCACCATCATCGGCGGCATGGGCGAGCCGAGCGCGATCGACGCGCGCATCGCCGCGATCCGGCGCGAAATCGAGCAGGCGACCAGCGATTACGACCGCGAGAAACTGCAGGAGCGTGCGGCCAAGCTCTCGGGCGGCGTCGCCCTGGTCAAGGTCGGCGCCGCGACCGAGACCGAAATGAAGGAGCGCAAGTCGCGCGTCGAAGACGCGCTGCATGCCACCCACGCAGCGATCGAGGAGGGCGTGCTCCCGGGCGGCGGCGTTGCCCTGCTGCGCGCGCGGCAGGCAATAAGCGCGCTCATCGGCGACAACCCGGACCAGAATGCGGGCATCAAAATCGTGCTGCGCGCGCTGGAGGAGCCCCTGCGGCAGATTGTTGCCAATGCGGGCGAGGAGCCGTCGGTGATCCTCAACCGGGTCCTCGAGGGCGCGGGCAACTTCGGCTATAACGCGGATACGAACGTGTTCGGCGATATGGTCGCGATGGGGGTGCTCGATCCGTGCAAGGTGACGCGCTCGGCGCTGCAAAATGCCGCTTCGATCGCGGGACTGATCCTGACCACAGACTGCATGGTGGCGGAACTGCGCGAGGAGCCGCCGCCGGCGCATACCCCAGGTTCGGACATGGAGATGTGACCCGGTCGGCTGTGAGTTCTCCGGGGAAACCAGCATGCAAGGGCCCGCCGCGCACAACGCCGACATCGCGCGGGTCTTCGGCGAAATCGCCGACCTGCTCGAGATCCAGCAGGCCAACCCGTTCCGGATCCGCGCCTACCGCAATGCGGCACGCATCGTCGAGGCGCTGCAGCTTGACCTGGCCGGGCGCCTCGCCGCAGGCGGCGAGCTGCCCAAGCTGCCCGGCATCGGCGCGGACCTCGGCGCCAAGATTCGGGAGATAGCGGCCACCGGGACTTGCACGCTGTTCGAGAAGCTCAAGCGTCAACTGCCTTCAGGCATCACCGATCTGCTGCACGTTCCCGGACTGGGGCCGAAGCGGGTGCAGCGCTTGTACCAGGATCTCGACGTGCAGACGCCGGAGCAGCTCTACCGTGCGGCTCGCGACGGCAGGCTGCGCGCGCTCACCGGGTTCGGCGAAAAATCCGAGCTCAATATCCTGCAGGGAGTCGAGGCGCATCTTAAGCGCCCGGGGCGCTACAAGCTCGCCATCGCCGCGCAGTACGCTCATGCTTACGCGGATTATTTGAGCATGAGCGCCGGCGTCGGGCGGGTCGCGCTCGCGGGCAGTTTCCGCCGCATGCGCGAGACTGTCGGCGACCTCGATATTCTGGTCACCGCGTCCGCACCCGCGCAAGTGATGCAGCGCTTCCTCGCCTATGCCGAAGTCAGGCAGGTTCTTTCCCGCGGCGAGACGCGCGCCAGCGTGGTGTTGCACGCCGGCATTCAGGTGGACGTGCGCGTCGTGGCCGAGGAGTGCTACGGCGCGGCGCTGCATTATTTCACCGGGTCGAAATCCCACAATATCGCGGTGCGCAAACTGGGGCAGGAGCGCGGGCTGAAAATCAATGAATACGGCGTGTTCCGCGGCGCGAAGCGCATCGCCGGTGAGACCGAGGAATCGGTGTACGCCGCAGTCGGGCTGCCCTACATTCCGCCCGAATTGCGCGAGGATCGCGGCGAAATCGAGGCGGCGCGCTCAGGCAAGCTGCCGCGCCTGGTGGAACTCGATGATCTGCGCGGGGATCTGCACGCGCATACCAAGGCGAGCGATGGCCATGCCAGCATCAGGGACATGGCGCTTGCCGCCAGCGCGCGCGGCTTGCGCTACCTGGCGATCACGGAGCATTCGCGCCGGCTGCGCCTCGCGCACGGCCTCGATCCGCGGCGGCTGGAACTGCAAATCGACGAAATCGACCGGCTCAACGCCGAACTGACCGGCATCAGGGTGCTCAAAGGCATCGAGGTGGATATCCTCGCTGACGGCACGCTCGATCTGCCCGACAGCGCGCTTGCGCGCCTCGACCTGGTGGTGGGCGCGGTGCACAGCGATTTTCAGCTCTCGCGCGAGCGCCAGACCGAGCGTATCCTGAAGGCGTTCGAGCACCCGCATTTTCATATCCTGGCGCATCCGACCGGCCGCCTGATCGAGCGGCGCGAGCCCTACGACGTCGACATGCTGCGCATCATCCGCAAGGCGAAGGAGCGCGGGCGCTTTCTCGAACTCAATGCCCATCCCGAGCGGCTCGACCTGCTCGACACCCACTGCAGGATGGCGAAGGACGAAGGCGTGCTGGTCTGCATCAACTCGGATGCGCACAGCGCGCTCGACTTCGAGCATTTGCGCTATGGCATCGGGCAGGCCCGGCGCGGCTGGCTGGAGAAAGCCGATGTGCTCAACACGCGCCCGCTGGCCGAACTGCAGCGACTGCTGCGCCGGGCGCCAGGCGTGGTGCCGGCCGCGGCTTAGGCTCAGCCGGCTGGAGGTTCCGGCGTATACCCATACCGGTTCCGGTGGATTAAAAAGTAGCTTTTCACTCTGCTCCGCCAAGGGTAGAATCACGCCCCTACTAGGCGACCCCATGGCCGATCCAATGTTGGCAGGCCTGGCAGGCGCCCAGAAGGAGCAGACGGATTGAAGCCGACCGATATTGGCGCGCCAGATTACTTTCACAAAGTCGTAGACTGTCAATGGGCCTGCCCCGCCCATACCCCCGTTCCCGAATACATCCGCTTGATCGCAGCGGGCCGCTACGATGACGCCTACATGGTCAACTGGCAGTCCAACGTTTTCCCCGGAATTCTGGGACGCACCTGCGACCGGCCGTGCGAGCCGGCTTGCCGCCGCAGCCGCGTCGAGGAGGAACCGGCAAATCTGGGCAAGGGCGCGCCTGCCAGCGCGGCCAGGGAACCGGTCGCGATCTGCCGCCTGAAGCGGGTCGCCGCCGACAACAAGGACGACATCCGCGCGCGCCTGCCGGCGGTGCCGAAGAAGAAAAACGGCAAGCGCATCGCCTGTGTCGGCGCCGGCCCGGCGTCGCTCACCGTGGCGCGCGACCTGGCGCCGCATGGCTATCATGTCGTCGTGTACGACGGGGAAGCCAAGGCGGGCGGCATGATCCGCAGCCAGATTCCGAGGTTTCGCCTGCCCGAGGAAGTCATAGACGAGGAAGTCGGCTACATCCTCGGCCTCGGCATCGAGTTTCGCGCCGGCAAGCGCGTGGACAGCATGAAAGCCCTGCTGGCCGAGGGCTATGACGCTATTTTCGTCGGGTCGGGCGCGCCGCGCGGCCGCGACCTCGATATCCCGGGACGCAAGGAAGCGGCCAAGCACATCCACATCGGCATCGACTGGCTCTCCAGCGTCTCCTTCGGCCATGTCGAAAAAATCGCCAAGCGCGTCATCGTGCTCGGCGGCGGCAACACCGCCATGGACTGCTGCCGCACGAGCAAGCGCCTGGGCGGCGAGGACGTGAAAGTGATCGTGCGTTCCGGCTTCGACGAGATGAAGGCCTCGCCCTGGGAGAAGGAGGACGCGATCCACGAGGGCGTTCCCATCCTCAACTACCTCGTGCCGAAGGAATTCACGCACGAAAAGGGCAAGCTCACCGGAATCACGTTCGAGAAAGTCGCGGCGAAATTCGATGACAAGGGCAGGCGCAGCCTGAAACCCACGGGCGAACCCGATCAGCACTTCGAATGCGACACGGTGCTCGTCGCCGTCGGCCAGGAAAACGCCTTTCCCTGGATCGAAAAGGATTGCGGCATAGCGTTCGACGAATGGGGCATGCCGGTGGTCGACAAAGTCACCCTGCAGTCCTCTATGCCGCGGGTGTTTTTCGGCGGCGACGCCGCCTTCGGGCCGAAGAACATCATCTGGGCGGTCGCCCACGGCCACGAGGCCGCGGTCTCCATCGACAAGCTATGCCAGGGCGAGGACGTGTCGAAACGCCCGCCGCCCATGGTGCATCTGATGTCGCAGAAAATGGGCATCCACGAGTGGAGCTACGACAACGAGATCGCGCTCGACCGCCGCTACAAGGTGCCCTGGCGCGACGCCAGCCAGACGCTGAAGAATATCAAGATCGAAGTGGAGATGGGTTTCGACCGGGCCACGGCGTTCAAGGAGGCGGAGCGCTGCCTCAACTGCGACGTGCAGACCGTGTTCAGCAACACGAAGTGCATCGAGTGCGATGCCTGTGTCGACATCTGCCCCATGGATTGCATCACCTTCACCGTCAACGGCGAGGAGGCGGACCTGCGCACGCGGCTCAACGCGCCGGCGAAGAACCTGACGCAGGGTCTGTACATCTCCGGCACGCTCAAGACCGGCCGCATCATGGCCAAGGACGAGGACGTGTGCCTGCACTGCGGCCTGTGCGCCGAGCGCTGCCCCACCGGAGCCTGGGATATGCAGAAATTCCTGCTCGAGATGACGCCGGCCGGCCCCGGCTGCCGCGTCCGCGCACCGAAAAAGGAACTGGTGCCGGCATGAGCATAGGAGCAGGGGCCCCGCGTAGCGGGGATGCGACCAGGGCGAGTGCCGGCGGACGCCGACATTACGGTGTGAATATTGGGTTTGCCGGTTCGGAGGCGGCGGCATGAAAGTAAAACGACTAGAGGCCGTTAACGACTTCGTCATCAAGTTCGCCAACGTCAACGGCTCGGGCTCGGCCTCGGCCAACGAGTTGTTCGCCCGGTCCATCCTCAGAATGGGCGTGCCGGTGAGCCCGCGCAACATCTTCCCCTCCAACATCCAGGGCCTGCCCACCTGGTACGAGGTGCGGGTGACGGAGAAAGGCTGGCTCGGCCGCCGCGGCGGGGTGGACCTGATGGTGGCGATGAATCCGCAGACCTGGAACCAGGACCTCGCCGAGATCGAGCCCGGCGGCTACCTGTTCTACGACAATACCCGGCCGCTGCCGCAGTCGAGGTTCCGCGACGACATCAACGTCATCGGCATGCCGCTCACCGACATCTGCAACGCCACCTACGACGACTCGCGCCAGCGGCAGTTGTTCAAGAACATCATTTACGTCGGCGCGCTCGCCGCGCTGCTCGACATGGATGCCGGCGCGATCGCCGAGCTGATCGGCGAGCAGTACAAGGGCAAGGAAAAGCTGCTCAAGCCCAACCTGAACGCGATGCAGATGGGGCGCGACTACGCGCTGGCCCACCTCGACTGCCCGATCGGCCTGCGCATCAAGAAGGCCGACGCCGTCGGCAAGAAGATTTTCATGGAGGGCAACAGCGCCGCGGCGCTGGGCGCGGTGTACGGCGGCGCCACCGTGTGCGCCTGGTACCCGATCACACCGTCCTCTTCGGTCGCCGAGGCGTTCGAGCGCTACTGCAAGCGGCTGCGTGTGGATGAGGCGAGCGGCAAGAACAAGTTCGCCATCGTGCAGGCCGAAGACGAGCTCGCCTCGATCGGCATCGTCACCGGCGCCGGCTGGAACGGCGCGCGCGCCTTCACCGCCACCTCCGGCCCGGGCATCTCGCTCATGACCGAGTTCATCGGCCTCGCCTACTTTGCCGAGATTCCGGTGACCATCGTCGACGTGCAGCGCGGCGGCCCCTCCACCGGCATGCCCACGCGCACGCAGCAGGCGGACATCCTCTCGACCGCCTACGCCTCCCACGGCGACACCAAGCATGTGCTGCTGTTCCCCGAAGACCCGAAAGAGTGCTTCGAGTTCACCGCGCAGGCGCTGGACCTCGCCGACCGCTTGCAGACGCCGGTGTTCGTGATGACCGATCTGGATATCGGCATGAATACGCGCCTGTGCGATCCGCTGGAATGGGACGATGCCAAGGCCTACGACCGCGGCAAGGTCATGAGCGCCGAGGAGTTGCAGGCGGGCAAGGACTTCGGCCGCTATCTGGACGTGGACGGCGACGGCATTCCCTACCGCACCTACCCTGGCACTCACCCCACGCGCGGCGCCTATTTCACCCGCGGCACGACCAAGGACCGCTACGCGCGCTATTCCGAGGCGGGTCCGGACTATGTCGACAATATGCAGCGGCTGCTCAAAAAATTCGAGACCGCGAAGACGCTGGTGCCCAAGCCTTTGCTGACGCCGGCGCAGCATCCCGCGCGCTTCGGCGTGATCTATTTCGGTTCCACCAGCCCGGCGATGGCCGAGGCGCTCGCCGCGCTCGCCGCGCAGGGCATCTACGTCAACGCGCTGCGCGTGCGCGCGTTTCCGTTCCAGGACGAGATCGCCGACTTCGCCGCCGCGCACTCGAAGGTGTTCGTGGTCGAGCAGAACCGGGACGCGCAGCTGAAGACCCTGCTGGTGAACGAGGCTCATATCAGCCCCGCCAGCCTGATCTCGGTACTGCATTACGACGGCACCCCGATCACCGCGCGCTTCATCGTCAAGGAGATCGCCGCCGTGGCCGCGGCGCTGAACGTGCGCCCGCTGAAAAAACACAAGGCGGCATGAGCAGGAAGCAGGGGCCCCGCTTAGCGGGGGATGCGACCGGCCGCGATTGCCGCCGGACGCCGACATGAGGAATATATGAATTGTAATTATGGATCGGAGGCGGAGGCCTAGCGATGACCTACCTGACCAAACCCACACTGCATCACCCGACGCTGCAGAAGAACAAGGTCGGCTACACGCGCCGCGACTACGAAGGCAGGATCTCCACGCTCTGCGCCGGCTGCGGCCACGACTCGATCTCGGCTGCCATCATCCAGGCCTGCTGGGAGCTCGACATCCAGCCGCACCGCGTGGCCAAGCTCTCCGGCATCGGCTGCAGCTCGAAAACGCCCGACTATTTCCTCGGCAACTCGCACGGCTTCAACAGCGTGCATGGAAGGATGCCCTCGGTGCTGACCGGCGCCAACCTCGCCAACCGCGAGCTGATCTATCTCGGCGTTTCCGGCGACGGCGACTCCGCCTCGATCGGCATCGGCCAGTTCGCGCACATCATGCGCCGCGGCGTGAACCTGACCTACATCCTCGAGAATAACGGCGTCTACGGCCTGACCAAGGGCCAGTTTTCCGCCACCGCGGACGCGGGCTCGAAGTCCAAGCGCGGCGCGGTCAATCGCGATGCGCCGGTGGATACGGTGTCGCTCGCGCTGCAGCTTGGCGCAACCTACGTCGCGCGCAGCTTCTCCGGCGACAAGAAACAGCTCGTGCCGCTGATCAAGGGCGCGATCGCCCACCAGGGGGCGGCGTTCATCGACATCGTCAGCCCCTGCGTCGCGTTCAACAACCACGAAGGCAGCACCAAAAGCTACGACTACGTGCGCGAGCATAACGAGAGCGTCAACCGGCTCGACTTCTGGCCGACGCGCGACGCGATCAACGTCGATTACCAGGACGGAGCGGTGATCGACGTGCCGCAGCACGACGGCTCCATCCTGCGTCTGCGCAAGACCCATCCCGAGTACGACCCGCTGGACCGCGTGAAGGCGCTCAACTACATCGCCGAGCATCAGGCCAAGGGCGAACTCGTCACCGGGCTGCTCTATATCCATCCGGACGCGGAAGATCTTCACGCCCACCTCAACACCGTGGACACGCCGTTCAACCAGCTTGGTGCAAAGGAGCTTTGTCCTGGCGCCGGGGTGCTGGAGAAGTTGAACGCCGCATTGCGCTAGTCCCCTGCGCGGCGGCTCGCGTTCCCGCAGGTCACGGGTTCGCCGTCTTTTAGTTTCGGCATAACGCGCTTCGCGCATTAGCCTGCACTGAAACTTCGTTGTCGAGGTCGCATGAAAGTCGCAATCATTCCGGTCACCCCGTTCCAGCAGAACTGCTCGCTGCTGGTGTGCGAGCAGACCAATAAAGCCGCGGTGGTCGATCCCGGCGGAGACCTGGAGCTGATACTCGATGCGGTGAAACAGCGGGGTGTGGTGTTGGAAAAAATCCTGCTCACCCATGGCCACATCGACCACTGCGGCGGGACGGCGCAGCTGTCGCAGGAACTCGGTCTGCCCGTCGAAGGCCCGCATATCGATGACCGGTTCCTGATCGACGATTTGCCGCAGCAGGGCCTGCGCTTCGGCTTCCCGCAATTGCAGGCGTTCACGCCGGCGCGCTGGCTGGTTGGCGGCGACACCGTGCGCTTCGGCAAGGTGGAGCTGCAGGTGCGCCACTGCCCGGGCCACACGCCCGGCCACGTGATTTTTTTCAGCCCCGAGTATCGCCTGGCGCTGGTGGGCGATGTGCTGTTCGCCGGCTCGATCGGCCGCACCGACCTTCCGCGCGGCGATCACGCCGCCCTCATCCGCTCCATCCGCGAGCAGCTCTGGCCGCTGGGCGGGGATGTGACCTTCATCCCCGGGCACGGGCCGACCTCGACCTTTGGCGAGGAGCGCGAGACCAATCCTTTCGTCGCGGATCGCATCCTCGAGCGCGCCCGGCCCTGACCTGAGCGAACCTGGCGTGAGCGACCCGAAGGTGAACGACCAAGCCGACCTCGAAGCCGAACTGCGCGAAGACGTGCGCCTTCTGGGGCGGCTGCTCGGGCGGGTGCTGCAGGAGCGCACCGGAGATGCCGGCTACGCACTCATCGAGAACGTGCGCCAGACCGCGGTGCGCTTTCGCCGCGCCGAGCCGGGCGAGGCCGGCGCGGTGCGCGCCGAGCTGGCCGGGATTCTCGACGGCCTGTCGCACCGACAGTCTCTGGATGTGGTGCGCGCATTCAGCTATTTCTCGCATCTGCTCAATATTGCCGAGGACCGCCACCAGAAGCGCAAACGCCGCGCCTGGCTGCGCGAGGGCTTGCCGCCGCGCGAGGGCAGCCTCGCGCGGGCCCTGTTGCAGCTGAAGGCGGCCGGCGTCGGCAGCGGCAAGCTCCATGCCTGGCTCGAGGGCGCGCTGGTGAGCCCGGTGCTGACCGCGCATCCGACCGAGGTGAAAAGGAAGAGCACGCTGGACTGCGAGCGCGAGATCGCGCGCCTGCTCGACCGGCGCGATCGCGAACTGCTGTTGCCCGGCGAGCAGACGGACATAGCGCACGAACTCTACACCTGGATCCTGACCCTGTGGCAGACGGCCATGCTGCGCCTGACCAAGCTGCGTGTGGTGGACGAGATCGAAAACGCCCTCGCCTACTACCGCGACACTTTCCTCGAGCAGATTCCGCGGCTGTATGCGGAAATGGAACACACCCTCGCGCGGCACACCGGCACCGGGATGCGGCTGCCCGCGCTGCTGCGCATGGGGTCGTGGATAGGCGGGGACCGCGACGGCAATCCCTATGTCGACGCAGAAGTGCTGCGCACCGCGCTCGAGCGCCAGGCGCGGCTCGCGTTTGCGCACTATCTGGACGAGATCCACTTGCTCGGCGGCGAGCTCTCGCTCGCTGCGCGCCTGGTGCGCGTCACGCCCGAGCTCGCGGCGCTCGCCGATGGCGCGGGCGACGATTCCCCGTTCCGCCAGGACGAGCCCTACCGGCGTGCGCTGGTGGGTGTCTATGCGCGGCTTGCGGCGACCGCGCGCGCGCTTTGCGGCTACGTGCCGCCGCGCGAGCCGCATGCAGCGGGCGAGCCGTACGCATCGAGCGCCGAACTGCGCGCGGACCTGGACGTCATCGCGCAGTCGCTGACCACCCACGGCTCTGCGGCTCTGGCCGAGCGGCGGCTGCAGCCGCTCGCGCGCGCGGTCGAGGTGTTCGGTTTCCATCTCGCTTCGCTCGACCTGCGCCAGAACTCAGGCGTGCACGAGCAGGTGGTGGCCGAACTGCTGCGCCTCGCCGGCGTGCACGGCGAGTATGCGGCGCTCGCCGAGCCAGAGCGCATCGCCCTGCTGACGCGCGAACTGGCCGGCCCGAGGCTGCTGTACTCGCGCCATCTCGCCTACAGCGCGACGGTCGCGGGCGAGCTCGAGATCCTGCAGTCGGCGGCCGACATCCATAGCCGCTTCGGCGCCATCGCGATCCAGAATTACATCATTTCGCATTGCGAGTCGGTAAGCGATCTGCTCGAAGTGGGCGTGCTGCTGAAGGAAGTCGGGCTGCTTGCGCCCGGCGAGCCGGCCCGGCTCGGTCTCAACATCGTTCCGCTGTTCGAGACCATAGCCGACCTCGGCCGCTGCGGCAGCATCATGTCCGAAGCCTTCGCGCTCGAGACCTACCGCCACTGGCTGGACGCGCGCGGCAAGGTGCAGGAGGTGATGCTCGGCTACTCCGACAGCAACAAGGACGGGGGCTATGTCAGCGCCAACTGGGCGCTGTACCAGGCCGAAGAGAGCATGGTCGCGGTGTTCCGCAAACACGGCATCCGCCTGCGCCTGTTCCATGGGCGCGGCGGCTCGGTCGGCCGCGGCGGCGGGCCCGCCTACGAGGCCATCCTGGCGCAGCCTCCGGGCAGCGTGGACGGGATGCTGCGCCTGACCGAGCAGGGCGAAACCATCGCGAGCAAGTATTCCGACGCGCAGCTGGGGCGCGAAAATCTGGAGACCCTGGTCGCGGCCACCCTGGAGGCGAGCCTGCTCCACGCGGACGGCCCGGACGAGGCGACGGTGCGCTACGCCGAGGTCATGACGCAACTGAGCGAGCATGCGTATCGGGCGTATCGCCGGCTGGTCTACGACACTCCCGGTTTCGTTGAGTACTTCCGCATGACCACGCCGATCGCGGAGATCGCCGAACTCAATATCGGCAGCCGGCCGGCTTCGCGCAAGGCCTCCTGGGGGATCGAGGACCTGCGCGCCATTCCCTGGGTGTTCAGCTGGGCGCAGTGCCGCGTGCTGCTGCCCGGCTGGTATGGATTTGCCAGCGCCGTCGAGGCCTGGCTCGCCGAGCACCCGCAGGGCATGGACACCTTGAGGCAGATGTATCAGCGCTGGCCGTTTTTCCGCAGCGTCGTATCCAATATGGACATGGTGCTCGCCAAGACCGACCTGTCGATCGCCTCGCGCTACGCCGAATTGCTCGAGGACGCGGCGCTGCGCGAGCCGGTGCTGGCGCGCATCGGCGAGGAGTTGAACAATTCGATCGGCTATCTGTTGCAGATCAGCGGGCAGCCGGCGCTGCTCGCCAACAATCCCGAACTAGCGCAAAGCATCCGCAGCCGGATTCCCTATCTCGATCCGCTCAACCACTTGCAGATCGAGTTGCTGCGCCGCTATCGCGCGGGCGACACCGACGAGCTGACCCGGCGCGGCATTCACTTGAGCATCAACGGGCTCACCGCCGGCTTGCGCAACAGCGGCTAACTGCACGGTTTATTCGGCTGAATCCCAGGTTTCTCCGGCAGCGGCTTTACGCAGGCCGGGTTTTGTGGAAGTATGTGCCCGCGGTGCGCAGAGTCCCCCGGCACAGATCGGGGGCGGGAGCACCGGACGGATCCCGGCGAAGACCGGGACCGCCGGGACAGGTTCGACTCGAGGCCTTGCCTTGGGGAGCAATCGTCCGACACAGGAGGGTGGATGCATCAGATCCAAGCGGCAATTGGAAGCAGTCTGCTGGCTGTCGAGCGCGTGTCCGTGCACTTCGGCGGCATCGTGGCGCTCGATGGCGTCTCGTTCGACATCGCCCCGGGGCAGATCGCCGGTTTGATCGGACCCAACGGCGCCGGCAAGACCACGCTGTTCAACTGCCTCTCCCGGCTCTACGCCTGCCAGGGCGGCCAGATCGTGTTCGATGGCCGGCCTTTGCTTTCCATCCCCCGGCACAGCATCGCCGCAGCGGGCATCGGCCGCACCTTCCAGAACCTCGCGCTGTTCCGCACCATGACCGTCCAGGACAATGTGATGCTGGGCCGCCACTGCCGCACCAGGAGCGGTTTCCTTTCCAATGCGCTGCGCCTGCCGCGGGTGGCGCGCGAGGAGCGGGCCTCGGCCGATAAGGCATGCGAACTGGTCGCGTTCCTCGGCCTGGAGGCGGCGGCCGGCAAGCGCGTGTCCGACCTTCCCTTCGGCACGCAGAAACGCGTCGAGCTCGCGCGCGCGCTCGCCAGCGAGCCCAAGCTGCTGTTGCTGGACGAGCCGGCGAGCGGCCTCAATCACGAGGAAGTGGACACGCTCGGGAAGCTGATCCGCGACATCCGCGACCGGCTGGGCGTGACCGTGCTTCTGGTCGAGCACCACATGAGCCTGGTGATGAGCGTCTCCGACAAAGTGGTCGCGCTCAACTTCGGGCGCAAGATCGCGGAGGGCACGCCAGCCGAGGTGCAGCAGCACCCCGAGGTGGTGCAGGCCTATTTGGGGAACAGCGCCTGATGGCGGCGCTGCTGCAGGTTTCGAACCTGCACGCCGCCTACGGGCCGACGCGGGTGCTGCACGGCATCGACTTTGCCCTCGAGGAGGGCTCGATCACGGCCTTGCTCGGCGCCAACGGCGCCGGCAAGACGACGACGCTGCGCGCGCTTTGCAGCATGGTGCAGACCTCGGGTGAGATCCGCTTCGGCGGCGCGCGCATCGACGGCCGCGCGACCGAGGATATCGTGCGCCTGGGCATAGCCCATGTCCCGGACGGCCGCGGCACTTTCGTCAACCTCTCCACCGAAGAAAATCTGCGCCTGGGCGCCTATGTGCGCAAGGACAAGCGGGCGGTCGAGCAGGATTTCGAGCGCATCTACGCCTATTTCCCGCGCCTGAAGGAACGCCGCCATCAGCAGGCCGGCACGCTCTCCGGCGGCGAGCAGCAGATGCTGGCGGTATCGCGCGCGTTGATGCTGCGGCCGCGGCTGCTGCTGCTGGACGAACCATCTTTCGGTCTGGCGCCGTTGATCGTGCGCGAGATTTTCGACATCATGCGCGCGATCAACCAGAGCGAGAAAGTCAGCATCCTGCTGGTGGAGCAGAACGCGGCGATGGCCCTGGACCTGGCGGATCACGCCTACCTGATCGAGACCGGCCGCGTGGTGCTCTCCGGCAGCGCGCACGAAATCAAGCAGAACGACGCCGTGCGGCGCTCGTATCTGGGTTATTAGCTCGCACGCAAGCGGACAAGGACATTCGATGGATGCCTTCCTGAACCAGGTATTCGCCGGCCTCGCCACCGGGGGCATCTACGCCAGCGTCGCGCTGGCGCTGGTGATGATCTACCAGGCGACGCACCTGGTGAATTTCGCCCAGGGCGAGATCGCCATGTTCTCGACTTACATCGCCTGGACCTTGATCGACGCGGGCATGCCCTACTGGCCGGCGTTTTTCCTCACGGTTGCGATCGCTTTCGTCCTTGGCGTGCTGATCGAGCGCATCATCGTGCGCCCGGTGGAGCAGGCGCCGGTGCTCTCGGTGGTGGTCGTGTTCATCGGCCTGCTGGTTATTTTCAACAGCCTCGCAGGCTGGATCTACACCTACACCATCAAGGTGTTTCCGAGCCCGTTCCCGAAAGAGCCGGTGCATCTGGGCGGTCACTTCTTTTCCGCGCACCAGATCGGCGCTGTCGGCGTCACCCTCGTGGTGCTGGCCTTGCTGTACGCATTCTTCCGTTTCACCCCGCTGGGCTTGGCGATGCGCGCCGCGGCGCAGAACCCGGAATCGAGCCGCCTGGTCGGCATTCGCGTCGGCTGGATGCTGGCTCTGGGCTGGGGCCTCGCGGCGGCGATCGGCGCGATTGCCGGCATGATGGTCGCGCCCACGGTCTATCTCGACCCGAACATGATGGCGGGCATCCTGCTCTATGCGTTCGCGGCGGCGCTCCTCGGCGGTATCGACAGTCCCGGCGGCGCGGTGCTCGGCGGCTTCATCGTCGGCGTGCTGGAGAACCTGCTCGGCGCTTATGTGATCGGCAACGAGCTCAAGCTCGCGTTCGCGCTGGTGCTGATCATCGGGGTGCTGGTGATCCGGCCCTCGGGCCTGTTCGGCAAGATTCACGTAACCAGGGTATGAACGCATGATGCCTGCATCGCCCGCTACCGCCAAATCGAACAAGCCGCGGGTCATCGCCTTTGCCGCGCTGCTGTTGGCGGTTTGCGCGCTGCCGTTCCTGGTGAGCAACTACCACACGTTCCAGCTGACGCTGGTGCTGGTGTATGCGATCGCGCTGCTGGGGCTCAATATCCTGACCGGCTACAACGGCCAGATTTCGCTCGGCCACGGTGCGTTCTACGCGATCGGCGCTTACGTCGCGGCGATCCTGATGGACAAATTCGGCGTGCCCTACTGGCTTACCGTGCCAGTGGCAGGCGTTGTGTGCCTGGCGGCCGGCTTCCTGTTCGGCCTGCCGGCATTGCGCCTGGAAGGACTCTACCTCGCCCTGGCCACCTTCGCCCTGGGCGTGTCGATGCCGCAACTGCTCAAGGACAGGCATCTTGAGTACTGGACCGGCGGCGTGCAGGGCATAGTCATCATGAAGCCCGACCCGCCCTTCGGATTGCCGATCAACCAGGACCAATGGCTCTACTACTTCACTCTGGCAGTGATGCTGGTGATGTTCCTGCTCGGCTGGAACCTGCTGCGCGGCCGCGTCGGGCGCTCGCTCATCGCCATCCGCGACCAGCCGATCGCCGCGGAGGCCATGGGGGTGAACAATGCGCTGTACAAGTCCCTCGCCTTTGGCGTCTCGGCGATGTACACGGGTGTCGCCGGAGCCCTGGGCGCAATCGCGGTGCAGTTCGTCGCGCCCGACAGTTTCAACATCTTTCTGTCGATCACCTTCCTCGTCGGCATCGTGATCGGCGGCTTGGCGTCTATCCCGGGTGCTATCTACGGCGCGATATTCATCCAGTTCGTGCCCAATATCGCCGACCAGATTTCCAAGGCGGCGCCGTGGGCGATCTATGGCGTGTTCATGATCGGATTCATGTATGTGATGCCGGTCGGCGTGGCGGGCGCCATCCGCATGGCCTTGGCGCGGATCAGGCGCAAGGCAGGCGGCATCGAGCAGCATTCCGGGTGAATTGACCCGAGTACCACAAAGGCTGTCTCCGCATGTTCGAAGCAGTCTTTGATTCAGAGGGGCGTGAGGGGACGTGTCTCCTCATTTTGTCAATCACGCAAAGGAGGTCAGCATGTCAACCAGGCAATTGTTAGTTTCAGCGACTGTGATAGCCGGGCTTGCGCTCGGTACATCGGCGGCGTTGGCGCAGAAGAAATACGATACCGGCGCGACCGACAAGGAAATCAAGATCGGCAACATCATGCCCTACAGCGGCCCCGCCTCCGCCTACGGCACCATCGGCAAGGTCGATGCCGCGTACTTCAAGAAAATCAACGACGAGGGCGGCATCAACGGACGCAAGATCAACTTCATCAGCGTCGACGACGGCTACAGCCCGCCGAAAGCGGTGGAAATGGCACGGCGCCTGGTGGAGCAGGACCAGGTGCTGTTCATCTTTAACTCCCTGGGTACCCCGTCCAATTCCGCGATCCACAAGTACATGAACGCGAAAAAGGTGCCGCAACTGTTCGTCGCCACCGGCGCGAGCAAGTGGGGCGATCCGAAAGACTTTCCCTGGACCATGGGCTGGCAGCCCAACTATCAGGCCGAGGCCGCGATCTACGCCAAGCACATTCTGCAAACCAAGCCGGATGCGAAAATCGCCGTGCTCTACCAGAACGACGACTACGGCAAGGACTACCTGAAGGGTTTCGAAGACGGGCTGGGTGCCAAGGCAAAAACGATGATCGTCGCCAAGGCTTCCTACGAGACCAGCGATCCGACCGTGGACTCGCAGATCGTGCAGCTGCAGGCATCCGGAGCCAATGTCTTTTTCAACATCACCACGCCCAAGTTCGCCGCGCAGGCGATCCGCAAGGCCTACGACATCGGCTGGAAGCCCGTGCAGTATCTGAACAACGTAGGCGCCTCGATCGGGTCGGTGCTGACACCGGCAGGCCTGGAGAAATCGGTCGGCCTGATCACGATCGCCTATCTCAAGGACCAGAACGACAAGCAGTGGGATAAGGACCCGGGAATGAATGAGTTCAGAGCCTTCATGAAGAAGTATTATCCCGAGGGCAATCTTTCCGATGGGTCCAACGTCGTCGGCTATGGGGTGGCGCAAACGCTGGTGCAGGTGCTCAAGCAATGCGGCGACAACCTCACGCGCGAGAACGTGATGAAGCAGGCGGCGAACATCAAGGACCTGCAGCTCAACGTCGCCTTGCCCGGCATCAAGATCAACACCGGCCCGAACGATTTCCGCCCGTTCGAATCGATGCAATTGCAGCGCTTCGACGGCAAGGAGTGGGTGTTGTTCGGCGAGGTGATAGGCAAGTAGCGCGCACGCAGCAGCGCGGCGTCGCATCGGTTCGTGACCGACACGAGCTTGATGCGCGCCTCGCGGCGCTCCTGGTCCGAGTCACTTAAGGGTCGTGGCT
>Ga0208716_1000213_pt1 | contig 24285 bp, 24 predicted proteins | sample NGESurdeep092012_8_FD_184482 | JGI IMG/M metagenome (GOLD analysis project Ga0208716, IMG submission 184482) | Arctic peat soil microbial communities from Barrow, Alaska - NGEE Surface sample 415-3 deep-092012 (SPAdes) | ecosystem: Environmental > Terrestrial > Soil > Wetlands > Peat ...
TCAGAGAAATCCCGATGCGGACAGGGCTCAGCCGAACCCTCGTGATCAGCACCGCAGCCAGACCTATGAGCCCGGCCGGAAGAAGCAGCACAACGGGTCCCGGTGCGACACCCCCGGCCGCCACATGCGCCGCCAGCGCCAGAACGAAGCCCACGACGCCAAGCGAGGCCGCACGCAGCCCGCGCAGCAAACCCGTGGTCGGCGACAACATAGCCGACACTCTACTGAGTCGCCTGCCGCCCGAGCGCGGATTTGGGGAAGCCGAGCGCTCTGCCATCCCGGCAGGGTGGCCAGGACCCGTCAGAGACCCTCCGCGCTGCTGCGACGCACAGCAGTGCTCTGACCAACGTCCTGGGGAGGTGGATCGAACCTCAGACAGGTTCGCAACCCCGGCTTAGGGTGTGGGCATGACCACGAGACCCGGCTTTGCGCCACAGGCCGAGAAGCTGCCTCTGATCCTGGCTGCTGTCGCCGTGGTTGCCGTGGTCATCCCGGCCGGTCTGCTCGGGGGCGCGTTCGCTGCCCCGGTCGCCGGGCTACCGGACGTCGGCCCCCTCGTGCGCTGGGGAATTCCGATAGTGCGGGCCATTCACGACCTCGCGGCGGCGAGCACTGTGGGCCTGCTCGTGGTGGCGGCGACGATCATCCCTGAGGCACGCAACACCTCCCGCAGGGTCACCGCAGCCCGCTACGCATGCGCCTCCGGTGTCGTCTGGGTGGTGGCCGGACTCATCGGACTGGTGTTCTCGTTCGCCGATATCTCAGGCACTGCACTGACCGACCCGAGCTTCGGAGCCCAGTTCCAGACCTTCGTCTTCCAGCTCGAGTTCCTGCGTGTCGCCGCCCTCAGCTTCGCGATGGCGTTGGTGGTGACCATGGGCGCTGCCGTTGTCCGGCGACGTTCAGGGATGGTCCTCCTCGCTGCGCTCAGCATCCTGGCGATACTTCCACTTTCCTTGGCGGGTCATGCCTCGGGCGCCGCCAGCCATGACCTGGCGGTCAACTCCCTTGCAGTGCACCTGGTTTCAGCAGTCCTGTGGGTCGGGGGTCTGCTCGCGCTGGCAATGCTGCGGCCGCAGCTCGGCAAAGCGCTCGGGGTCAGCGTCCAGAGGTACTCAGTTCTGGCCGGGTGGTGCTTCGTCGCCGTCGCAGTGTCAGGGGCGGTCAACGCCTGGATCCGGATCGGCTCGGTCGGCAATCTGGCGTCGGGCTACGGCGTGCTGGTGATCCTCAAGGTCGTCGCGCTGGTCGCGCTCGGTGTCGCAGGCTGGCAGCAACGCTCACGAAGTGTGGACCGGATTGCCGAGGATCCGCTCGCGGGGCGGTTGTTCGGGCGGCTGGCCCTCATCGAGGCCGTCATGATGAGCGCCGCTTTCGCCCTGGGGGCCGCGCTGTCACGTAGTGCGCCGCCGGGCATGGACATGCCAGCAGTCAGTCCGGACCCGGCATACGCCCTGACCGGCTATCCCGCTCCCGCGGGCCCGCTCACCGCTGGTGGCTGGTTCACGATCTGGCGCATCGACTGGCTGTGGCTGGCGGTGGCGGCGATCGCCGTGACCCTCTATCTCGTCGGCGTCCGCCGGATGCGGGTTCGGGGCGACTCTTGGCCGGTGTTGCGAACCATCGGCTGGGTTCTGGGCTGGGTGGTCGTCGTGTGGGCCACCAGCGGGGCGCCTGGTGTCTACGGGCGAGTTCTGTTCTCGGTGCACATGGTCATGCACATGACGGTCTCGATGGCGGCTCCGATCCTGATGGTGCTGGCCGCCCCGGTCACCCTCGCCCTGCGGACCCTGACGCCGCGCCGCGACCACACCCTGGGACCTCGCGAGCTGTTGCTGGCTCTGGTGCACTCCAGATACTTCGCGGTGGTCGGCAACCCGATCGTCGCAGCCGTCATCTTCTTCGGCAGCCTGATCGTGTTCTACTTCTCTCCGCTGTTCGAGCTGGCCCTCCGCACTCACACCGGGCACGTCCTGATGACCACCCATTTCCTGCTCGCCGGGTACCTCTTCGCGTGGGTCCTCGTGGGCATCGACCCCGGGCCCAGGCGCTGGCCACCCGCGATCCTGCTGGTCATCCTCTTCGGCACGATCTCGTTCCACGCGTTCTTCGGGGTCGCCCTGACGACGGGCACGACCTTGTTGGCACCCACCTTCTTCCATGCCCTGCACCTGCCGTGGAGTGTGGATCTGCTCGCCGACCAACGCACTGGTGGCGCGGTCGCCTGGGGGATCGGCGAGCTCCCGACGCTGATCCTGGCCCTGTTGGTCACCATGGCGTGGGTGCGTTCCGACAGTGCCGAGACCACGCGGCTGGACCGCCAGGCCGATCGTGACGACGACACTGAGCTGAAGGCGTACAACGCCCACCTGAGCGCGCTTTCCGGACGGGCAGATGCGACTGAGCCCACCGCGCCCACCCCACACGCCCCCCCAAACCAGCCCAGATCAGGAGTGTGACAATGCGCATCGCCGTGATCCAGCTCGGGTATGACGACCGGGAGCCTGTCGTTGACCGGGTCACCCGGGCTGCCGGTCTTGTCCGCGCTCAGGAAGGTCACGACCTCGTCGTGATGCCGGAGCTGTGGGCCCCGGGTGGTTTCGCCTACAAGCGGTGGGAAGAGCGCGCCGAGCCCGTTGACGGCCCGGTCGCCTCGGTGATGTCGGCCGCAGCCCGGGACGCCGGTGTCATGCTGCACGCGGGGTCGATTGTCGAGCGTCCGTCCGAGGCTGCCCGCGGTCCCGAGGGTAAGCACCTGTGGAACACCTCGCTCGTCTTCGCCTCAGACGGGAGCTTGGCGGCGACCTACCGCAAGATTCATCGCTTCGGCTTCGGCCAGGGTGAGCCGCTGCTGATGGAGGCCGGAGACGCTCTGTCGCTGGTCGATGTGCCCGACTCGTCGTCCCCAGCCGGAACTGCCCGTGCCGCGCTGTCGACCTGTTATGACCTCCGCTTCCCCGAGTTGTATCGGGCCCAGCTTGACGCTGGCGCAACGCTTTTCGTCATACCGGCCGCCTGGCCTGCGGCGCGGCTGCGGCACTGGACTCTGCTCGCTCATGCCCGCGCGATCGAGAACCAGTGCGTCGTCGTGGCCTGCAATACGGCAGGCACCCACGCAGGCGTGGAGATGGGCGGACACAGCCAGGTTGTGCTGCCGACCGGGGACGTGCTGGCCATGGCGGGCAGCGACGAGCAGGTGCTCAGCGTCGAGGTCGACATGAGCGTGGTCTCGGACTACCGCACGAGCTTCCCGGTCCTGCGCGATCGCCGGCTCCCGCTGCTCCGCGATCGCCGGCGCCCGCCGGGGTGAGGTGACTGTCCACCTGGCGCAGGCCTGTCATTGATCGGGTAGGCGCGATCCTGCGCGATCAGTGACGTACCAGCGCCATGTGGGGATCAGCTGGCTAGAACGCGTCCTCGGACACGTCCATCAGGGAGTTGTCCGTCGCTTCGGCGATCTGGCGCTCAGCGGCGATCTTGGGCAGAACCGTGCGCGCGAAGAAGGACGCTGCCGCGATCTTGCCCTCGTAGAAGCTCTTGTCCTTGGCCGATGCGGTGCCGGCGTCGAGGGCGGCCTTGGCAATCTCGGCCTGACGTAGCAGCAGCCATCCGACGACCAGGTCGCCGGCGCAGAGCAGGAGACGAGAAGTGTTCTGGCCGACCTTGTAGAGGTTGGTGACTGAGCTCCCGTTGCCCGCTGACGGGTCTGAGTTCATGAGCTCGGCGACCATGAACCCCAGGATGCCCTGCACGTCCTCAAGCCCCTTGCCGAGCAGTTCGCGCTCGGTGTGCTGGAAGTCCGAGTCGGCGGCGGCCTTGACGAACTCCTGCATCTGCGTCGACAGGTGGGTCAGCGCCTTGCCCTTGTCGCGAATGATCTTGCGGAAAAAGAAGTCCAGACCCTGGATGGCCGTGGTGCCCTCGTACAGCGTGTCGATCTTGGCGTCCCGGACGTACTGCTCGATCGGGTAGTCCTGCAGGAACCCCGAGCCACCGAGGGTCTGCAACGACTCGGTGCCGAGCAGCACCCAGGCCCGTTCGGAGCCGACGCCCTTGACGATCGGCAACAGGAGGTCGTTGACCCTGCCGGCCATCGCGGCATCAGAGTCCTTCTCGAGCTCATCGGAGCCGCTGGTCAGCTGCGCCTGGTCGACGATGTCCTGCTGTGTGGCGGTGTAGATGACAAGGGCTCGCAAGCCTTCGGCATACGCTTTCTGCAACATCAGGGAACGCCGTACGTCGGGGTGGTGCGTGATGCTCACGCGTGCCGCGATCTTGTTCCTCATCTGGGTCAGGTCGGCTCCCTGGACGCGTTGCTTGGCGTAGTCGAGGGCGTTGAGGTAGCCGGTCGACAGCGTGGCGATTGCCTTGGTGCCAACCATCATCCGGGCGAACTCGATGATCCGGAACATCTGCGCGATGCCGTCATGGGTGTCACCGAGCAGGGTGCCCACCGCCGGTTGCTTCTCGCCGAAGGTCAACTCGCAGGTGGTGGAAGCCTTCAGGCCCATCTTGTGCTCGAGGTTCGTCACGAATACCCCGTTGCGTTCTCCGAGCTCGCCGGTCTCGAGGTCGACGTGGAACTTGGGCACGACGAACAGCGACAGGCCCTTGGTGCCGGCGGCCCCGCCCTCGGGCCGGGCCAGGACGAAGTGCACGACGTTGTCATAGAAGTCGGCCTCGGCCGAGGTGATGAAGCGCTTGACGCCGGTGATGTGCCAGGTGCCATCTGGTTGCTGGACGGCTTTGGTGCGGCCGGCGCCCACGTCGGAGCCCGCGTCGGGCTCGGTGAGCACCATGGTGGCGCCCCACTTGTTGTCGACGATGTGGTGCGCCATCTTCTTCTGGTCATCGGTGCCCAGGCCGTAGAGGATCTTGGAGAAGGCGAAGCCGGCCGAGTACATGTGCACGGCCGGGTTCGAGCCCAGGACCAGCTCCGCGACGGCCCAGCGAAGCGACGGCGGGATGACCGTTCCGCCCAGCTCTGTGGGGACATCGAGACGCCACCACCCAGCGTCGATGTAAGCCTTGTACGACTTGGTGAAAGACGCCGGGATCGTGACCGAGCTCGTTGCCGGGTCGAACACCGGCGGGTTGCGGTCGGAGTCGAGCAGGCTCGCGGCGAGCTCGTTCTCGGCGAGGCGACCGACCTCGTGCAGGATCTCGCGGGCCGTGTCCTCGTCGACCTCGGAGTAGGGGTCGCTGCCCAGAATCTCCTGGCGGTTGAAGACCTCGAACAGGTTGAACTCAAGGTCGCGAAGATTGCTCTTGTAGTGGCCCATCGGGGTCCTCCGTGCTCGGGTTGAGGCCGGGGCGGCCGCTATTGCCTCGTCGTTACCGGCGGGTAACATCCATGATGCTACCGAAGGGTAACAAAGCGCAAGTAGTCCCATCTGACTACGGGAGAGATGTCGTTGCACCGGGTGCATCTGCCGTCAGTACTTCTTGGGTGGGAGGTAGGTTCCGCGCTGGTGAGCTTCTTCGGTGAGATGACACCCTGTGCCGCCATAGAGGATCGTGTTGTAGCCGGTGCCGAACGTCAGGTACCCGCGGTAGGTGTCCTGGAACTGGACCTCGTGATCGCTCGGACCGCTGACGACCACCTCCGGCGCTCCGAACCCGTGTTCCTTGGCCACCTCGGCAACGATCCTGACAGCCTGGTCCCACTTGGCATCCGGGAGGTTCCCCGATGAGCTCCCGGCGTTGTACAAGCGCTCCTGGCCGCCATCGAGGTTCGAGATCTCCCCCGAGCAAGCAGTCCCCCTGATCGGCTCAACATCGGGAAGCCACGCGGAAACGCCCACCTCGGCAACCAGGCGACTGCGGATGGTCTCGTACATCGACTGGTAGTCGGCCTCGACCACAGTGAGGTTCGGGCGCTTCATCAATGAGTGGAAGGCATCCTTCATCCTGTTCTCCTTTGCTGCGCTGCTGCATCCGGTGATGATCAACATGGTCAGGAGGGTTGCGATGACTCTGACCGCGCTGACTCCAGAAGCCCTGGTGGCTTCGGGAACCGTGTTCATCAGTACGTCCCCGGAATGGGCCAGGAGAGGACATCCCCAATGCCCTCACCGCTGTCGTAGACCCGCCGATCTGGCACCCCGGCCACGACGATCGACATGTTGTACTGACTGGTGCTCTTGTCGACCAGATACGAGCTGTGCCCGGTCGATTCCGTGAAGTGGCGGATCTCGCCGGTCACCGGATCCACCACTGTGGACGTCCGTGCGGAAGCGTGCTCCATCCCGCCCAGGTGTGACGGGTCGATGCCGAAGACCCCTGTGTCGCCAACCGGATCGCGTCGGGCCTCGACGTAGTAGGCATGTCCCGGGGCCAGCTTCAGATCCTGGATGTGATCCGTGCCGAGCCCCGGGGAGCCGAAGAACACGGCGTCGTCCACCCCGGTCTCCTGCCGCAGCGCCAGCCCAGCAGTGGTCGAGCCGTAGGAATGGCCGAGCAGGGTCAGGTGGGGGTCATGCTCCCGGGATGCGCCGATCCCCCGCAGGAAGGGCACCAGATTGGCGGCGCCGTCCTTCGCCGTGCTGATGGAGGCCACCGACCTGTCGGGGTTGATGAGGTCCAGCCCCAGCTCAGGAGTCTGGTAGCCGATCCAGGTGACCGTCGCTGTCGTTGAGGCTTGGGTCGGGTGGGCCCGAATGCTCTCCTGTTGGGCTCGTTGCTGCATATGGCTCATCGCTGTGTCGTAGTCCTTCATGGTGTCGGTGACGTTGCTCGTCATGCCTGGTACGAACACGGCCACGTTGTCTGCGGTCTGCACGTTGCCGTTCGCGATCGCCGCCTGCGCGCGCACCTGACTCATGTCCAGCAGGAGCAGCTGGCGCTCACCCTGGCTGGCCAGGCTCGCCTCGATCACGCTGATCGAAGCCAGCTTGTCCTTGACCTGGTCCAGTGCTGCGTCATTGTTGGTGAGGGCGCCAAGGGACCAGTCGTCAGCCAGAACGGTCTCGAGCCGCTTCCTCTCGGCTAAGAGGCGGTCGCGGTCAACGGTGAGCAGGGCACGGTTGGCGAGATCCCTGTCGGTGAAAGAGACCCCGTCGCGACTACCGATCCATTCCGGGTGCTCCCTGATCACCCGCTGTTGTTGCAACGTGCCCAGCGACCCCCACCAGGTTGCGTTGTCTGCGGGGGACCCTCGCGTCGGCGGGGCCATGGGTGGTGTTATCAGCATCGGCCTGATTGCGCTGCTGCCACCGTCCCTGCCGCTGGCAACACGTTGTGCGGCCGACTGCCCGCGAAGCTGGGCTGCGCAGGAGTCAAGGGATGCGGCCGCACCGGCCAGCAGCGGTGCAGCCTGCTGCTCCCACTGATGGGTGAGGCGCATCAGGTCGGACCCGTTCCAGCTGGCTTGAAGCTCGGCCACCGCGCGCTGGGCCAGGGTGCGAATGTCCTGGACTCTTCGGGCGGCGGTCCTCAGCGACTCCGCGTTTCGTTCCAGGACATCGGTATTCGCGCCCATTAGCTCGCTCACGCTCCCCCCATCCGCTGTGCATTCCCAATGGCTGTGTGGCCGGGGAGCCGACGCTAGCGGGCGAGGGGGATCAGGCACATGGGGAGAACTCCCCTGTCGTCAGGGGTGCTCATTCGAGAGGCTTGGCGTCCCGCCACATCGTGAACACCTCGGGTCCGCCTTCCGGCAGGGTGAACGAACCAAGCACCTCGAATCCGTGCCGCATGTACAACGGAACGTTCGCCGGGTTGGTGGCCTCCAGGTACGACGGCATCCCGGTTTGGTCGATCTGTCGAAGGTTCTCCGACAACAGCCTGAGTCCATAGCCGTGCCCCCGATGTTCGGTGCTCGTGGCCAACAGAGTCAGAAAGAAGTGCGGAACACCTCGCGGGTGCGCCAGGTCAAGCTCTTTGAGCAGGTGCAGCACCCGCGAAGCCTTCTCGCCAAGCATCTCGGCGATGGTTGCCTCCAGGGCGACTTCCTGCTCTTGCGAGAACTCGGTCTCGTTCGGGGGGATCCACACCGACGTAGCGGTGTTTCCCTGGGTCAGCCAGACCCAGGGAAAGCGCATGGCCCCGTCGACGAACATTCCCCACAACCGCCTGTGTTGCTCAGCCCTGCGGGATGGGTCCCGAAACGCCCAGCTCCAGGTCGGATCGTCATAGAAAGCGCCAACCAGGATCGAGACAACGTCGCCCGAGTCTTGCGGGGACGCGAGGCGTGGACCGAGGTTGTCCGGTGCGGTCATAGGTTCAACTCCAACGGTCGCAAGGTTGGGGAGTGAGATCCTGCAACAATCCCCCAAGACCGTTCTGAGGTAAACCCTCCCGGCACCGCTGCCACTGCTCTTGGACTAATGTGCCCGATCATGAGCATGAGGTATCTCGTTCGGGCTTGCGCTGTTGGATGCGGCGTTGTCCTGCTCGCGGGTTGCAGCAGCTCGGCTTAGGCCTACGAAGTCGCGCGGGAGGCACTTCCACAGGATTAGCAGCGGGATGAGTGTCGCCAAGAACCACCAGCCGTGGTTGGAAGCGATATCGGTTACCTTGGCTTCCGCAACAAAAGCCACCAGTACGACCCAGTGCAGCGGCCGCCAGGCCTCGCGGTTCAGGTAGAACCCCAACCTCAAGACCTCCGCTGCTCGGGCTTGCGATACGCCTGAACGTTGCCGGTGTCCGGCGCGAAACCAACACTGCGGTAGACGCGTCCGGCTGGGTTGGTGGCCTCGGTGACGATGACCCATTGGTCGCAGGCGTGGTCGCCGGCCCACCGCGCAGCAACGCCGAGGAGGTGGGACGCTAGCCCGCGCCGGCGGTGATCCTCGTCGGTGCCGACGCTCTGGTATCGCGCTGTCGTGCCGCACCGGACGATGCCCAGATCGGCGACCAGCACGCCGTCGGAGAACGCGCCGAAGGAGGCGCCCATGTTCCGATCCGAGAGCACACGTCGCGCCTGCGCCTGCGCTGTGGCGAATCGCTCGTAGCCCCGCGGATCCTGATCATTCGTTCGATCGTTCTCTGCCACGGAGCGGGCCACCGACTGCGCCCAGTCCTCGCCACACAGGCGGCGTACGGCATACCCCTCAGGGGGCGGCGCCTGCCGGGGCAGAGTGCGAGTCGTGAGTACGTCATCCAGCTCCAGTTCGACCCCCTGCGCGACCCAGGCGTCCTGGTTGTCGGGCATGTGGAACAGTCCGATCGCGACCCAGTTGGCTTCGGGAAAGGCTGCCTCGAAAGTCGCCACCCACCTGTCGGCTTCGTCCACGGCAGCTTCGTCCGTGACGAACATGCAGTTGCCCCAATGGAAGTCAGGGTTGTCCGGGGTGTGGATGACGCCCGGGAGTCAGCCGGCGAGCAGCTCGTCAAGGCGCTCATCGCCTTCGCGGACGCCATCCTCCATGCCGCTGGCGACGAAGGCGTCGCGGCCCTCGAAGGAGTCGACCAGCGACGTCGCGGTCAGTCGGGTGCGGCCGTCGCCAAGGTCCTCCAAGGTCAGCTTCTCGAGCGCCACCCCGTCGGGCACTCCCTCGAAGGTGAAGGTCTGGACGATGAGCTCGGGGTCGGTGTGGGCCCGGAACACCTTTGCCGGCGGGGCGAACTCTCGGGTGATCCGCACAAGGGGGACGTGGGGGTCGACAGCGATCTCGGTCTGGTGGGTGCTGGTCGTGGTCATCTTCGTGCTCCTATCCGGTGTGGTTTGGGTGGTGGGGTGGTTCGGATGGTGGGGTGGGTTCGACGTCATCCGGCATCGACCGCAGGATGTCGTCGAGGCGACGGTAGCGCTCCTCGGCCTGGCGGCGGTAGCGCTCGATCCACTTGGTCATCAGGTCGAGGACCTCCGCCTCGAGGTGCACCGGACGGCGCTGGGCCTCCCGGCTGCGGCTCACCAGACCAGCGTCTTTCAGCACCTTGAGGTGCTTGGAGACTGCCTGGACACTCACGTCGTACGGCTCGGCGAGCTCGTTGACGGTGGCATCTCCGACAGCGAGCCTGGCGACCATGTCACGCCGGGTGGGATCGGCCAGGGCCGAGAACCCTGGGAGCGGAACGCCCGGCGTTACCCCTTCGCGGCGCGGGTGGCCACCGCGGCGACCAGGGGTTTCATGAAGGATGGGGGGACGGGTGTGCCGAAGCTCCCGGCGACGACCTGAGCCTGGATCAGCGGGCCGGTGATGAAGGTGAGGTTCTGGTAGATCGCCACCTGCTTGCCGTTGGCGGTGACCTTGATGGTGCCGGTGCCGGTAGCGACGACGTTCGCGGGCCCGCCAGCCGATCCAGGCGTGAACGTCAGCGACGCCGAGGGCGAAGTCCCGGGAATGCGCCGAGGCCACCTTGTCGGGGTAGGTGTTGCGCACCCCCACGCATTTTGCCAAGGTCGCTTGCGTGGCGGCATTGCTGGGATCGGTCTTGTGTGGCGTGCCCTTCCAGCCCTTGGGGAGGTCGCGCCGGGATGCGGAGGTACGAGGTGGACGGCTGAGCGATCTGCCGGAAGAGGTGCGAATGCAGAGGAGCCTCCCGGCGAATGCGAAGCAGCCTCCCGGGTGGAGGCTGCTTCGCATTCGGCCCTGAGCGCCCGGACGCCCCTCGACCCGCTTCCGGAAACCAGTGCTGCAGGACGATGACTCTTGGATCGTCCATAAGGAATGGCCCGGTCAGGCTGTTTGCCTCGACTTGTCTGAGGCCAGGGCGTAGAAGAACAGCGCCACCGGCCGGTACATGGCGTGGGCGAACTTGGTGAACGGCAGCAGGAGCATGAGCTCCATGGCGACGGCGACGTGGAACAGGAAGACCCAGTACCCCCACGCCGGCGCACCCGGAAGGTAGAGCGCCAGCTCGATGAAGAACCCGGTTGCGCCGGTGATCCACAGAAGCACGAGCAGGAGCCAGTCCGACGCCGTGGTGAACTGCGCCGCGCGGTTGACCTGGCGCACGCGGTTGACCATGAACATGCTCACGCCATACACCAAGCACATCCCGGCGACCGTCCCGATCAGACGAGATGGGTACCACAGCGGGATCGGTGTCCCGGTCTCCTTGACCCCGATCAGGGCAAGGCCCCAGTCGAGGACCGTCGCGCTGAACAGGCCGAGGAAACCCCAGATCGTCAGCGCATGGATCAGCCACCGCCGGCGGTACAACGGCTCGACCGGGTTGTCGTCCTTACAGTCCTCGCGGTACCGGCGCTGGCCCAGCGACTCGACTCCGAGCGCCGCCCAGAGTGCCTTGGCGGTCCTGGACAGGTGGGCACGGCCGCCGAACATCGTCGGGAGGCTGACCCCTTCACTTCGGGCGACCCGTCGAGCCATCGAGGTGACACCGAAGACCCCGGCCAGCGCCAGCACACCCATCACAGCGACGCCGGTCCAGTGGATCAGCCCCTCGGGGATGAACGCGAAGAGCGCGAGTGACGCTCCGTCCTGCGGGCCGTGGGAGGCGTACATGAAGACGGCGAAGAACGCTGCCAACACAGTCGCGATCAGCGACCCCATGACCGGTCGGGTGTACAGGATCCTGGCGAGCCCGGTCGGCTCGTAGCTCGCGATGGCGTACCGCCGGGCGGCAGCCATGAACTCACTGGGATCCGCCTCGGTCGGGCAGCTGTCGGAGCACAGACCGCACTGATAGCACGTCCACAGCTCCTTGCTCGAGAGCAGCTCGTCCCTCATGCCCACCTGGGCGTACCGGATGATCCGGCGCGGGAACGTGCTGTCGTTGTCCACCAGCGGACAGATCGCCGTACAGGTGCCACAGCTGAAGCAGGCCGAGACATCGGCCGCTCCAAAACGCTTGAGATCGGACAGGAGCTCGGTGTCAATGAGCCTGGGTGTCGTGGTGGTCATGAGGTCGCCTCCTGGCGAACGCTTGCGTAGCGGAAGTAGCCCTCATCGGTCGGGTCCGGGACCTCGACGACGTGGCCGTAGCGGCGCATGCCCATGACCCAGAAGAGCACCTCGTTGCTCGGATGGCCGAGGTGCTCGGCGATCTCGGGAACGGTGAGCGGTCCCGCCCTCAGTGCCCAGAGGATCGGGCTGTGCATCATCGGCTCCTCGCGAATGATCTCGCGGGGGTCCCTCAACGTGGTACTCATGAGACCGGCTCCTTTGCCAGGCTGTCGATCGAGGCCCGCATCTGGGCGTCGGTGTATCCGAGCAGGTCGATCGCGTCCTCCGGGCACACCGGGACGCACCCACCGCACCCCTTGCAGACGGCCGCACTGATCTCCGCCACCTTGCGCCCATCGGTATCGACCGCGGTGATGGCGTCGTACGGGCAGCTGGCCAGGCACTTGTCGGTGCATCCCGTGCAGGCCGCCGTGTCCACGGTGGCCACCAGCGGGTCGAGCTCGGCAAATCCCTTCAGGAGGATCCCCGCGCTCTGGGTGACCGCAGCCAGACCGGACGCGACGCTCTCCGACAGGGTCTTCGGACTCTGGCAGGCACCCGCGATCATCACGCCGGCCACGACGGTCTCGACCGGGCGCAGCTTGGGGTGGATCTCGTTGTAGAACCCGTCGACGCCGACCGGGAGCTTCAGGACGCTTGTCAGGTCCTGGTTCTTGCGAGGCACCATGCCGGTGACGAGCACCACCAGATCGGCCGGGAGCGTGAGCTCCTCGTTGCCGGTCTGGGTGTCGACGACGGTCACTGCCAGGCGTCCGTCAGCCATCTTGGCCACCGAGGGTGGCGTCTCGTCCGGGAACTTCATGTACACCGAGCCACGCTCGCGCGACTCCGAGTACATGAGCTCGAACTTGCCGTAGGTCCGGATGTCGCGGTGCAGGTGGTACTGGCGCAGCGTGGAGTCTCGTGCCGCGATCTTCAGCGACGCGTGCACGGTGGCCGCGCAGCAGAACTTCGAGCAGTACTCGTTGCCGCCGGCGGGCTGCCGGTTGCCGACGCAGTAGACGTACGCGATCGTGCGGACCGGCTTGCCCTTGTAGATCAGCGGGCCTGTGGAGCCATCGACGAGCTTCGTGAACTCCGGCAGCGTGACAACTCCCTCGATGCCGTATCCGAACTCGCCGACCTCGGGCTGGTAGGTATCGAACCCGGTGGCGACCACGATGGTCCCGACCTCGGCCGTGACCACGTCGGCTTGACCGCCCTTGACGCGGACCTCCGTGACGTAGTTGCCGAAGCTGCCCGACTTGGACACGAGCTCGGCGTCGGTCAAGACGGTGATCGACGGCCGCTTCGCGACCTCCGCCACGAGGAAGTCGATCTGCTCGCGGCCGCTGTGCTCGTTCGGGTACATCGGACCGAGCTCGCCGACCCACCCGCCGAGCTTGGACGCACGCTCGACGATGACGACACCGAGCCCGATGTCGGCCAGCCCGACGGCTGCCCGCAGGCCGGCGACCCCGCCGCCGACCACCATGGTCCTGGGAAGCGTCTTGACGACGAGCGGCTCGAGCGGCCTGGACAACCTCGTCTTGGCGACACCAGCCCTGACCAGGCCGATCGCTTTTTCGGTCGCGCCCTCGTGGTCGTCCGTGTGAGCCCAGGAACACTGCTCACGGACGTTCACCTGGGTGTAGGAGTACGGGTTGAGGTCCGCTCGCTTCGAGACACCCTGGAAGGTGATCTGGTGAAGCTTGGGCGAGCAGGACGCCACGACCAGGCCGTCCAGCCCCTTGTCCCTGATGGCCTGGACCATCTCCTTCTGAGTGCCGTCGGAGCACGCGAACAACGTGGTCTCGGAGACCACCACGTCCGGTTCGTCCTTCAGGGCATCTCGGACCTTGGCCACGTCGACGTAGTCGGAGATGTTCCCGCCACAGTGACAGATGAAGACGCCGATGCGCCGCTGTTCGCTGGTTCCGGTGCCTGCCTGCTCGCTCATACCAGCGCCTCTGTCATCTTGGGGGTCTCGGTGAGCTGCTTGCTCTTTACTGCATTGATGTGAGCAGCCTCGAGGTGAGCAGCGACCTGGGCGACCGCGGCTCCCGCGTGCAGGATTGTGTCGACGATGTCCTTGGCTCCCGCGGACGTTCCGGCGACGAAGACGCCGGGGATGTCGGTCCGGCCGGGGTCGAGATCCCCATCGGGCTCGGCGACGTAGAAGTACTCGTCCAGGCCCAGCTTCTCGCCGGTGAAGAGACGCTCCACATCCCTGTTCGGCTGGATTCCCACGGCGAGCACCACGAGGTCGTACTCGGCCTCGACGATCTTGCCGCCGTTCTCGATGTCCTCGTAGCGCAGGATGAGGTCCCCGTTGTCCTTCTCGGTGATCTTGGCCACGCGCCCCTTGATGTAGGTGGCGCCCATGTCCTTGGACTGCTCATAGAACTCGTTGTAGCGCTTGCCTGCTGCGCGGATGTCCATGTAGTGCATGGTCACGTCGGCCAGCGGCAGCGAGCCCATGATGAGCTGGTTCTGCTTGACCGAGTACATGCAGCAGACCTTCGAGCACAGCGGGTTGCCGGACGTCTTGTCGCGCGATCCGGTGCACGAGACGTAGGCGATGCGGTCAGGCACCTTCCCGTCGCCGGGCCGAAGAATCGTGTTGAACGGACGCGTCGGCGCGAGCAGGCGATCCATCTGCGTGCCGGTGATCACGTTCGCATAGGTGCCGTAGCCATACTCAGGCTTCAGGTCCGCTGCGAAGAGCTTGTAGCCGGTCGAGACGACGACCGCGCCGACCGTGAAGTCCGTGGTCTTCTCCCGCTGGTCGAAGTTGATGGCGTCAGCTGGGCACGCCTTGACGCACTCCTGGCACTCCGAACAGACGCCGCAGTCCATGCAGCCACCGGCACCTGCCCTCGCCTCTGCCTCGCTCATCGCGGGCTCGAGCTCGCCGAAGTCCGTAGGAGCGGGTGAGAAGGTGGTGCCCGCGACCACGGGCTCCCGCTCGGTGTAGTTCGTCTGGCGGGCCATGACCTCGGTCTTGTCCACCACCCCGAGCAGGCTGTCCAGCGCCGGGAACTCACCGAGCGGGCGACCCTGGACGAAATTGTCGATCGCGGCGGCGGCGCGCCGGCCGGCGCCGACCGCCCGGGTGATGTCGCTCGCGCCAGTGGTGACGTCACCTGCGGCGAACAGGTACGGGACCTCGGTCTGCAGAGTCGTCGGGTCAACAGCGATCCGGTTGCTCTTGGCGACACCCGTCAGGCTCTCGTACGGTGCCTGGTCGGGCGCCATCCCGATCGCCGAGATCACGGCATCGCAGGGGATCACGAACTCGCTGCCGGCGACCGGCTCGGGGCGGCGACGGCCGGACTCGTCGGGCTGGCCGAGCTGCATCTTCTGGCAGCGCAAGCCAGTTACTTTGCCGCCCGCGCCGGCGACAACAGATACCGGTGCCACGAGGAACTCGAAGGTGACGCCTTCCTTCTCGGCGTCGTCGACCTCGGCGATGTGGGCGGGCATCTGCTCGCGACCGCGCCGGTAGGCGACCCGAACCTCGAGTGCGCCGCGACGCCGAGCCGTGCGGGCGGTGTCCATCGCGACGTTCCCGCCACCGACGATGACGACGCGCTTGCCGGTCAGGTCGGGGGTCTCGCCGAGGCTCACCTGCCGCAGATATTCCAGGCCGGTGAGCACGCCGTCGGACTCCTCGCCCGGTACGCCGAGCGAGGTCGCGAGCGGGGTGCCGGTCGCGAGCAGCACGGCGTCGTAGCCCTCGGCCTTGAGGGCCTCAAGGTCATGCACGGTCGTGGAGGTGACGATCTCGACACCGATCCCCGTGACGTTGGCGATGTCCTGCTCGACGACCTCCTGCGGAAGCCGGTAGGTGGGCAGTGCATGGCGCAGGAAGCCGCCGGCCTGGGCCTCGGCCTCCAGGATCCGCACCTGGTAGCCGAGGCGGGCCAGCTGCCAGGCCGCAGTCAGACCGGCCGGCCCGGAGCCGACGATCGCGACGCTCTTGCCGTTTGGCTCTGGGCGTTCGATGCCAGCGTCGCCCATCTCGTCGTAGTGGCGGTCGGCGACGAAGCGCTTGAGCCGGCGGATCGGGATTGCCGCCTCGAGGTCCCCGCGGCTGCACTCGCTCTCGCACGGCGCGTAGCAGGCCCGTCCCAGCGTGCCGACCAGCGGCGTGGCCTCGAGGATCAGTTGGAATGCTTCCTCATACTTGCCGCTGCGGATGAGGGACACGTAGCCGTGGGCCTTGATCCCCGCGGGGCAGGTGTCGACGCACGGTGAGGTGCCGGCCCGCTGGATAACAGCCTTCTTGGGCACGGCCTGCGGGAAGGCGATGTACGCGGCACGGCGGGCGACCAGGTTGTAGTTGAACTGGTCGGGCACTGCGACAGTGCAAGCGGTCTCGCACTTGGCGCAGCCGGTGCAGGCAGCCCAGTCGACGAACGTGGGGTTCTCGCGCACCTTCGCGTGGAACATACCGCCGGAGTCCCGTTCAATCCCCAGGACCTCGCTGTAGTTCTTGGTGGTGATGTTGGGGTGGTTGATGGTCGACGACATCTTCGGGCCAGAGATACAGCTGGCGCAGTCAAGCGTCGGGAAGACTTTGCTGAGCAGGATCATCCGTCCGCCGACGCTGGCCTCCTTCTCGACCAGCAGGACCTTGTGGCCCATGTCGGCAAGCTTGATCGACGACTCCATCCCGCCGATCCCGCTGCCGATCACCAGGACGTCATAGTCCTTCTTTGGTTCCAGTTCGTTGTCCATCTTGGCTCCAAGTTCGTAGTCCACAAGTGCCGCCCGCAAGCGCGGCGAGGCCCTCGGTAGGGACGAGGTCCTCGATAGCGGCGAGGTCCTCGTGAAGGGCGAGGTCCTCGCCCGGGTAGTCCTAGATGAAGAGGTTGACTCTCGCCTCGTCCGTATCGCCCAGGTAGGTTGCGACCCCGGCGAACTCGAGGCCATCGATGAGCTCCTCGGCCTTTAGCCCCATCACGTCCATCGACATCTGGCAGGCGACCATCTTCACGCCTTGCTCCTTGGCTGACGCGATGAGGTCCTCCAGCGGCATGACCTTCTGCTGGCGCATCGCAATCCGCATGAGCTTGGGACCTGCTCCGGCGAAGTTCAGGTGCGAGGTTGCCAGGCGTCCCGGACCCCGGGGCATCATCCCGGAGAACGCTTTCTGAAGCGGTGTCTTGCCGGTGGTCGCGACCTTCTTGGGGCGGCGCAGGGCGTTGAGGCCCCAGAACGTGAAGAACATCGTGACGTCGTCGTCCATCGCCGCCGCGCCGTTGGCGATGATGAAGGCCGCCATCACCTTGTCGAACTCCCCGCTGAACAGAATGATCGTCTTTCGTGTTGTGGTCTCCACGATGTCGGCTTCCTTCTCCAGTTCTTCGGCGATCACGACGCCACCGCAGCAACGGGTGCAACAGCAGAGATGGGGCCGAGCTTCGTCAGCGTCTGCGAGAACTCCCGCATGTAACCGACGAAGGGCTCAGCACACACCGAGCACAGCGCAGCCATCTTCAGTCGCTGGGGCGCGATCCCCTTGGCCTTCATCAGCTCCTGCGCCTGCGCGATGATCGAGCCGGTTCGCTTTCCGCAGTCGTCGAGCAGGGCGCACTCGTCGCCGTCGGAGCCGATGAACACACCGTCGAGCCCTTGCTCGAACGCGTGCAGGATCCATCCGGGTTTGAGCCCGCTGCTGCAGGGGACGCTCATGGTCGAGACCTGGGCCGGATAGTGCATGTGCCTGCTCCCGGCCAGGTCGATGCCGGGATCGGAGATGTTGTTCGTCGAGAAGACGAGGATCCTCGGCTTGAACCCGGTCTCGGTAGCAGTGGACACGGTCAGATCACTTCGTCTTCTTGAGGAAGAGCTGCAGGTAGCCGGCGTCGTCGACCGAACCCAGGAAGTCGTGACCCATCTTCTTGCACCAGGCCGGCAGGTCTTTCAAGGTTCCGGTGTCGGAGGCGAGCACTTCCATGACGCCGCCGACCGGAATCTGGCCGATGGCCTTCTTGGCTGCCAGGATCGGTCCGGGGCACGAGGTGGCGCGGGCGTCAACGACCAGGTCGGACTTCAGACCCTTGAGGTCTTCGGTGGCTACTGTCATGGTGATTTCTCCTTGATGGGGCGCGTGATAGCGCGCCGATTGTCGTGCTCTGCGTCCAGGTCTGGCCCGCCAGTGGACCGAGATCGGTCCGCACGCCCGAGGCTAGGCCTATACCCCGGGGGGAATACGGGACCTAAGTCCCGTACCCCCCCGGGTATGGTGTATGTCACACGTCTGCGGTCTGGGTTGAGACTCGATCAGGGCTGTCGCGACCTGCCCGGCGAAGGGGCGGCGATAGCGGATGGCATGATGACGCTGCCGTCGATCAATGGGGAATGACATGTCCGTACGAGTGCCGCTGCGCCACTATCGCCTCTTCTCGCGCCGGCCCTACATCGAGCTGGATGGTCCGGCGATCCGGTTTTGGCTTCCGGGCATCTTTGGTGGACGAACGGTCTGGAGCCTGAACATCCGGGATGTCGCTGTCGTGGATACCGAGCCCTCAACCGGCGCCGGCGACGACCCCGTCGATGACTGGGTCTTCGAGGAGCCCGTCAACATCCCGTATGCCGTCACGACCAGCCCCAACGTGGACCCGAACCTTGAGCTGTTGTTCAGGACACCTCAACGTATTCCGCCGTGGGGGGTCCTGGGCGCCAAGACCATCGAGCTGTCCTACTTCGAGTCCCGAAGCGCGGACGGGATTCTGATCGACGGTCTCGATCTGAGAGCCCGCGACCCGGAGGCCGCGGTGGAGACACTTGCTGCCGCTGGGTTGGAACGCGTCGACGGCACAGGCGCGTGGCTGCGAGAGCACCGGCAGGTCGCCCAGGACCCAGCCTCGATACAGGTGGCCGAGTCCAATGACCGACCTCAGCCTCTGGCTGCCGAGACCGCCGCCCAGACAAACGACGGCAAGTCCGCCTCAAGCGCCCGGTGAGTGCTGGGCCGCTGAGGCCGTCAGCGACGAAGTCCTCTTGTATCCAAGGGCTACGGGCGCGCGAACCAGGTTCCGTCTTCCGGGTTCGCGCGGTAGGCCATCGCGTGGGCGATCCGTGCCTGGGACGACTTCATCAGGGGCTCGGGCAGCGCGCCGGCCTCGAACCAGCCGACGGCGGTCGACTCGTCGTCGGCCACCCACGGGTCACCAGCGCCCACCGCGCGGCAAAGGAACGTGAGATCGAGGTATTGCGCGCGGTCGCCGTTCTTGTACCGGACCGGCTCGGGGCTCGAGGAGACAGCTGCGAGACCCTCCACGACGGCATCGATCCCGGTCTCCTCGAGCACCTCGCGTACGGCGGCCAGCGCGGGCTGCTCGCCCGGCTCCAGAATCCCGCTCACGACGGCCCACAGGCCGTTGTCGGCGCGCCGCCCGAGCAGGAGCCTGCCGTCCTCGTGCACGACGACTGCGCTGACCCCGGGCATCCACAAGAGCTCTTTGCCTATATGGGATCGCAGAGCCAGGACGAAGTCGGGGATGGGCATGCGCCGGAGCCTACGCGCGCGTCCGCGGACATCAGAAGGAGGGCAGTTCCCGACGTTCGGGAGCAGAAAGTCGGCAGTTCCCGAACGTTTGGGAGCGTTCTCACCCAATCCGTGGGTCGGTTCAGCGACGTGGACGATCAGAGACTTCGACCCGGCGGCGATCCCCTGGCAACGCCCGACGAGCGGGGAGTCGCGTCCGCGATATACGGCCTCGTTGTCTGCTCCGCCACGCTTGCCGCCTCGACCAGCGGACATCTTTCGTTCGTCACGGTGAGTGTTCTCGTCACCGTGGTCGTGTACTGGGTGGCGGAAAGCTATGCCCACGCACTGGCCCGTCACGCCATCAAGCAGACGCCCCTCGGCTGGTCGGACATACGGGCGATCTTGAGCCAGGGGTGGCCGATGGTGAGCGCGTCCTTCGGCTTGAGCATGCTCCTGGCCTGCTGTTCGAGGGAGTAGTCCCACGGGTCCTCATCGGGCCAGATCGGATCGAAGACGAGGGACGCGGTCTGGCTCTCGACACCGTGGAACGCCAGTGCCGAGCGTGGGTACTCCCCTGCCAACGTCGCGGTCGGGCCCTGGGGGCCCAGAAGGGTGTTGACTCGGGTCACGAGCTCGCGTTCCACCGCGATCGCCCGATCTTTCGCATCGGGGCGGCAACGGCTCATCGCGAAGGCCAGCACGGGCGTGAACTCGTCATCGTCGTCGCCCCAGTCCTGGCTCAGAGCAAGCAGCAGGGGATGCAGCCCGGGGTCGGCGATCTCGGCCGCGGCCCGCACCTCCAGAAGGAACACCTGGTCTGCGGGGTCATGGGCGAGCCGGTGTCGCAGGGCAGCGCCGGCCCGAGGGTCGTCGGTCCTGGCCAGGGCGAGCAGTGCCTCGCAGCGGGTGTCGTTATCGGAGTCGGCCAGCCGTGCCGCCAGTGCGTCAGTGGCGGCTGGCGAGGCGGCTCCCACGTCTCCAAGTCCGAAGCAAGCCCAGTTCCGGACTTCGAACTCTTCGTCGTGAGTCAGGCGCATGAGGGCCGCGATCACGGCGTCTCGCAGGGGACCGTCGGGTTCGACGCCGTTGGGCAGCGACTGGGCAACGGCGAGCCGGACCTCGATGTCAAAGGCCCGGTCTGAACCACCCAAAAGGGACGCGCCGCACGTTACAGTTCTCGACCGCGCGGCTGGGTTTCCGGCCCGACCAGCTACCCCACGTCAGTGAAGTTGACAACTGTTACTGAGGAGTCCAAATGGTCAAGGTTGTCCGTGTTCTGGTCCTTCCGCTGGCGTTGCTGCTGTCGCTTCTGATGGCACCTGTTGCCAATTCCGCCACAACGCCGCTGCCGAACAGAATGGCTGCTCTGGGTGACTCGATCACCCAGGCCGTCGACGTGTGCTGTTCGTATGGCAACCACCCCGCCAACTCCTGGTCGACCGGGTACAGCCCCTCCGACGGTGTCACCAGCCAATATGAGCGGATCGCCACGCTGAACGCCGCCATAAAGGGGTATGGGTTCAACGACGCGGTGAGCGGCGCCAAGGCGAGCGGCTTGTCGACGCAGGTGTCGGCCGCGGTGACGCAGAAACCTGACTATGTGACGCTCCTGATCGGGGCAAACGACCTGTGCACGTCGTCGGCCAGCACCATGACGTCCACAGTGAACTTCACCAACCAGGTCCGAGCCGCCCTGGAAGGCCTCGCGGTGGGGCGCCTGAAATAGGCGGCATGCAGGGGTCCGCTGATTCGGCATCCTGACCTGGACGTTCCCATTGGTGACGGGTGCGCGAGGGGTGCGCGACGGGCGAGAATGCGGTGTGACCCACTGGGTGCTGCACGTCGACCTGGACCAGTTCATCGCGGCCGTCGAGCTGCTGCGCCGTCCCGAGCTCCGCGGGCGCCCAGTGGTCGTCGGCGGTGATGGCGACCCGACCAAGCGGGGCGTGGTCAGCACCGCCTCGTACGAAGCCCGCGAATACGGCGTGCACTCCGGGATGCCGCTGCGGACCGCGGCCCGACGATGCCCGGAAGCAGTGTTCCTGGCCGTCGACCGGGAGCTCTACGAGGCTGCCTCGGCCAAGGTCATGGCCACGCTGCGCGAAGTCGATGCCGTCGTCGAGGTGCTCGGATGGGACGAGGCATTCCTTGCTGTGGAGACCGACGACCCGGAGGCGTCGGCGCGGGAGATCCAGCAGCGCGTCCGGGCGGCCACCGATCTCGACTGCAGCGTGGGCATCGGCCAGAACAGGCTGCAGGCCAAGCTGGCCACCGGCTTCGGCAAGCCGGCCGGCATCTTCCGGCTGACCCACGCGTCATGGTTTGCAGTGCTGGGCGAACGGCCGACGGACGTGCTGTGGGGCATCGGCTCCAAGACTGCCAAGCGGCTGAGCGGGATGGGCATCTCCACAGTTCTCGAGCTCTCGCAGGCCGATCCGCAGGCTCTCGCCGCGGCGTTCGGTCCCACGACAGGTCCTTGGCTGGTGCGACTGGCACAGGGCCGGGGCAGCTCGACGGTGGTGAGCGCGCCGTCCACTGCCCGCTCACACAGCCGTGAGACGACGTTCCAGCAAGACCTCGACGACTGGGACCGCGTACGCCACGAGGTCGCCGTCCTCGTCCGGCGAGTGGCTGAAGACGTCGCCGACGGGCAACGTCGGGCCGTCCGCGTTGTCGTGAAGGTGCGCTACGCGCCGTTCACCACCCTCACCCACGGCCGGGCGCTGACAGCGCCATCCGCGGACGTGGAGGCGATCGGGCAGGCCGCCCTGGCTGCGCTGGACACGTTCACCTCACGAAGGCCGGTGCGGTTGCTGGGCGTTCGAGCCGAGTTGGAACCGACGAACCCGACACGACAACCTGAGCGTCCTTTCGAAACCGAGGGGTGAGTGCCGAGGCGGGAGTGTCGTAGGGGTGGGACTGGGCGTCGCCCCGTAAGGCGTCGTGACCAGGTCACCGCCATCACGCCCTCGTGGCCGTTGAAGGTTGTGGGTCGGTACGCGGTGCTGGAGCCTGCCCGGGTGATGGTGGAGACGGTCGACCCGCGTGGGCATAGGAGGGCGCGAACTGGACGTGCACCGCTGCGTCGTCCGATCAGGCCTGCAAGCGTCCGTAGGCTCGGTGACGCGCAGAGCAGGTTGGTAGGGTGAATTCATCACGGTGGTGGGGCTCACCTTCAACCGCGGCGTTGATGCCGCCAACGGTCCCTGGTCTTACGCGAGGGTGGAGGCTGCCGTGATTCACCGCGACCAGCCTTCAGGAACCGGGTCGTGCCCGGTGATCCTCGTGTTGGTGCCGTCGTTCAGGGTGGGCGGCGATCTCGACGGAGGAGTTGTGCGATGAAAACTGTGGATGCACCCTTTTCGATCACTGATCTGTCGGCCTTGGAGATCCTGGACTCGCGTGGCAACCCCACGCTGCAGGTGGACGTCACGCTGGCCTCTGGAGTCAGCGCCCGGGCAGGGGTCCCCTCAGGTGCCTCGACCGGCAGTCGCGAGGCGGTCGAGCTACGCGATGGCGATGCGGCCCGCTACGGCGGCAAGGGCGTGACCCACGCCGTCGCCAACGTCAACGGAGAGTTGCGCGATCTGCTCGGTGCCCGGACCTGGACCTCGCTCGCGCAGGTCGACGCGGCGATGATCGAGGCCGACGGCACCGAGAACAAGGCGCGCCTCGGGGCGAACGCCACGGTCGGGGTGTCGATGGCGGTCGCGCGCGCGCTGGCCGCGGGCGGACAGCTGTTCGAGTACCTGGCGCCGGGCGGCGTTGCGCCGCGACTGCCCGTGCCGCACTTCAACGTGCTCAACGGGGGGGCCCATGCGCCCAACTCGCTGGACTTCCAGGAGTTCATGGTCGCCCCGATCGGAGCGCCGTCGATGTCTGAGGCCGTGCGGGCCGGGGCCGCGGTCTACGCGAAGCTGCGGGGGCTGCTCCAAGGGGCTGGGTTCGCCACCGGCCTCGGGGACGAGGGAGGCTTCGCCCCCGACATCACCCGCCCGGAGGACGTGCTCGCACTGCTGGTGCAGGCGATCGAGGCCGCGGGGTACACCGCGGGCCGCGACGGGATAGCGATCGCACTGGACCCGGCCGCAAGCGAGTTCTACTCCGATGGCGCCTATCACGTGGCCGGGGAGACGCTCAGCAGTGCCGACATGATCGAGCGGTACGCCGCGATGGTGGCGGCGTACCCGGTGTGGTCGATCGAGGACGGGCTTGCGGAGGGTGACTGGGACGGGTGGGCCGCGCTGACCGCGCGGCTCGGTGCCACGACGCAGATCATGGGCGACGACCTCTTCGTGACCAACCCCGCCATCATCACCGAGGCCATCGAGCGAAAGGTCGGCAACTCGGCCCTGATCAAGCTCAACCAGATCGGCACGGTCACCGAGACCCTTGAGGCGATGCGACTTTGCCGCGCGGCCGGGTATACCCAGCAGGTCTCCCACCGGTCCGGGGAGACCGCGGACAGCTTCATCGCCGACCTGACAGTTGCCGCCGGCTGCGGGCAGCTCAAGTCCGGCGCACCGGCGCGCGGCGAACGGGTCGCGAAGTACAACCGGCTGCTGGAAATTGCCGCGAGCACCGACCTGCCGTATGGGCTCGCCTGAGCAAGGGATCTAGGGCCGCCACCCGCGCCGGTGAGCGGGCCGGCCGACGTGCCGACCACCAGATCCGGGATCATGTCCCGCTTATCGCGCCGCCGCCGTCCGAGATCTCGGGACTTTGGCCCCTAATCGACTCTCTTGGGGGAGCAATACCGTTTTCTCATGAACGTTCGATGTGGAACGGACTGCGCAGCTGAGACTGGCGCTGGGTCGGGTCGCGCGGAGGCTCAGGAGCACGTCTTCACGATGCTACGCAGCGTGCAGCGAGAGTTCCGTCGGCAGTTTCTGGCGCTGGCCGGGGATCATGGACTGCCGTTTCCGCTGGCCG
>Ga0208716_1000215_pt1 | contig 24252 bp, 17 predicted proteins | sample NGESurdeep092012_8_FD_184482 | JGI IMG/M metagenome (GOLD analysis project Ga0208716, IMG submission 184482) | Arctic peat soil microbial communities from Barrow, Alaska - NGEE Surface sample 415-3 deep-092012 (SPAdes) | ecosystem: Environmental > Terrestrial > Soil > Wetlands > Peat ...
TCCGGCCCGCCCCGCCGCGTCTTCCACCCTGTCCACCCACGCCGTGTCCATGACCGTACTCCGCTCCGGCGCCTTCCGCCGCGCGCTGCTCTGCGTGGGACTCCCCGCCGCGCTCGGCGCGTGCGCGCTGACCTTCGACACCCGGTCGCTGGGCGTGCCGGTCACGATGGCCTCGCCGGTCGCGGCGCCGGCGGTGGGCGACACGTTCACCGTCAGCCAGACCGCGGTGCACCTCTTCTGGGGCGCCTACCAGGTGCGCGCGGTCAGTCTGCAGAGCGCGCTCGCCAACCAGCTGGGTGAGGGGCACGGGATCGCCAATCTGCGGATCCGCACCCGCAAGTCGCTCGGCAACCTCATCCTGACCGTCCTGACGGCCGGCCTCGTCTCGCCGACATCCGTCACCTTCGACGGGGTCATCACCCGCGCACCCCGGTAGCCCTCCGGGCGGGCCCGGGGCCCGTCCGGTGACCTGCGTCGCCGTTCCTCCGTATCCCTGCTCCCCAAACGCGCCGCGGGTGACCCCTGTCACCGTGCGCGCCGCACCGTCCCTTGCTATTATCGGGCGTCCCCAGGGACCCGGGCGACTGCCCCAGGCCCCGATCGCTCGATGGGGTCCAACGCTCAAGGGAGGCTCGGTATGACTGGAAGGATGCGTGTGGGTGTCGCAATGGTGACCGGCCTGCTCGGCTTCGCGGCGGCGGCTTCCGCGCAGATCCCCGGGATGCCGCTGTTCACGAACCCGCGGTACGGGACGGGCATCCGCGTTCACGCGGACCTCGGTCAGGCCACCGGGTCGGGCAGCCTGGGCAACAACAACACCGTCGTGCAGGGCGGCGTGACCTTCGCGTTGGGCCCGATCGGCATCGGCGCCAACATCGGCACGAACTTCCGCCGGGCGCAGACCCTGGCCGGCGGGAGCGACACCGTGGGGGTCAACGACAACTTCAGCGGGAGTGCCCTCGCGCAGTTGCGCCTCATCGGCGGCGGCGCCAATCCGCTCGCCTTTTCCATCTTCGGCGGTGCGACCGGGGACATCACCGCGCAGGAAGTCGCCTTGGCGTCGGTCCACTACAAGTATCCGCGGCTGATGAACTTCCCGGTGGGCGCGGCCCTCGGCTACCACGTGCCACTCGGGATGCTGACCGTCAACGTGTGGGGTTCGGGCCGGATGGTGTACACGAAGTACGTCAACTGCCCCTCGACCGATCCGACGGGCCTCGGCTTCAACACCTGGTGCAACGCGACCCAGCACGACTTCCGTTGGGCCGTCGGGCTGGATTTGCCCTTCCTGAGCGTCCTGTCGCTCCGCGCCGCCTACGACGGTGGCAAGATGATGGGTGTGAAGTTCAACACCTGGGGCGTCGGCGCGTCCATCGGCTTCGGTGGGATGCGCTAGGACGAACGGCTAGACCGAGGGGCGCGCCAGGAGCTCGAGGAGCAGACTGACCGAGCGTTCCGCCGCCCCCAGACCGCGATCCACCACTGCCCGTGCCGCCGCTCCCGCGGTGGCACGGGCAGCGTCGTCGGTGAGCCAGGCGCGGAGGAGGGTCTCCAGCCCCCGCGCGTCGGCGGCGCTCGCGCCCCCGCCGGCGTCGAGGAGGAGGCGGGCGTCGCGGCTCATCCGCCACCGCGGGCCGAAGAGGACGCCCACGCCGAGCGCCGCCGGCTCGATCACGGAATGCAGCCCGTGGCGATGGAACCCGCCCCCCACGTAGGCCAGCGCCGCGGCGGCGTAGAGGTCCGCGAGCACCCCCACCCGGTCCACCACGCAGACCTCCCAGCGGGGCGGAGCGCCCCCTCCGCGCGCGCGTTCCTCTAATACGGACAGCGTCGTCAGCTCCACCCCGGCGCCGAAGGCTGCGGTGATGGCCGCGGTCAGGGTCCGCAGGTGCGGGGGCGTGGGCTCGTGCGGCGCCGCCACGAGGCGGAACGGGATGCCCGCCCGGCGCAGCGCGCCGAGGGCGGGAAGGAGCCGTGCGTCGTCGGAGGGCCAGGTCGAGCCGGCCACCACCACCGGCGCAATGCCGGCTCCGCCGGCGAGCGCGGCGAGATGCGGCGCGCGCCGGTCGAGGGCGTCGGCCCGCTCGCGCGCGGCGTCGTGGCGGGTATCGCCGGTGACGACGACGCGGCCCGGCGGGACGCCGAGGGCCACGAAGCGCTCCGCGTCACCCTGATCGATCGCGCCCACGAGGTCCAGCTCGGCGTAGGCGGGCCCGAGGAGCGCGCGGGCCACCGCGCCGAGCCGGGAGGAGGCGGCGGCGAGGTTGGCGGAGACAAGGGCGGTCAGGATGCCGCGCAGGGCGGCTTGATGGGCCAGCTCCGGCCACACGTCCGTCGCCGCGAAGCAGAGCAGGTCGGGCCGTGCCGCCGCGAGGGCGCGGCCGGTCTCCCCCACCGTGTCGAAGGGTACGTAGCCGGCGAAGTCCGCCGGAAGCGCGGCCGCGAGCCGCTCCGCGGAAGGCGAGCTGTGCGTGAAGAGGAATTGCCACCGCGGCCTCGCGGCCCGCAGCAGGCGCAGCACCGCTTCCGCCTGGCGGCCCTCGCCGACCGAGGCGGCGTGGAGCCAGACCAGGGGGCGGGCGCGGTCGCGGTGCGCGGCGGCCCACCCCACGATGGCGTCGGCGGCGCCGAGGCGCCCGGCGACCGATCGCGCGAACTTCCCGCCGCCGGAGGCCGCGAGAGGGGCGAAGGGGCGGGCGAGGGCCCAGGCGGCGCGGTACCACGGAGGGGTCATGGCGGGCGCAATGTGCCTGCCGGCCGGCGGAGGGTCAATGCCAGCTTCCAGGAGCCAGACGCCAAGGAGCCAGGCGCCACGACGCCAAGGGACGCTTGCCGCGGCCGTGGCGACCGGCTAGCGTCTGCCGGATGACCGCCCGCGAGTACCTCCACCGCTCCCGCGCGCCCCGCTACAGCCTCGTCTTCGCGCTGCCGCTGCTGTTGCTCTACGAGGGCTTCTCGGCCGCCATGACCGGCTCGGGGAGCGAGGGGATCCGCAACGGCGCCGACGTCCTCCTCAAGACGCTCTTCCTCTCGCTCGGGGGGCGGGAGGGGCTGTACGTCTTCGGCGCCGCGCTCCTCGGCGGCGGCGCCTGGCTGGTCTGGCGCGACCGCCGCGCCGCGAAGGAGCCGTGGGAAGGGCGGGTCCTCGCCTGGATGCTGCTGGAGAGCGCGGCGTACGCGGCGGTGTTCGGCGTGGTGGTGGGGTGGCTCACCTCGCTGCTCCTGCGCGGGCCGCGCGGCCTCTCGATGGGCGGCGCCGCCGCGCTCGACTTGCAGACGCAGCTCGTGATCTCTCTCGGCGCCGGTCTCTACGAGGAGCTGGTCTTCCGGGTGCTGCTGGTGGGGTTGCTCGTGCGGCTGTTCTCGCTCCTCCTGCCCGGCGGGCGAAGCGTCGCGACGGCCCTCGCGATCGCCGCGGGCGCGCTCGTCTTCTCCGCCTTCCACTACGTCGGGCCGCTGGGGGACACGTTCGCCGTGCCGAGCTTCACCTTCCGGGCCATCGCCGGCGTGGCGTTCAGCGTGCTCTACGTGCTGCGCGGCTTCGGGATCACGGCGTGGACGCACGCGTTGTACGATCTGGGGCTGTCGCTCTTGATGGCGGGCTCGTAGCCGTCACTCGGTGGCTTGGCGTCTGGCACTCGTCGTTCCGAGGAGAGCCGCCTTGGCGCCCGGCTCCTGAATCCCGGTCCTGTCCCCTACCGCTCCATCGTCGACCAGACCGCGATCACGCCGCAGCGCAGGTTGGAGCGCTGGAACTCCGGGGGGACCTCGAAGAGGCTCCGGTAGACTTCGACGCCGCGGATGCGCTGGATCGGGAAGTCGGGTCCGATCGCGGTCGAGGCGGGGAATCCGTCGAGGAACCACTCCGGCGTGCAGTTCTTCCCGCTCGCCATCATCTGGACCTGGCAGGTGGAACTCGCACCCCGACAGGTGGTGAATACGCCGGGTACCACGACGAGGAGATCCCGGATGATGTTGGCCTGCCGCTCGTCAATCATCTCCTTGGTGATGAAGTAGCCGATGCCGCGGATCCGCCGCAGCTCGAACCCGTTCACCGAGCGCCAGTCGGTCGTGGGCGTGGCGGCGACCACGACGGTGTCGAGGCCGATGGCCTGCGGATCGAGCTCCAGCACCCGCTCGATCTGCGTGCCGATGGGGAGGGTGATCTCGAAGGACGCCATCCGGAACCCGACGGCGCGCGCCTCGAAGGAGATGGGCGTGCCGCTCGGGAGGCCGCGCATCGCGATGGTGCCGGCGGAGTCGGTGAACGCGGCGACGCGGGTGCCGACGAGCTGCACGCGCACCCCGGCGATCGGCTCGCGGGTCGCCTTGTTCACGACGCGGCAGATGAGGTCGCCGCCCCGCGCGCGCTGCGCCTGCGCCCTCGTGGCCAGGGGTGGCGCGAGGACGAGGGCGGCAAGGGCCGCGAGCGTGGCGAGAGCGCCGGGCGCCGTCCGGAGACGTCGCGCCAACGCCATCGTGAACGTGGGAACCGGCATGGTCCTACTCTACCGAAAGGCACGGCCGTGCGAAAGGCGGGGCCGTGTCGTGGAGGCCGGCCCGCGCGATCGCCACAGGCGTTTCGGCGCGCGGGCCGCGCCATGGGCGCATGAGAGCGGTTCTCATCCGTACTGGTACCGACAGGACCCGGCGTGCGGGCCTGGTGCAGAGGAGTCGAACGAATCTTGACAATTCCACGGCCGAGTCATAATTAGGCACCGACGGACGCTCCGGCCTGCGACCGGTTCCGCCCGTGTGCTGCACCATTCCGTTGGACCGAGCTGACAACATCGAGGTCACGGCGCGACCGGGCGGATTTGAGCCGCGTGTCGCGTTACCCACCGCAGTTGGCTGCGGGCGGGTGTGGCCTAGCAGGGTGTTTGGCAGGACCCGCAGGAGACCGCGGCACCGCGCTTCCCCGGCGCGACGCCGGCGGCGCCTCCCGTGGTGACCTTTCCTCTCTCGCTGGGGGAGCTCGATGAATCGTTCAACGTTCAGGACCCTGCGGATCGTCGCGGTGTTCCTGGCCCTGCTTGTCGGGTCGGCAGGCGTGGCCTGGGCGCAGAACGCGGTGCTCCGTGGGACGGTACGCTCCGACGTCGGCGAACTCGTCGATGGTGCCAGCGTGATCATCCCTGAGATGGCCATCCAGGCGGCCACGGCGGCGAACGGGCAGTACATGATCAACATCGCCGCGGCCCGGGTGCACAATCAGGTGGTGACGCTGCGCTTCCGGATGATCGGGTTCCGGCCTCACACGCAGACCATCACCATCAGGGCGGGTGAGCAGGTCTTCGACGTGGCGCTGGCGACCGACGTCAACCGGCTCGAGGACGTCGTGATCACGGGTGTCATGGAGGGGACGCCGGTCACGTCGACGACGTTCTCGATTGGCCGGGTGGATGTGGGCAGTCTGCAGGTGCCGGCCGTGAACCCGCTCTCGCAGTTGGCGGGTCAGGTGCCCGGTGTCAACATCAACACCTCGAGCGGCCGGCCCGGCGCCACGCCGGACGTCCTGCTGCGCGGGCCGACGTCCATCAACGCGTCGGGCCGCGGCCAGCAGCCGCTGTACATCGTGGACGGCATCATCATCACCGGCGGCCTTCCGGAGCTCAACCCGCAGGACATCGAGAACATCGAGGTGGTGAAAGGTGCGGCCGGCGCGTCGCTGTATGGCGCGCGCGCGTCCAACGGCGTCATCAACATCACCACCCGGTCGGGCCGCACGTCCTCGGAAGGGATGACCTTCCGGTTCCGTTCGGAGGGGGGCTTCGGGGACATCGAGCGGGAGATCCAGCTGGCGCGGTACAACTCGCTGCTCTGGAACGAGACCGGCCAGCGGGTCTGCATCCTGGACACGACCCAGCCGCTGTGCGCCCGGACCGTGGACTGGATCAAAGAGGCGGCTCGCATCAACAACCAGCCGGGCGACTACGCGATCGCGCCGGCGAGCTTCGCCTTCGATCCGGGGTCCGGGGGCGTGGCGGCAAGCGCGCTGCGCCAGACCTTCAACGCCAAGCTCTGGCCGGTGCCCACCTACGACGCGGTGCGCCAGGTCACGACGAGCCAGCCGTTCGTCAACAACACCGCGGATGCGACGGGGCGAATGGGCGCCACCCAGTACTTCGCCAGCCTCTCGCAGCTGCGACAGGCCGGCGCGATCCGCTTCCTGAGCGGCTACAATCGCTACACCGCCCGCCTCAATGTGGACCAGCGGATCGGCTCGAACATGTCGTTTGCGTTCCGCAGCTTCTTCAGCCGCGGCATCTCCGACGGCCAGCAGGCGGAAGGCGGTCAGGGAACCCCGTTCAACGGGCTGACACGGGTCCCGGCGGCGGTCAGTCTGCTCCAGACCGATACCCTCGGGCGGCTCTACTCCCGGCCGAACATCGAGTACCAGGGCGAGCAGAACACGAACCCGCTCAACGCGCTCCAGGACGTCGACGAGCAGAATATCGCCGACCGCTTCATCGGGGGCGGGACGCTGCGCTGGGCGCCGGCGGGATGGGTGGACCTTGAGGGGAACTTCTCGTACGAGAACAGCAACAGCCAGTACAACTACAACCGCCCGAAGGGCTTCCATACTTCCAGCCAGGCGCGGAATCAGTACCTCGGGTATTACCAGACCAACACCAGCGGCGGCCAGTCGTACAACACCAGCCTCAACCTGACGCTGCGGCATAGCTTCGGGCAGGACCTGGTGACGCGGTGGAACTTCCGGTACCTGTTCGAACGTCACGACACGCACTACCGCGACCTCGAGGGTGGCACGCTCAAGGTCGTGGGTGTCGAGGTGGCATCGAACATCACCGCCAGCCAGTTCCTCTCCTCGAGCTTCACGTCGGAGCGGCTGGTCGGCATGTTCGCGGGCGTCAACCTGGAGTACAAGCAGCGCTACATCGGGGACTTCCTGATCCGGCGAGACGGCTCCTCGCTCTTCGGCTCGGACAACCGGTGGGCCAACTTCGGCCGCGCCTCGGTGGCGTACCGGGTCTCGCAGGAACCGTGGTGGCCGCTTCGTGATGCGGTCAATGAGTTCAAGCTCCGCGCGTCCTACGGGACCGCCGGCGGCCGGCCGACCTTCTCGGCGCAGTACGAGACGTACAGCATCGGCTCGGGGGGGTCGCTCACGGCCGGGACGCTGGGCAACAATGCCCTGCGGCCCGAGACCAACGTCGAGCGTGAGTTCGGCGCGGACATGGAGTTGTTCCGCCGCGTGGGCATCACGCTGACCTACTCCAACTCCGAGACCCGAGACCAGATCCTCCCCATCAATCTGCCCGCGGCGACGGGCTTCCAGCAGCAGTGGCAGAATGCCGGGACCCTCAGCAACAAGACCTTCGAGGCGTCCATCAACCTGCCGGTGGTCCACACCCGGGACGTGTCGTGGTCGTGGCGGTTCAACTACGACCGGACGCGCACGGTGATCACCAAGCTGGACGTGCTGCCGTTCCGGATGGGCACGACCGTCCAGGGCGCCTTGGACTTCATCAACATCGCGCAGGGTGAGCGGTACGGCGCCATCTACGGCGACTACCTGCTCCGCGGCAGCGACTGCGGGCTGCTGCCTTCCGCGTACCAGTCGGATTGCGGCACGCCGAACTCGTCGTTCCAGGTCAACCGGGACGGCTACCTCGTCTGGGTCGGCAAGGATGCGTCGGGGCACGCCTTCAGCACGCGCGACGGCATCACCAAGAACCTGTGGATGGCGCAACTGCCCGGCAGCCAGGCTCCCTGGGGCGTCGCCCTGAACTGGGGGATGCTGATCACCCAGCGCGACTCCGCCACCGGCGCCCCGACCCAGCGGAACCTGGGGACGGCGCTGCCCGACTGGCGCTTCTCGATATCGCAGACCCTGCAGGTGCGGCGCCTGACGCTCTACGCCCTGCTGGAGGGGGTGATGGGGCGCGAGGTGTGGAATGAGGGCTACCACTGGTCGTACTTCGATCTCATCAACGCCGAGGTCGACCAGCGGGGCAAGGACGTCGGCGACGCGCTGCCGATCGGCTACTACTGGCGGTCGGCGGCTCCGGAGAACCCCGCCGGCATCGGCGGGCTGTACCACACGCTCAAGCCGACGAACAGCACGGTGGAGACCGCCAGCTACGCCAAGCTGCGCGAGCTGTCGGTGACCTACCACGTCGGCCAGGTCGGCGGCGTCGGGAACTGGGACGTGAGCCTGATCGGTCGCAACGTGTTCACGATCACGAAGTATCGGGGCTTCGACCCTGAGGTGGGCATCCAGGGCAACTCGTCTGGGTCGGGCACCATCAACGCCGTCGACGCGTTCACGTTCCCGAACCAGCGCACCCTTACGGTCGCGCTGTCCACGAGCTTCTAGATGAAGGCGGCCTCGCCGGCCGGGCCGTGTGGCCAGGGCCGGCGGGTGCTCCCTTCCTGCGGAGGAGACCGATGCACAAGCTGAACCTCTCGCTCTTCGGGTTGCTCGTGGTGGCCGGACTCGCCGCGTGTAGTGACCCGCTGAACGTGCAGAACATCAACAACCCCGACCGGCTCCGCCTGTACGCCCGTCCGTCGGACCTCGAGGGGCTCATTGGCGATTCCTATCGTCAGCTCCACGCGGCGACCATCGGCGGAGTCGACGACAACATCCCGAACCAGGCCCGGGTCATGTCCTGGGAGAATGCGTCCACCCTGGCCAACTTCGGGTTTGCGGTCCGTTCCGCGATCCCGCGCGTGTTCATCGACAACAGCCGCGGCAACCAGGTGTCGGCCGGCGACCTCAAGGACTACAACGGCACGCAGCGCGCGGCGCGCGCGGCCGCCGACGGCATCAACCGCATAGCGCTCGGCCACGTGTCCCTCGGCTCCGCGGCGCAGGATGCCCGGGCCCAGGCCTTCGCGTGGTTCGTGCTCGGCGCGTCGCAGGGCTCGACGGCGCTCATCTACGACTCCGCCGCGGTCATCAATCCGTACGCAAGCCTCACCGACGTGCCCCCTCTGTCGGGTTACGCGGATCTCACCGTGGCGGCCCTCGCCGACTTCGATTCCTCGATGGCGTGGACGACGAGGGCGAGCGCGGCAACCGGCGCCAACGGCTTCCCGCTTCCCGTTGGGTGGATCAACGGGAACGCCCTGACGGCGACGCAATTCACCCAGCTCGTCCACTCATGGAAGGCCATGATCCGGGCGAATGTCTCGCGGGATCCCACGGAGCGCGCGGCGGTGAACTGGGACAGCGTGCGCATCGACGCTGCGGCCGGCATCACCGCGGACCTGTACATCACGACCGTCGTCTCCCCGTCGTGGAACGTGGCGCTCGGCCAGGCCTACTTCTACGGCGGATGGCACCAGGCGTCGCAGTTCCTCATCGGCATGGCGGACTCGTCGGGCGCCTACGACGCCTGGCTCGCGGCGCCGTACACCACGAAGACCATGTTCGTCGTTCAGACCCGCGACGCGCGCTTCCCGCCGGGCAACACCCGGGCGGCGCAACAGGCCGCCTCGCCGGCGCTTCCGCCGGCAGGCCGCTACTTCCGCAACCGGACGGGCCTCGACAATCCGGCCGACAACTACGGCACGTCCATGTACGACTGGTATCGGCCGCAGGCGTGGTACAACGCCAACTACCTGGGCCCCTACCCGCTCTTCACGAAGGCCCAGAACGACCTCCTCCTGGCAGAGGCGTACATCCGCCTCGGCCAAGTCACGCTGGCCACCCCGTATATCGACATCTCGCGGACGAGGGCCGGCCTGCCGGCGCTCTCCGGGGTGATCACGACCGCCACACAGGTTGTGCCCGGTGGGGCCGCCTGCGTGCCACGGGTGCCGCAGCCGCCCACCTATGCCAGCGCGGGCTGCGGGACCGTCATGGAAGCGATGAAGTGGGAGTACCGGATGGAGACGATGTACACCGGGTACTGCCTTGGGTACGTGTCCGGACGCGGGTGGGGTGACCTGCCCGAGGGGACGGCGATCCAGTGGCCGGTGCCGTGGCAGGAGATGGATACCCGTAACCACCCATTCTACAACCTCGGCGGGGTGGGCAAGCTCGGTGGCAGTGCCAAGGGGAATTACGGACTCTAGGTTGCGGAGGTGAAATGGCCCCGGGTGCCGCTCTGGACGCTGGTGGTCGTGCCGATCTTGGCGGGATGCTACACGTACGTCCCGCTGGGTGCGACGCGTCCCGAGGCGGTCCCCGGCACCCGGCTGGCCATCGAACTCACCGACGTGGGTCGCGTCGGGATGGCCCCGCAGGTGGGGGCCGAGGCGGACCGCCTCGAGGGAGTGCTGATTGCGCGGTCCGACACGACCTACGAGCTGGGCGTGTCCATGCTCATCGGGTTGTGGGGCGCCCAGTCGAAGTGGTCGGGTGAGCGCGTGACCGTCCGCTCGGACTACGTTCGACGCATGAGTGTACGGCGGTTCTCGGGGTGGAGGACGGCGGTCCTGGTCGGCGGAGCGTCCGCAGGGTTCCTGGCGTTCGTGCTGACGCGGAACCTGCTCGGGGGGGGCTCCACCCCTGACTCGCCGCCACCTCCTCCCAACAACAACAACTGAGACCCGGTGGCTCCAACCTCTGACTGTGAGCCTGAAATGACCTGGTATCGAGTCTGTCTGGCGTGTGTCACGGGCGTAGCGCTCATGGCGTGCCACGACACCAAGCAGGGCGTCCTCCAGCCCAGCGAGCCCGTGGCCTACCTGCGCTACGTCAACGTGGTCCCGGACACCGGCGCCGTGGACTTCCGCATCATCGACATCGTCGGCGATGCGCCCTCGGCTGGCGCCGCGACCTTCCGCACCGGCGGTCAGCCTGGCGGCATTCCCACGAACTTCCTGCCGCCGCACCAGCCCGTGGCGGTCGGCGCGCGGCACATTCGAGTGTTCCCCAGCAGCTCCGACCCGCTGGTGACGTCGAACTGGCTGCTGGACACGACCGTCACCTTCGACGCGGGTGCGTACTACACCTTCTACTTCACCGGAACGGCACGCAATAACAGCGTGCGTGCGTTCGTCACGGTGGATACGCTGCCTGCGCCCGCCGGGGTGGCGTTCCGGGTGATCAACCTGGGCGGAACGTCCGTTGGCAACGCCGACGTGGACATCGTGGCGCAGGCAGCCACGGCACCGCTCGGCGGCACAGCGACCTTCGCCAACGTGGCGCCCGGGGCGGTCACGGGCTACACGAACCTCGCGACCAACGCCGCCTACAAGGCGGTCGCCACCGCTCCCGGCACTCGCACGCCCTTCCTCTTTTCGGCCAACGCGCCGGCGGGGGTGGTGGGCACCACGACCGTGAACCCCGTGGCAGGCACCTTGGTCGCCGGAACGGCCATCTCCGCCGTCATCGTTCCGGCGTCGGTCGTGCCCAGCGCGGCGCCGCAGACGGCGCCCTACCTGGTGCCGACCGTCATCTTCCTGATCGACAGGAAGCCGACGCTCACGGCGCCGTGACGCCGTAGCGCTCTGCAGGCCGTATGTGAAGCGGCCGGTCCCTCACGGGGCCGGCCGCTCGTACGTCCGGGGTCTCGCCGGACGCGTCTAGTGCTGGGCCTGCTTCACCCGCACGATGGAGTCGAGCACGGTGCGGAACACCTCGATTGGCTGCGACCCCACCACCAGGCCCCCCTCGATGTAGAAGGTGGGCGTCGAATTCGCGCCCGAGCGGACCGCCCCGTCCGCGTCCGAGCGCACCAGTGCGCGCGTCGTGCCCTCACGCACGCAGGCGGTGAGGGCTTCACGGTTCGCGCCGGCGCTGTCCCCCAGCGAGAGGAGATAGCTCCCCGGCTCCGCGAGCCCCCCCCAGCGCTCCTGGTTCCGGAAGAGAAGGTCGTGGAGCTGCCAGAACTTCCCCTGGCGCGCGGCGCACATCGCCAGCTCCGCCGCGGGCACCGCGTTCCGGTGCATCGGGAGGGGGAAGTTGACGTAGGTGATCTTCACCTTGCCGGTCGCGACGTACTCCCGCTCCAGCGCCGGCATCGTCCGCAGCGCGAACTCGGCGCAGTACGGGCACTGGAAGTCGGAGATCTCGTACACGGTCACGGGGGCCGTCGGGCTGCCCCGCGTGCGGGCCGCGAGGAGATTGTCCTGCTGGGCCGAGCCCGAGACCGCAGGGCCGGCCGCGAGGGCCAGCGCGACCAGGGCGCTGGTGGCGACGAGACGCATCGGATTCCTCCTGTCCGCAAAGTAACAGGGGCCAGGTACCAGACGCCAAGACGCCGAGGGACAGGAGTCAGGGGCCAGACGCCAAGCAGCAGGAGCCAGGGGCCAGACGCCGAGGGACCAGGAGCGGTTGTCCCTGGGCGTCTTGGCGTCTGGTGACTCGCAGCTGATTTGCCCCCCGGCGTCGGCCGGGCGAGATTCCCCTCTCCTATGCTGTCCCTCTGGCTCGCCCTGCTGCTGCAGCTGCAGATCCCCTCCCCGACGGGATTCGTCAACGACTTCGCCGGCATCCTCGACGCGCCCGCGCGGCAGGCGATGCTTGGGGTGATCGAGCAGGTGCGGCAGGCGTCGCGGGGCGAGATCGTGGTGGTGACCCTGCGCGACCTGGGCGGCCGCCCCTCCATCGACGTGGGGCGGGACATCATCCGTACCTGGGGGGTGGGCGCCAAGGGCGGGCCGGGGGACAGCGCCGTCAACGCCGGCGTGGTCCTTCTCCTCAAGCCGGGGGAGCGCCCGGGCGACGGCAAGGCCGAGCTGGCGGTGGCGACGGGGACGGGCGCCGAAGGGTTCGTCACCGACGCCCTGGCGGGCCGCATCCGCGACGCCGTGGGCCGGGAGTCCGTGCGGACCGGGAGCTACGCCGCGGGCCTCACCCTGGGCGTGCAGATGCTCGGGCAGGCCTACGCCCAGGAATACGGCTTCCAGCTCACCGGCGCGCCCGCCGCAGTGCCCCCGGGCGACACGCAGGAGCAGGCGCCCCGCCGACGGGGGCTGCCGGTGGGCTTCCTCGTGATCCTCTTCATCATCGTCCTGAGCGCCGGGCGGCGCCGTGGCGGCGGAGGGCTCCTGCAGGCGCTCTTCTGGGGGTCGCTGCTCGGCGGGGGGCGGGGGCGCGGCGGCTGGGGGGGCGGCGGGTTCGGGGGCGGCGGCGGATTCGGCGGTTTCGGCGGCGGTGGAGGGTCCATGGGCGGCGGCGCTTCGGGAGGCTTCTGATGGCGGGCAAGAACGATCGGGACCTCGAGCGGTTCGCCGAGCGGCTCGAGAGCGCGCTCGGGGCGGACCTCGTCGCCGCGATCCTGTACGGGTCGGCGGCGCGCGGGACCTACGTGAAGGGACGTTCGGACCTCAACGTCCTCATCATCCTCCGGGACGCCTCCGCGGACGCGCTGAAGCCCGCGGCCGCGATCCTCGCGGACTGGACGAAGTCGGGGGAGCCGGCGCCGCTGGTGTTCGGCGAGGCGGAGTGGAAGGCGTCCACCGACGTGTTCCCGATCGAGATCGAGGACATGCGGGAGGCGCACCGGCTGGTGCGCGGGCGCGACGTCTTCGCGGGGCTGACCACCACCCGCGCCGACCTGCGGCGGGAGCTGGAGCGCGAGGTTCGCGGCAAGCTGCTGCGCCTGCGGACCGAGTACGCCTCGGCGGCCCCGAGCGGGAAGGCGCTGGGGCGCCTCCTCGTCGCCTCCGCCAGCACCTTCCTGACGCTGCTGCGCGCGACGCTGCGCCTCGCGGGTCAGACGCCGCCGAGCCAGCCCGCCGCGCTGGTGAAGGCGGCGGCGACGGTGGCAGGACTGGACGAGACGGCGTTCGAGTGGGTCGTGGCGCGGCTCGAGGGGAAGGCGATGCGCACTCTGGAGCCGTTCGACCCCGCCGCCACCCGCTACGTGGATGCGATCGAGCGCCTTGCGCGCTTCGTGGACGAAACCCGAGTCTGAGGAGGACGTGTGATGCGACGGTGGACCTGGACCCTCGCCCTGCTCGCGCTATCCGCGTGCGGCTACAACCGCATCCAGACGCTCGATGAGCAGGTGAACGGCTACGCGGGGCAGATCAAGGTGCAGCTGCAGCGCCGCGCCGACCTGGTGCCCAACCTCGTCGAGACGGTGCGGGGCTACGCGCAGCAGGAGACGACCATCTTCACGGCCGTTGCGGACGCCCGCGCGCGCCTCGGTGGCGCCGTGCAGTCGGGGAGCCTCCCGGATATGGCGGCGGCGAACCAGGGCCTCACCGGCGCCCTGGGGCGGCTCCTGGCGATCCAGGAGAACTACCCCCAGCTCAAGTCGAACGAGAACTTCCGCTCGCTCCAGGACCAGCTGGAGGGCACCGAGAACCGCATCGCCACCGCGCGGGGGGACTACAACGGGGCGGTGCAGACGTACAACGCCTACATCCGCCAGTTCCCGCAGATGCTGACGGCGAAGGTCCTCGGGAAGGGGCCGCGCGAGTACTTCGAACTGACCTCTGCGGCGGCGGCCGAGGTGCCGAAGGTGAACTTCACGCAGCCGGGGGCCGCCCCCGCCGCGCCCGCGACACCGTCGGGGACGACCAAGAGATAGTTCCAGGGGCCAGACGCCAAGGGGCAGGGATCAGGGACCAGACGCCAAGACGCCAAGGGAGCTCCTGCCCCCTTGGCGTCTGGTTTCTGATGTCCTGAACTGGGCGTCTGGCCGCGTTCAGTCTGCGATGGCGTTCGGCAGCACGTAGCGGAGCGGGTCGGTCGGGCGGCCGTTGACCAGCACCTCGTAGTGGAGGTGCGGCCCGACGGAGAGGCCGGTGCTCCCCACCCACGCGAGGCGGTCGCCGCGCTTCACCGTCTGGCCGACGGTCACGCCGGCGCGCGAGAGGTGGGCGTAGCGCGTCTGGATGCCGTAGCCGTGGTCGATGACGACCGAGAGGCCGTAGCCGTTCTCCCAGCCCACCTTTACGATGTGACCCTGCGCGGGGGCGACCACCTCGGTGCCGTACGGCGCCGCGATGTCGATCCCCTCGTGGGGGCGGTTCTCGTGCAGGATGGGATGGTAGCGGATGGACGAGAAGCGGCTCGCCAGGAAGCCGGTAGTCGGCATGATGGACGGCATCGCCGCCAACCGCTGGACCTGGTACTGGAGGCTGTCGGCCGCCTGCTTGAACGACGTCGCGATCAGGTTGGCGCGGCGGATGAGCGCATCGAGGTTGGCGTGCACCGAGAAGGCCTGCCGCCCGGTGGCGCCCCCATCATGCAGCAGGTCCTCGCGCTCCGGCCAGTTCCCCGCCGGGCCGCCGATGCCCGCCCGCCGCACGTCCGGATCGAGGGGCTCGAGGCCCGCCACCAGCCGGATCTCCTCGTCGCGGCGCGAGATCAGGGCGAGGGTGTCGGAGAGGTTCTCGACCCTGCCGCCGAGCCGCTCGATCTCTCCCGCGAGCACCTGGTTCTGCCGTTCCAGCTGGGCGTTCTTGGTCGCGTCCACGGTGTGCGTGAAGACCGTGATCACGGCGGCGAGGACCGACGCGGCGGCGACGGTCGCCACGCCGGCGAGCAGCTTGACGACCGTCGCGGAGACCGCGACGGACTTCGAGCTGCCTGCCCCGTGTGGCACGACCATCACCGTCCAGCGGCGGTTCGCCATCCACGCTCCAGGCATGTGCACAAAAGCAATGGCCGCCCGGGAAGGCGGTCTACCGACCCTACTCTCGCTGCCAATGTTAGCACCCGTCCGGAAGGCCTGTCAACCGCGAATCCGGTGCGGATTCCGCGCCCGATGGGACAAACACGGAAGACATTGCGGCGCCTTAGGTTGTGGGACGTTCCGGTTTGGGGAAGAGGGGGGGGATCCTGTGGGTCTGGGCCCCCTGGAGAGCCGGGCGCACCGCCCGCGCCCAGGCCCCTGAGGGGGGCAGGTGCTCCCCCTGGCCCAGGGCTGCCCAAAGCTGGTCGGCGGCCGCCGGGATGAAGGGGGAGGCGAGCACGGCGAGCCGCAGGAGGGCGTGGCTCAGCGCCGCCAGGGCGGCGTCGAGGGCGTCGTCGTCTCCCTGCTTGGCGAGGTTCCACGGCGCCTGCTGGCCGACGAACGCGTTGGCGGCCGCGACCAGGTCCCACGCCGCAGCCCCGCCGCGGTGCAGGAGGAGCCCGTCCATCGCCGCGCCATAGCGCTGCATCGCGTCGTCGCCGGCGGCGTCGAGGGAGGTCGGTTCGCCCGCCGCGGGCACCACGCCGCCGCGATAGCGGTCCAGCATGGCGAGGACGCGCGAGGCGAGGTTCCCGAAGGCGTCGGCGAGCTCCGCGACGTACCGGTCCTCGAGCCGCTCCCACGAGAAGTTCCCGTCGGCGTCGAAGGGCACCTCCCGCAGCAGGAAGTAGCGGAACGCGTCGGCGCCGAACCGGTCCACCGCCTCGGCGAGCTCGATCTTCACCCCGGCGGACTTGCTGAACCGTTCGCCCCCCAGGCCGATGAAGCCGTGCGCCCACACCCGCTCGGGGAGGGGGAGCCCCGCCGCCTCGAGCATCGCCGGCCAGACGAGGCAGTGGTGGCGGGTGATGTCCTTGCCGATGACGTGGAGCTGCGCCGGCCAGCGCGCTTCCCATCCCGCCGCCGGGTAGCCGGTGGCGGTGAGGTAGTTGGGGAGGGCGTCGAACCACACCCAGGTGCCCTGCGGGTCGCCGGCGGTGGAGGGGATGGGGAACGGGATCGCCCAGGCGAGCTTCGAGCGGGTGATCGAGATGTCCTCGAGTCCCTGGTCGAGGAGCGCGAGGATCTCGTTGCGCCGGCTCTCCGGCTGCAGGAACGCGGGCCGCTCGGCGTAGAGCTTCTTGAGGAACGGGGCGAAACGGCTGAGGGCGAAGAACCAGTTGGTCTCCGCGGTCCACTCGAGGGCGCGCGTCGGGTGCACGACGCACTTCCCGTCCACGATCTCATCCGTGCGCTTGAAGCTCTCGCAGCCGACGCAGTACCACCCCTCGTACGAGCGCTCGACGAAGAGGCTCGGGTCGCGCTCGGCGATCCGGGCGATGAGGGCCCGGACGCCGGCCTCGTGGGCGGCGTCGGTGGTGCGGATGAACTGGTCATAGGAGATGGCGAGCCGCGCCCACATCGCCTGGAACCGGCCGGCGAGCTCGTCGGTCAGCGCCTGGGGGGCGACGCCGCGGGCCTCGGCGGCCTGCGCCACCTTCTGCCCGTGCTCGTCCATGCCGATGAGGAAGTGGACATCATCGCCGCGGAGCCGGCGGTACCGGGCGATGGCGTCGGCGCCGATCTTCTCGAGGGCGTGGCCGAGGTGCGGGTCGCCGTTCGCGTAGTCGATCGCCGTGGTGATGTAGAAGCGGCTCATGGGCTCGGGGGCGGGCGGCGGCGGCCGCGGCGGCGGCGGCGGCGAGGGGGGGAGGCGGTGCCTTGCGCGCCCTGGCCCGTCGGCGTGCCCGCGGCCGGCGTGGCGGGAGCGGTCCGTGCGGCCGGCGCTTCGCGCGGTGGCGGCGCCGAGGCCGGCGGTGCCGAGGGGGAGGCCGCGGGTGCGGCGTGATCCACCTCGTCGCGGAGCTCGGCAAGGGGCACGGAGCGGGTGGTGCCATCCTCCCCGCGCAGCGCCACCAGCTCGCGGAAGATGTCGATGCTCAGGACCTTCTCGGCGCCCTTGGACGTCTGCACGATCTTCCCTTCCTTCGGGAAGCGCTTCCGCGCCTGCACGTAGAACTCGTGCTCGAAGCGCAGGCAGCAGAGGAGGCGCCCGCACGGGCCGGAGATCTGGGCGGGGTTGAGGCTGAGGTGCTGGTCCTTCGCGATCTGGAGGCCGATGGGCCGGATCTCCGTGAGGAAGCTCGCGGAGCAGAGGCGTCGGCCGCAGCGCCCGATGCCGTCGAGGCGGACGGCCTCGTCCCTCACGCCGATCTGGCGGAGCTCGATCCGCGTGCGGAACTGCGACGCGAGGTCCCGCACCAGGTTCCGGAAGTCGACGCGCTTCTCGGCGGTGAAATAGACGGTGAGCTTCTTCCGGTCCCACTGCCACTCGGCGTCGGAGACCTTCATCACCAGCTTGTGGGAGACGGCGCGCTCGCGGATGCGGCGTCGGACGTCCTCCTCGGCGCCCCGGAGCTCGTCGGCGACGCGCACGTCGGCGGCGGACGCCCGGCGCACCACGCGGCGCACGCCGCCGGCCCGTTCCGGCGCGGGGGCGAGGGCACCATCGCCCTCGTCGGACGCGGCGACCCCGTCCCCCACCTCCCCGGGCTCGCCCGGCTCCTCGTGCCCGGCGGGCGCCCCCCCGCGCGCGGTCTCCGCCAGGCCGCAGGAGCCGCAGCGCTCGCACTTGGTGTGCGCGACCTGCCCGATGGCGCCGACGTGGCCCAGGTCCACGCCGCGGTCGGTCTCCACGAGCACCGCTTCGCGCTCGCGCAGCGGCTCGCTGTCGTGCCACTCGTAGAAGTCCCGGCGGTTCCCCTTGAACCGCACCTCGACGAACTGTGGCACGCCTACGCTTCCTCGAACTTCCCCATCCGCAGGTACTTCTCGGCGCGGCGGCGGACCAGCTTCTCGGGCCGCACCCGCACCAGTTCCGCGAGATGACGCTTGAGGACCGGACCCAGGGCGAGGGCGGCCGCTTCGGGATCGGCGTGCGCGCCGCCGGCCGGCTCGGGGATGATCTCGTCCACGACGCCGAGGCCGATGAGGTCGGGGGCCGTCAGCTTGAGGGACTCGGCGGCCCGCTCCCGCAACGAGGCGTCGCGCCACAGGATGGCGGCGCACCCCTCGGGGGAGATGACGGAGTAGACGGCGTTCTCGAACATCAGCACGCGGTCGCCGACGGCGATGGCGAGCGCCCCGCCCGAGCCCCCCTCGCCGATGATGACGGCGACGATGGGGGTGCGCAGGACGGCCATCTCCTCGATGTTGCGCGCGATCGCCTCCGCCTGGCCGCGCTCCTCCGCGCCGAGGCCGGGGAAGGCGCCCGGGGTGTCGATCAGGGTCACCACCGGGAGCCCGAACCGCTCGGCCAGCTTCATCAGGCGCAGCGCCTTCCGGTACCCCTCGGGGTGGGGCATCCCGAAGTTGCGGCGCAGGTTGTCCTTGGTGTCGCGGCCCTTCTGCTGCCCGATCACGACCACGCTCTGGCCGTCGAGGCGCGCCAGCCCGCCCACGATCGCGGGATCGTCGCGGAACAGCCGGTCGCCGTGCAGTTCCACGAAGTCGGAGAAGACGCCGTGCAGGTAGTCGAGGGTGTAGGGCCGGCGGGGATGCCGCGCGACCTGGACGCGCTGGTAGGGCGTGAGGTTGCGGTAGATCTCCGACCGGAGGAGAGCCAGCTTCTCCGCCAGGGGGGCGATCTCCCGCTGCACGTCCAGCTCGCGATCGGTCGCCAGCCGCTTCAGCTCGTCGATCTGGCGCTCGAGCTCCGCGATCGGCTTCTCGAATTCGAGGGCGTACGATGCCACGCGCTACCTCGCTTTCACCAGGCTCACGGCGTCGGCGCCGAGCAGGTCGCGCAACGCCACGAGCAGATCCTCGTCCAGGGCCACGCGGAGGCTCCGCGACCGGAACCGCGCTGCGCCCCCGTTGTGTTCGGGCGACCACTCAAGGAAGAGCGGCGCCGCGCCGGGATGGGCCCGGCAGAGCGCGGCCACGGCGCGCGGGACGTCCCCCACCGCGCCCTCGTCCCCCGCGAGCCGCAGGGCGAGACCGAGCCGCCCGCTGGCCGCGACTTCGGTCAGGGGCTGCGCGTCCTCGATCACCAGCCGGGCCTCCTCCTCCTGCCGGTCGCGCGGCGAGTAGCCGCCGAGGAGGAGGTACGCCCCGTCGGGGACGATCGTCTTCGCGAGCTTCGCCCACGCCTCGGGGAAGACGATCACCTCCGCCGAGCCGTGGAAGTCCTCCACCACCAGCCGCGCATACTCGGCCCCCGAGCGCCGCGCGATCTGGCGCTTCACGGCGGTGACCACCGCCGCGATGGCGAGCTGCCCCTCCATCCAGCGGCCGAGGTCGGCCGTGGTGTGGGTGCCGAGGGCCTGCACCTCCGCGGCGAACCGGGTGAGCGGATGGCCGGAGACGAAGAATCCCACCAGTTCCTTCTCCCGCGCAAGCCGCTCCGCCTCCGGCCACTCGGGGACCTGCGGGAGGGGCGCGGGGGGATGCGCGGCGGCGGCCTCCCCGCCGAACAGGGTCGCCTGGCCGGCGGCGTGTTCCGCCTGCACGATGCCCGCCTCCGCGATCACGCCGTCGATGGCCGCGAAGTACTGGGCGCGGTGGCCGCCGAGCGTGTCGCAGGCGCCCGAGGCGACGAGCGCCTCCAGGACCCGCTTGTTGGCGTGGCGGTGGTCCACCCGGCCCGCGAGGTCCCTGAGGCCGGTGAAGGGCCCGCCGGCGCGCGCCGCGATGACGGCGTCGATCGCGCTCCGCCCGACGTTCTTGATCGCGCCGAGGCCGAAGCGCAGTTCGCGGTCGCCCACCACCGTGAAGTGGTAGCCGGAGGCGTTCACGTCGGGGGGCAGCACGGTGATGCCGAGCTCGCGGCACTCCGCGATGTACGTGACGACGTTCTTGGTGTCGCCGATCGCGGAGGAGAGGAGCGCCGCCATGAACTCGGCGGGGTAGTGCGTCTTGAGCCACGCGGTCTGGTACGAGAGGACCGAGTAAGCGACGGAGTGCGACTTGTTGAAGCCGTACCGCCCGAAGGTCTCGATCTGCTTGGCGAGCTCCTCGACCACCTTCCGCTTGTGCCCGCGCTCGAGGCAGCGCGCCACGAAGCGCTCCAGCTCCGCGTGGATCAGCTCGGCGATCTTCTTGCCCACCGCCTTGCGCAGCACGTCGGCCTCGGCGAGCGAGTAGCCCGCCAGGACGTTCGCGATGCGCATCACCTGTTCCTGGTAGACGATGACGCCGTACGTCGGCTCGAGGATCTCGCGCAGCTCCGGCAGCGCGTAGCGCACCGGCTCCTCGCCGCGCTTGCGCCGGATGTAGACGAGGTGCATCCCGCTGTCGAGGGGTCCCGGGCGCACGAGGGCGTTGGTCGCCACCAGGTCGTCGAAGCGGTCGCAGCGCATCTGGCGCAGCGCGTCGGTCGCGAGGTTCGATTCGAACTGGAACACCCCCGCCGTCCGCCCGGCCCGGAGCAGCGCGTAGACCTCCGGGTCCTCGAAGTCGAGCGTGTCGAGATCCACCACGACGCCGTGCCGCGCGCGGATGGCGTCCACCGCCCGCTGCAGCACCGTGAGGGTCGTGAGGCCGAGGAAGTCCATCTTCAGCATCCCGACCTTCTCGAGCCCCACCATGTCGTACTGGGTGACGATGGCGTCCTCGCCGCTCGCCGCCGCGCCCGCGCCCCTGGTCGGGAGGGTGCACACCGGCACGTAGTCGGTGAGCGGTCCCGGCGCGATCACCACGCCGGCGGCGTGGACGGAGAGGTGGCGCGAGAGCCCCTCGATGGCGCTCCCGAAGGTGACGATCCGTTGGTAGACCGGGTTCTGCGCGATGAGGTCCCGCAGCTCGGGGACCTTCACCGCCGCCTCCGCGAGGGTCAGGGCGAAGTTGGGCCCGCTGGGGATCAGTTTGGTCAGCCGGTCCGCCTCCCCCGGCGGCACCTTGAGGACCCGCGCCACGTCCTTCACCGCCGCGCGCGCCTTCATCGTGCCGTAGGCGACGATCTGCCCGACGGAGGCCCGCCCGTAGCGCTCGCGGACGTACTCGATGACCTCGCCCCGCCGCTCCTCGCAGAAGTCCACGTCGATGTCGGGGGGGGAGATGCGCTCGGGGTTCAGGAACCGCTCAAAGAGAAGGTCGTACTTGAGCGGGTCCACGCTGGTGATGCCGAGGGCGTAGGCGACGAGCGAGCCGGCGGCGGAGCCGCGCCCCGGGCCGACGGGGATCCCCTGCCCCCGCGCCCAGCGGATGAAGTCCTCCACGATGAGGAAGTAGCCCGCGTAGCCGACGGTCGTGATGACGCCCAGCTCGTAGTCGAGGCGCTGGCGCGCCGCGTCGGGGAGCGGATCGCCATAGCGCCGCTTCGCGCCCATCTCGGCGAGGTCCACGAGGAGGTCGTTGTCGCTCGCGTACGCGGCGGGGCGCGGGAACTCCGGGAGAAAGAACCGCTTCTCGAAGTCGAACTCGCAGCGGTCGGCGATCGCCTGGGTGTTCGCGAAGAGGTCGTCCCGGTCGGGGAAGAGACGCCGCATCTCCTCCTCCGACTTGACGAAGCTCTCGGTGCCCTCGAAGCGGAACCGCTTCGGGTCGTCGAGGTCGCGGCCCGTCTCGATGGCGAGGAGGACGTCGTGGGCGGCGGCGTCCTCGCGCCGGAGGTAGTGCGCGTCGTTCGTCGCCACGACCCCCAGGCCCAACTCCTGGGCCAGGCGGAAGACGCCCTCCTGCACCCCCTTCTCCTCCGCGATCCCGTGCTCCTGCACCTCGAGCCAGTAATTCCCCGCGCCGAAGGTGCGCGCGTGCCACTCGGCCGACTCGCGCGCCTTGTCGTAGGCGCCCGCGCGGAGCCACAGCGCCACCTCGCCGGTGAGGCACGCCGAGAGGCAGACCAGGCCCCCCGCGTGCCGCTCCAGGACCTCGCGGTCCACCCGCGGCTTGCGGTAGAAGCCCTCGGTGTACCCGATGGAGGTCAGCTTGGCGAGGTTGCGGTAGCCCTCACGGTCCTTGGCGAGGAGGACGAGGTGCGCGTAGTGTCCTGGGGCGTCCGCGGGGCGCTCGCGGGCTTGCCGGGGACCGAAGGCGACATACGCCTCGAACCCCAGGATGGGCCGGATGCCGGCGTGCCGGGCCTGGCTGTGGAACGTCCACGCGCCAAAGAGGTTGCCGTGGTCGGTGACCGCGACACTGTCCATCCCGAGCTCCTTGACCCGCGCCACCAGGTCGGGGATCCGGTTGGCGCCGTCGAGGAGCGAGTATTCGGAGTGGGTGTGGAGATGGACGAAGGCCATGCAACCGGGCAAGCTAGCCGCGCCCCCGGGGGCTGTCAAAGACGGTGAGCGGCGTCCTTGACACGCCGCGGCGGCGCCGCGACCCTTGGCCCTCATGACCCGACTCCCGGTTCGTCTCCCCGGTCGGGGCGGCTCGGCGTGCGCGCTGGCCGCCGCCCTGGCCGTGGCCATCGCGGCGTGCAGCGACAGCACCGGCCCCACCGGCGGAGCGGTGGCCGACGTGACGCTCGGCGCCGCGCAGTTCCAGCTCTACACGGGGAACACGGTCCCCGGCGCCTTCCACTTCCCGGCGGCGGGCGCGGCGGGCGCGCAGTACCTCGTCGTCGCGCAGTTCGCGACGCCCACGCCCGACGTGAGCAGCGCGTTCAACCTGGTGGGCAGCGTGACGGCGCCGCTGGCCGCCGCGGCGGCGCAGCCGCGACTCGCGGCGGAGTCCCCAGCGCAGCGGTTCCACGACAATCTGCGTCGCGCCGAGGCGCGGCTCGTGGCGTCGTCCCGCTCCGCGGAGGGACGGCGGCCTTTGGCCGCGGCGGGCGCGCAGCCGGCGCCGGCGACCATCACCCCCCCGGTGGCGGGCACCAAGCGCACCTTCAAGGTCTGCGGGAACCTCGACTGCACTCCCCCCCTCACCAACGTGACGGCGACGGCGAAGATCGTCGGCGCCCACGCGGCGCTCTACCTCGACGACTCGCTCCCGGCGGGTGGGTTCACCGTGAGCGACCTGCAGCAGCTGGCGGCGCAGTTCGAGACCGACCTGTACGCCATCGACCGTAACGCGTTCGGCGCCGAGTCGGACGTGGACAGCAACGGCGTGGTGATCATCCTCCTGACGCCCAAGGTCAACGCGCTCGTCTCGAAGGCCGCCTGCACTACCTCGTTCGTCACCGGCTTCTTCTACGGCGCCGACCTGGAGCCGTCGGTGCGGGCCCAGTACAACAACGGCGAGGTCTTCTACGGCTTCGTGCCGGACCCGGCCGGCACCGTCTCATGCGCCCACAGCGTGTCGGACGTGCGCCAGCTGGTTGCCGTGACGTTCATCCACGAGTTCCAGCACATGATCTCGTTCAACCAGCATGCGCTGGTGCGGAACGGGGACGTCGAGGTGTTGTGGCTCAACGAGGCGCTCTCCCACCTGGCGGAGGAGCTCGGGGGCCGGCACTACGACAGCCTCGGGATCGGCTCGACGGCCTCGCAGTTCTACATCGGCGACCTGTACAACGCGTACCAGTTCCTCGCGAACCCTTCCGGGGTCGCGATGGTCACGGACGTGGGGCCGGGCGACCTCGCGCAGCGCGGGGGCGCGTGGCTGTTCGTCCGCTACCTGGTGGACCGCTTCGGCGCGGGCATCCCGCACGCGCTCGTGAACACGGCGGCGCTGGGAGGCGCGAACATCGCCGCGGCGACGGCCACGGGCTTCCCGACGCTGCTGGGCCGGTGGGCGCTCGCCGCGTACACGTCGGACC
>Ga0208716_1000216_pt1 | contig 24178 bp, 17 predicted proteins | sample NGESurdeep092012_8_FD_184482 | JGI IMG/M metagenome (GOLD analysis project Ga0208716, IMG submission 184482) | Arctic peat soil microbial communities from Barrow, Alaska - NGEE Surface sample 415-3 deep-092012 (SPAdes) | ecosystem: Environmental > Terrestrial > Soil > Wetlands > Peat ...
GGCCGTGACCGCGTTCACGCGCGACACGAAATCGTTCACCGACGACAGCGGGAGGCCGTACGAACCGAGATCGACGAGCTGGCCGGCGATCGACGCGTTCGTCTCGAAACGGCCGGGCACCGCGAGCGCGACGTAGGCCTTTGCGCGCTCGAGCTCCTTCGCGTCGACCGGGGCGTCGCGAATGGAACGCAGCTCCCTGAAGATCTCGACGAGCGAGCTGTCGGTGACGTTGGTGCGGACCGAACTCGCGATGACGAACGGACCCGGCAGCGGCGACCATACGAAGCGCGAACTGATGCCGTACGTGTAGCCCTTCGTCTCGCGAAGGTTGGTATTGAGCCGCGACGAGAATGATGCGCCGAGGATCGTGTTCATCACCGTGACCGCCGCGTAACCGGGACCGAGGCGATCGGCGCCGGGACTCCCGAGCTGGATGACGGACTGCGCGGCGCCGGGCTTGTCCACGAGGTAGAGCTTCACGCCGTCGTTCGCGACGGGTTTCACCAGGACCTTCGGAATCGCGGATGGTTCGCCCGCGCGTGTCCAAGCGCCGAAACGTTTTGCGAGCAGCGCGCGCATCTCCGGTTCGGTGACATCGCCGACCACCACGAACTTCGCGCGCTCCGGCACGAACGCGTGCGCATAGAAGGTGCGCACGCGCCCCGAGTCGAGCGCGGCGGTCGAGGCGGAATCACCATCGGCCGGATTGTGATACGGGTGTCCTTCGGGAAAGACGATCTGGTTGAACGCGAGCGAGGCAACCTGCGTGGGCTGGTCACGGCGCTGCAGGATCGACTGGAGCCGCAGGTCGCGCTGCTGCTTCACGTTGTCGGAGCGGAACGTGGGGTGAAGCACGATGTCCGCCATCAGGTCGAGGGCCTCCGCGAGCGAGCGCTTGGCGACGTTGAGCTGCACGGTGAACGCCTCCGCGCCGGCGCCGGCATTGAGCTGCGCGCCGAGAAAGGCGAGCTCGCTTTGGAGTGCGTTCGCGTCGCGGGTGCCCGCGCCCTCCGTGAGCATGCGGGCGGTGAATCCCGCGAGGCCCGGTTGTCCCGCCTCGAGCCGCGATCCACCGTCGATGACCAGCGTGACGTGAACCAGCGGAAGCGCGTGGTGCTCGACCACCTGCAGGGCGATGCCGTTCGGCATCGTGCCGCGTGCGACGGTGGGAAGGTTGAATTTCGTGCTGGTGCCGAGAGCGGGCGGCTTCGTGCGATCGATGGCGCCGGCGGCGTTCTGCGCAACGGCCGCGAACGGGGCGCACGCAGCGATCGCAGCGAGGAGGGTGAGTTGTTTGCGGATCATTGTGCGACTCCCTTCTTTGCCGCGAGTTCAGGCTTGCCCATCGGCACGACGGAAATCATGACGCGGTTCGTTTGGAGATACTGCTTCAGCACGCGCTGGACGTCCGCCGCGGTGACCGCGCGATAGCGGTCGAGGTCGGCCTGGAACGAGTCGGGCCTGCCAGTGATGTAGAAGTAACGGTTGAGCTGGTCCGCCGTGCCCCGCACCGTCTCGATGCGACGAAGGAACTGCGCTTCGGTGCTATTCTTCGCCTGTTGAAGTTCGCGGGCGGACGGTCCCTCGTTCGCGAGCCTTTTCATCTCGGCGTCGACGACCCTGCGCAGCGTGTCGAGCCCGAGTCCACGACGGGCGGTTGCAATCACGGAGAAATCTCCATCGAGGCGCATGCTGCCCTGGCGCGCGCGCACGGTCGTCGCGATCGGATTGTTGTAGACGAGCGCCTGCGTGAGGCGCGATGTGCGCGAGCCGGCGAGGATCGATGCCGCGATGTCGAGAGCGGCATCGTCGGGAGCCCATTCCTTGACCGTGTGCCAGGTGAGCTGCAGCTGGGGGAGCTGCACCCTGTCTTGTAGCGTTACTGCAGTGTCGTGTATGGCAAAGGGCGCCGGCGATGGCCGCGTGATGGCGGGGCCGCGCGGAATCTCCGTGAAATATTTCTTCACGAGCGCGCGGACGTCGGCGTTCTTCACGTCGCCGGCGACGACGAGCGTCGCGTTGTTGGGCGCGTAATACCGGTGGAAGAAGTCCTTCACGTCTTCAACGGACGCCGCGGAGAGATCGGCCATCGAGCCGATGACGGACCACGAGTACGGATGTCCCGCGGGGTAGGCGAGCTGAGGGAGGTGATCCTCGACGAGTCCATATGGACGGTTCTCGACACTCTGGCGGCGCTCGTTCTTCACGACGTCGCGTTGGAGATCGACCTTCGGCTTGTCCATGGTCGGCGTGAGCCAGCCCATGCGGTCGGCGTCGAGCCAGAGCATGAGTGGAAGCGCCGCCGACGGACCGCTCTCGTAGTAATCGGTGACGTCGTCGTTGGTCGAGGCGTTGTTGTTCGCGCCCGCGGCTTCGAGCAGGCGGTCGAACATCGGGTACTCGACGTGCTGCGAGCCCATGAACATCAGGTGCTCGAAGAGGTGTGCGAAGCCGGTGCGGCCCGGCTTTTCGTCGCCGGATCCGACATGGAACCAGGTGTTCACCGTGACGATCGGCACGGCGTGATCTTCGTGCACGATTACCGTGAGGCCGTTCGGGAGCGTATCGAGCGTGTACGGAACGCTGAGTTTTGGTCCCTGCGCGGCCGCAATAGCCGGGGCCATCGCGAGCGCGCCCATCAAAAGCCGACGCACGAAGTTCATTCGAGAGTCCGGGTGGTGGATTCGTTCGATTGAGCGCTACTGCCCTGCTTTGGCAAGAATACCCTCGGAGTCGGCTCGAAGCGAGCGGCGGTGCACATGGCCGGGTTGGGGGATTGGGGTTGGCCCAAGCCTGTGTGGCGGCTAGATTTCGCCCCCTTGGCCAGGTAGCTCAGTTGGTAGAGCAGCGGACTGAAAATCCGCGTGTCGGCGGTTCGATTCCGTCCCTGGCCACTGCGGTAAGGCATTGGAGTACGGGAAGATCGAAAAAGCAACGGCCACCCTAGCGGTGGCCGTTTGCGTTGACGAGCTCGACCGTTCAGCGGAGTACTGGCAGAAACCGTTAGTCTTGTCCGGCGTTCAAGTCGCCAGGCTGCTGTATATCAATTCGACAGTCCCCGTCTTATAGTGGGCGTTCGACGAGTCAATCGGACAGCGGAGAGCAAGTGGCCGAACAACAAGGGCTCCAACGCCAACTGCTCAAGCACCTTCTGCGCAGCTCCGGCGGTATCAGTGCGGGGGAGTTGCTCTTCGACCCGGTCACCGCGCTCCCGGGCCTGCCGCTGTTCGTGCGGCAGGTCGAGGAGGCGCTCCGGAGTCGCAAGACCGTCGGAATCCTCACAGTCAACATCGCGCGATTCTCGAAGCTCGAGGACGTCTACGGGTGGGAGCTCTTCGACGGCATCGTGCGCGGTGTCGCCGGGTGCCTGAGGGAGATCAAGGACGAATCGCTGCGAAAGGAGGACGCGCTCGCGGAGCTTACCGTCAACGGCAACGTGTTCATCCTGATGCTCTCGCCGGCCCGGAGCACGAGGACGTTCAGGTTCAGCGATGTGTTGCGCATCAAGGCGCGCATCGCCGAACGGCTCGACGCCCACGTCGCCAAGACGTTGCATCCGGATCTGCTCTTCCGGTTCAACTACTTCATCGGTTCCGCGATGATGAAGAAGGACCCCACCGTCCGGCTCGAGCGACTGGTGTATCGCACCATCGACGAAGCGCTCGCCGATGCGACGTCGGAGCAGGAAGCACTCATTCGCCGGCGAGCGCGCAAGTTGCGCGCGATTCTCACCGGCAACCGCATCAGCACGCTGTACCAGCCCATCGTGGACCTGCACTCCGACCGCGTTCTCGGATTCGAGGCGCTGTGTCGCGGGCCGAAAGGGGAATTCGCATCGCCAGACGTCCTCTTCCGAATCGCCTATGAGGCGGACCTGGTCGTGAAGCTCGACGCGGCGTGTCGCGAACGCGCCGTGCGCTCGATCGGCAAGCTGCGGGCCGATCAACTCCTGTTCATCAACATGGAGCCTGGCTCCATCTTCGACCCCAGGCTGATGGAGTCCATACCGGCGCGACGCGTGCCGCAGATCGTGTTCGAGATCACCGAACACGCCGCGATCGAGGACTTCCAGACGTTTCGGCAGGCCGTCCAGATCGTAAAGCAGTCCGGTTTCAAGTTCGCGATGGACGACGTGGGCTCCGCGTATTCGGGGTTGCGCATCATCTCGATGATCGAGCCCGACTACATCAAGCTCGACATGGAGCTCACGCGCGAAGCGCGCCACAACCGGGTGAAGCTGGAGCTCCTCAAGGCGATCGCCGGCTTCTGCACCGAGGCCGGGATCCCGATGATCGTCGAGGGGATCGAAACGAACGAGGAGCTGGACACGGTGACCCAACTCGGGGTGCACCTGGTTCAGGGATATCTGATGGGACGTCCGGCGGCGATGCCGTCGAAGGGCAAGAAACGGCCGGCCCGAGTCACACCACCGGCCGATTAGCCCCGCCAGAACTAACCGCCTCATCGCAAAGCGGGGCCGTGCTCAGCACGGCCCCGCTCTTAGTTCGGACCCACCAGCAGCTGCTTACTTCTTCGGATCCAGCGCCTCCCCAATCCGATGCTCGGCGCTCTCAAGGTGCATCTTCGTCTCGCGGTCGCCGGTCTTGGCCGTAGCGGCGTGGATCTCCGCCTTCAGGGTCACCATCTGCCCGCGTACCTGGGATCTCGCATCTTCAGAGAGCGCGGCCGCGGCAGCCGCCGCGTTCGGGTTCGCCGGAGCACCGACAGCCGGAGCTACAGCCGGCGGCGGATTCACCTTCCTGTCCATCGTCGTGATGTAGTTGTTCTGCAGCGCGCGACGATACGCATCTATCTTCACGCTCCCGCCCGAGAGCTCCGACCACAGACCCTTCCGCACATCGTCGAGCATTTCGAGCAATGTGTAGGTATCACCAGCGTTCTGCGCGAGCGCCGTGCCATCGAGCATCCGGTTCATGCGCGCATCCTGCAGCAATGCAGTGAGCACGCGATTCTGCGCGTTGCCGATGCGCGTCAGCATTCCGCCGGCCTCGATTCTCGCAGAGATATCCGGTCGAATGAGATACGTCGGCGTCCTGAAAACCTTCTCGTTGATGAACTTCACGGCCTCCGCCTGCCGCGCCCGCGAGAGCGGAACGTACACGGGACCCGGCTGGCTCCCCGACTTGTACACCACCGTGCCGCCCCCAACGACGGTCACCGGATGCCCAGCCTCGGTCGCCCACTGGCTCACGGTGCGGTCGTAGAGTTCCTGAACGAGTTCGTTGTCCTCCATCGGCCGCGTGCCGGCGCCAACCACGTAGCCCATCACGCGCTCGATGTTCTTGAAGCCGAGGCCGGTGGACTTCACCGGGTCTGCATCGCCGACGGCCTCGCTCTGCGTGCCGAAGCCGCCGAACGAATTGTTCGCCGAAAAGTGATACCACGGAACGGTGTCCTGCATCCGCGTCCACTGCTCGAGCGTGGCCTTTTCGTCAGCCGGCGTGCGCGCGCCGGGAATTTCCTTGTAGCCCCACATGATCGAGTACTTGTCCCACGGCCCGATGCGAGGAAGCATGTCCTCGAGCGCGAGGTGATCCTCGGGCTGTGCCACGTAGTTCATGCGCGAGTAATCCATGATGCTGGGCGAGTGCCCCATCTTGTGTACCCAGGCTGCACTTCGCACGCTGTCGGCCGGATACGTCGAGCTGCCGATCTGGTCGTGCTGCAGTCCGATCGTATGGCCGATCTCGTGTGCGACTCCGAACTCGACCAGCCGCCCCATCAGCGAGTCGGGGAACGGAATCGTGCGGGCGCGTGCATCAACCTGCGACGCCTGGGTGAAATACCAGGCCTGCATGAGGGCGATCAGGTTCTGAAAGATCCTCGACGAGCCGTTGAGGATTTCACCCGTGCGCGGATCGCTCACGTGCGGCCCGACGGAGTTCTCGACGGTCGAGGCGAGCCAGCGCACCATGGTATGACGGACGTCCTCGGGCGACCAGTCAGGATCGTTCTTCGGCGGGTCGGCGGCGATGATTCCGTCCTTGAATCCTGCGGCCTCGAACGCCGGCTGCCAATCCGCGATTGCCTTGCGGATCCATGGCTTCCACTGCTCGGGAGTCGCAGGGTCCACGTAATAGACGATGGGCTTCTTCGGATAGCAGAGATTGCCGTCCCGGCGGTCCGAGCACTCCAGTCGCCACCTCGTGACAAACACGTGCGTTGCGGCGCGCTGTTCGTTCGTGCCGAAATCGACGGTGCGGTTCGAGAAGAACCCGATCCGCTCGTCCGCCTTGCGCGTGCGCATCGGCTGTTCCGGCAGGCGCACGAGACTCCAGTGCGCCACGACGCTTTCCGCGAGCTGCGGGCCACCGCCCGCGGCTGCCGGAGCCGTGCCGCCACGCCCGCCGGCCGGAGCGGGAACGCCGGTTTGCGTCGCTTCGATCTCGACGTTGTCGGGGAACGCGCTCACATGCTCGATGTACGAGCGCGTGGCGTCGATGGTGCCGCGAATCGCGGCGATTTCGGGGATCGCGGTGGTGAAGAGCCGGGTGACGTCGATGACCGCCGAGCTGTCGGGGCCGTACGCGTCGATATTGAAGACCGCGATGACCGGTCCGTTGTTCGCGCCCTGCACGGCCTTATAGACTGAGAGCGAACTGTCCGCCGTGATCGCGAACGAGACCGACCGGAGAATGATGCGGTTGCCGACGCGTTCCCAGTGCAGGGCGCGCTCGCCGAACTGGTCGCCGGCGTAATCGCCGAATCCGCCACCGGTGGGCGTCGGATTCGACGTCGCCGCACGCGCGAACCGGCCGACGATCAGCATATCCTTGTTGAGCTCACGGGTCGGAATCTCGAAATACGTGCGGTCGTTGAGCTGGTGCACGGCGAAAAGACCGCGGCGTGTCTTGGCCTCAGCTGTGATGACGCGATTGTACGGTCGCGGACGCGCGGGAGCCGGACCTCCGCCCGGCGCAGCCGTCGAATCGCCGGTAGCGCCGCCTCGTCCGCCGCCCTGAGGAGCGCCGGGAGCGGGCTGCGCGGGAGCCGGCGCGGCGGTCGGGGCTGGAGTGGGAGCGGGAGACACCGCGGCGGGAGCCGGTGCATGGGTGCAGCTGGCGACGAGTGCCGCGGCAACGAGAAAGCCGATTCGACGTGGCATATGCTGGAAAGAGGGGAGGCAGTGAATGTGCGGTATGGTTCCTCTACGCGGGAGCCGAGGCCAGCGTTAAGAATGGGGTGATGCGGAGCCTGCGGCATAGTAAGGTTGATGAATGCCAGAACTCTCGATCGACCCCAAGTCCACGGCGCTGGTCCTGATCGACCTCCAGAACGGGATCACGCGCAACTCGACGGCGCCGCACGCCTCCGGCGACGTCGTGTCCAGGGCGGTCCGGCTCGCGGACGCATTCCGCTCACGCGGCTCGACCGTGGTGCTCGTTCGGGTCGCGTACGCGGCCGATGGCAGCGACCGGCTGAAGATGCCCACCGACGCCCATCCACCCGCGTCGACTCCGTCGGCCGACTGGTCCGACATCGTGCCCGAGCTCGCGCCAGGGAAGGGCGACATCGTGGTCACGAAGCGGCAGTGGGGTGCGTTTTATGGAACCGACCTGGAACTCCACCTGCGCCGGCGCGGCATCAAGACGATCGTGATCGGAGGCATCTCGACGAATTTCGGCGTGGAATCCACCGCGCGGGATGCCTACGAGCGGGCCTACGCGTTGGTTTTCGTCGAGGACGCGACATCGGCCATGAATGCCGAAGGGCACGTGTTCGCGATGACGAACATCTTTCCGCGGCTCGGACTCGTGCGCTCGACGAACGAAGTGCTCGCGGCGCTAGGCTAGGGCAAGGAACGGCTGTGGCGCCCGCGAGTACGAAAGAGGCGTCCCGGGATGTGGACGCAAAGGGAGCCGGACGACTAAACTCATGCGGATGAATGGAATAGCCATTTCACACCCATGCCAGCGGGTGTTCTTCTTGACCGGCTTGGTCGCTATCGCGGTGTTCGCGGGCGCTGCGGTTCCCGCGCGCGCTTCCACCGGTCGCCTGTACCCGGGTTCGGCGGCACCGGACACCATCCGGGGCATCGTATTCGACAGCCTGCTGCACCAACCGATCCCGGACGCTACGGTGCAGGCGGACGAGGGCGCGGTATCGACGATGACCGACAGGGAAGGGCGTTTCACGCTGATCGCGCCGGAAACGATTCGTCGCGTGACGGTGTTTCACGACTTTCTGGATCGCTCCGGGCTGGGAAGTCTTCAGGCCACGGTCACGGAGAAGACGTCGCATTCGATGATGGTGCTTTCGACGCCATCGCTCGCCACGATCTGGGCGCGGCTCTGTCCCGGCCGGACGCTCGAGAAGGGGCGCAGCGGGATCGTGTTCGGGTCGGTGCGCGCGGCGGACGCGCGAACGCGCCTGTCCGGAGCGCAGGTGCGCGTGAGCTGGGACTTCAACGCGCCGGGAACCATCGGCGCAGCATCGCGCATGTCCGACACGAGGACCGATTCGACCGGCACGTACTTTGCCTGCGGTGCGCCGCCGAACAACAACGTGTACGTGTTCGGATATTCCTCGATGCTGCGTTCGGGCGCCGTCACCGTCCCGGGCGACACGTTGCCGCTGCGGCGGGTTGATCTCGTGCTCGGCGAGTTCGGGAAGAGTGCCACCGTCCGCGGTGTCGTGCGCGATCCGCGCAAGGTGCCGCTCGCGGGCGCGAGCATCGACGTGGATGGAGTCGACGCGACGACCAGGACGGACGCCAACGGACGGTTTACGCTGGCCAACGTTCCGACGGGATCGCGCACCCTCGCTGTCCGGTCGCTCGGGTTCGCGCCGCTCTTTCAGCCGATCGCCGTCCTTGAGAAGCAAACCGACGAAATCCAGGTCGACATGCTGGCGGTCTCATTGCCCGGCGTGAACATCACGGGTAGGCAGAACGTGTCTTCGCTGCAGATCGACTTCGAGCAGCGCAAGCGCGAAGGATTCGGCACGTTCAAGGATTCGACGGAGATCGTGAGGCACACGTCGATCCGTTCGATCTTCCAGGGGATCCCGTCGCTGGTCATCACTGGCGGCAACTCGACGGCTTTCTATCTGTATACGCCGGGTCAGTCGATCTCCACCACCAACGCGGCCGGCGGCTGCCCCGCCAACATCTACGTCGACGGGAAGCCATCCGACACCAGCGTGCTCATCTCGCTCTCGAAAGAGCAGATCGCCGCGATCGAGGTGTACATCCGGCAGGAGTTCGCACCGGCGAAATATCTCCTGCTCTCGAACAACTGCGGGGTCGTCCTCGTCTGGACCAAGCTGGAGTTCAAGAAGCGGTAGCGCGCCGCGGTTTCCGCTACTCCACGCGCTGCTGGCGCAGTCCCAGGTTGATGATTCGCTGCAGCAGCTCCGGATACGTGACTCCGCCGGCCTTCGCAGCCGACGCGAATTCCTCGCGTTCGGCGATCTCGGGATTCGGGTTGGCTTCCAGGAAATAGAATTGTCCGTCGCTCCCGAGGCGGAAATCGATGCGCGCGTAGCCGCTCAGCTCCAGAATCTTGTAGATGCGCTTGCTTACGTGGACGAGGAACGCTTTCTGCTCCGGCGTGAGCTCGGCAGCGCGGATATCGATGCCGTGGCGCGCCTGATACTCGATGTCGTGCTTGACCTTGGCGGTCGCGATGAGGGGTGCGTTGTCGGCGAGCTTCTCGGCGACCAGCTCCCACGCGGGGAACGCGACCAGCCGCTCGTTTCCCATCACGCTCACGTACAACTCGCGCCCCTCGATGAATTGCTCCGCGATGGCGTCGGTGCCGACCCGCTCGTGGATGAAGCGCACGCGTTCGGCGAGCTTTTCGTCCGAATCGACGACCGACGCCTGTGCGATGCCCACCGACGCGTGCTCGATGAGCGACTTCACGATGAGCGGAAAGGCCAGGCGCGGCGGACGCTTCACCTTCCGCCCCATCGGGAACACCGCGAACTCGGGAACGCGAATACGGTGATAGAGCAGGAGCTTCTTCGAGAGCGCCTTGCCTCGCGAGATGATCATGCCGCGCGGATTGCATCCCGTGTAAGGAACCTTCAGCAGCTCGAGGAGGCTCACGACGTTCTGGTCGAAGAGCACTTCGCCGTGGAACTCCTCCAGAAGATTGAACACGATGTGCGGTTTCCATTCCTCGACGGCGTCACGGATCGGGAGCAGTTCGTACTGCACGCCGAGCACACGCACCTCGTGACCGATCGCGCGAAGGTGGCTGACGACGTCGTACTCCGTCTTCCAGACGTTGATCTCCTCTTCGGTGTGCCCGTCGAGCGTGTCGGGCGGCACGAGCTGCGGATGCATCAGCGCGAGAATTCGCAGGCGCTTCATACGGCGATCCAGTCGCGGCGTCCGTGCTGCGCGATGAACTCCATCGTCCGCGCGGTGAGGAGCACCATGAAGTCGGTGAGCAACTGCCGTTCGCGGCCGCCGACGCGAAGTTTGAGCTCGCGGCAGCGGCCGATCATGTCGCCCAGCACCGTGTCGAGCGTGAACTGGTACTCACCGGTCCATTTCGATACGACGCGACGCACGTCGGTTCGGTGGCGGCGCAGGAAACTCGCAGCGGACTCGTGCGAGCGGTGGCGCGGAGCGTGCGAGAAAAGGCGAAGCAGGTCTTCATCGTATGTGTCAGGGTACTCCACGGAGTAGAGCGCACGCCGGTAGGTGTAATGCTCAAAGAGCGTGCGCGACACGGTCCGCAGCGGATCCACACGTCGCTTGCTGCGCACGACGGGCACGGTGCCGGCGAGCTCCTTCATGAGGCGGTCGACATAGTGCAGCTTCCTGAGCGCGGGCCAGCCCGCATAGCGCCGGCGCCAATCCGAGCGGGGCCTGAGCCACACGGCGAACGTCTCCGCGAAATCCTCGTCGGGATGGCTTTGCGCGTACCAACGGCGCAGGTGCTGCACGTATCTCTTGCTCGCGGGGTTCGGTCGGTAGGACTCGGGATACTTCGTCGAGGACTTTCCGAACAGTTTCTGCCACTCGCGGCGGCGGTTGAGCTGGTAGCCGTGTTGCACCGCATGCCCGCACTCGTGTCGCATGATCTGCATGCACTCGGCATGCGTGCCGCCCTCGACCTCGAGCAGCTCGCGTCTCTCGAGCCGCATGAGGCGCGGGTGCGTGAGATAGAACGGCACGGCGAAGCCGGGCACGTTGCCGGGCGAGAACCACTCGTCGGACAGCCAGACGTGCGGGCGGAGCCGGATGTGCTTCTCCTCGAGCTCCGCGTAGAGTTCCGCGACGCAGTCCTCGAGCCAAGTGCCGTCGATGGTGACGCCGAGATCGCGCAGCCGGAGCTGCATGAGTCGTTCGGCGGACCAGCTGGACCAGGGAAGGCGGCGAAAGCGCGTGGGCGGCATGTTGACGGAGAACGACGGAGGCCGGAGCATGGCGCGCGCACCGCGCGGTGGCAAGGGCAATGCGCCTGGGTCCCCAAGCGGCTACGATTCGGGGTGCCGGAGACCTCTGCAGACCCGTATGCGTCGCTCCGCCTTCCCAACTTCCGGCTTTTCATCATCGGTCTGTTCGCCTTCACGATGGCGATCCAGATCCAGGGAACGGTAGTGGGGTGGCAGATCTACGAGCTCACCCACGACAAGCTCGCGCTTGGCCTGATCGGACTGGCCGAGGCAGTGCCGTTCATCGGGGCTGCGCTGTACGCGGGGCATGTCGCCGACCGGCACGACCGCCGGCGGGTGGTTTTGGCCGCGCTGGCGCTGCTCTTTGCCTGTGCGGTCGCGCTGCTCGTGCTTCCCATGCTGCTCCCGGCCGCCCCGGGCCTGGTCGTTCGCGCGATCTACGGCGTGATCGCCCTGACGGGGCTGTCACGAAGTTTCCTCAATCCCGCCCGGCAGGCGCTCGCCGCGGAGCTCATTCCGCGGTCGCTCTACGGGAACGCCATCACATGGCGCAGCGGCACCTGGCAGCTCGCGTCGGTCATCGGGCCGGCTGTGGGCGGAGTCCTGTACGCCGCGGGCGGGACGACGCTCACGTATGCGGTCGATGCGGGGCTCATGCTTGTCGGCGGTGGCGCGATGGTCCTGATCGCACATCGGTCGCTCATCAAGCGCGAGCACACCGAAGCCATCGCGAAGAGTCTGGCGACCGGAATACGCTTCGTCTTCAACGAACCGATAATTCTGGGCGCGCTCACGCTGGATCTATTCTCGGTGCTGTTCGGGGGCGCGACCGCGCTGCTGCCCGTGTACGCGGTTGAAATCCTGCACGTCGGACCATCCGGCCTTGGCTTGCTGCGTGCCGCGCCGGCCATCGGCGCCGTCGCGATGAGCGCGGCGATCGCATGGATGCCGCCGTTCAGGCGTACTGGGCGCACGCTCTTCCTGGCCGTCGCCACGTTCGGACTGTGCATCATCGTCTTCGGATTCTCGACGAGCATGATTCTCTCGGTCGCCGCGCTGGTGCTGAGCGGCGTGGCCGACATGGTGAGCGTGTTCATCCGCTCCTCGCTCATCCAGCACAGGACGCCCACGCACATGCTTGGGCGTGTATCGAGTGTGAACTCCATTTTCGTCGGCTCGTCGAACGAAATCGGCGCGTTCGAATCGGGCGTGACCGCGAAGCTGTTCGGCACGGTGCCGAGCGTGGTGCTCGGCGGCGTCGCCACGCTCGTGGTAGTGGTCGTCACGGCGTGGCGGCTCCCGGCGCTGCGGAAGCTCGGGCGAATGGAAACGACGACGGTCTCCTGACGGCCCGGGGTATGGCGGAACGCGTGCACCTGCACGCGCGGTTCAGGCGCGCGCGATCAGCGTCCGGACGCTCTCCGCGAGGCGAGCGGCCGTGAGCCCGAACTCCTCGTAGAGCTTCTGGTACGGGGCGGATGCACCGAAGTGATCGATGCCGATGACCATGCCGTCGGTGCCCACCCAGCGGTACCACGACATCGGATGTGCGGCCTCGATCGCCACGCGACGCACGTTCTTCGGAAGAATGCTGTCGCGATACTCCGCTGTCTGCTGCGCGAACAGTTCGTGGCAGGGCATGCTGACGACGCGCACGCCCACACGCTCCGCCGCGAGTAGCTCGCGGGCCTTGAGCGCGATCTCGACCTCGGAACCCGACGCCATGATGACGGCGCGCGGCGGACCGCTTGCGGAATCGACGAGCACGTAGGCGCCACGCGCTACGCCGTCGGCCGCGCCGGATTTCGAGCGATCGATCAAGGGCAATTTCTGCCGGGTGAGCACCAGCGCGATCGGACCGGTGCGATGCTTGATTGCGACCTTCCACGCTTCGGCCGTCTCGTTCGCGTCGGCGGGACGTATCACCAGCAGGTTCGGAATGCAGCGCAGCGCCGAGAGCTGCTCGACCGGCTGGTGCGTGGGGCCATCCTCGCCGAGGCCGATCGAGTCGTGCGTGAAGACGTAGATGGCCTGCTGCTTCATGAGCGCTGCCAGGCGAATCGCCGGGCGCATGTAGTCGGAGAAGACGAGGAACGTGCCGCCGTACGGAATCACGCCGCCGTGGAGCGCCATGCCGTTCATGACGCCGCCCATCGCGTGTTCGCGAATCCCAAAATGGACGTTTCGTCCGCCCGGCGTCTCGGCCGAGACGAACGGTGCGTCCTTCACGGTGGTGAGCGTCGATCCGGCGAGGTCGGCGGATCCGCCGACGAGCTCCGGCACCTTCGGGGCGAAGGCGTTGATCACCGCACCGGACGCCGCGCGACTCGCGACGTTGCCATTGGTCGCGTCGAACACTGGGATGGTGCTCTCCCACCCCGACGGGAGATCGCCGTGCAGGCGGCGCCCGAGTTCCTTCGCGTCATCGGGGAACGCCTTCGCGTACGCGATGAGTTGCCGGCGCCACTCTTCCTGCGAGGTCTCACCGGTTTCGCGCACCTCGCGCCAGTGCGCAAGCGCCGCATCGGGCACGAAGAACGGATCCTGGCTTGGCCAGCCGAGTTCCTTCTTGGCGAGCAGCACCTCGTCCTTGCCGAGTGGTTCGCCGTGCGCCTTCGACGTGTCGACCCTGTTCGGGCTTCCGTATCCGATGTGCGTGCGCGTCACGATGAGCGACGGCCGGTCGGTCTCGGCCTTCGCCAGGTCGATCGCGCGATCGATGGCGTTGAGATCGTTCACGTCGGCGATGTGCTGCACATGCCAGCCGTATGCCTCGAACCGTTCCGCGGCGTCATCGCTGCACGAGATGTCGGTGCCACCGTCGATCGTGATGTGGTTGCTGTCGAAGAACCCGATGAGCTTGCCGAGCTTCTGGTGTCCGGCGAACGAGGCGGCTTCGTGCGAGATCCCTTCCATCAAGTCGCCGTCGCTTGCGATGAACCAGGTATGATGGTCGACGATCGCGTGTCCGGTGCGATTGAACGTCGCGGCGAGATGGCGCTCGGCGAGTGCCATGCCGACCGCGTTGGAAAGTCCCTGTCCGAGCGGGCCCGTTGTGGTCTCCACGCCCGCGGTGTGTCCCACTTCAGGATGGCCGGGCGTCTTGCTTCCCCACTGACGGAACTGCTTGATGTCGTCGAGCGACAGATCGTACCCGCACAGGAAGAGCGTCGAATAAAGCAGCATCGACGCGTGGCCGCAGGAGAGAACGACGCGATCGCGATTGGGCCAGTGCGGATCGGCGGGATTGTGCCGAACGCGGCGGTGGTAGAGCGCGTACGCGAGCGGCGCGAGCGCCATCGGTGTGCCCGGGTGCCCCGACTCCGCCTGCTGCACCGCGTCCATCGAGAGGGTGCGAACGGTGTTGATGGCGAGCAACTGTAATGCGGCGTCGGCGGATTCGGCCACGTCGGTCTTCCTCAAGGGCGATGGTGCGACAAGCGCTTCTGCGCTGAGAAAGCTAGCCCGGTGTGCCTCCCGCAACCATATTGCCGCTATGAGCCGCCTTACGACGGTTGGGGAGTCCTCCGCGGCGCTGTCCAAGGAACTTTCCGATTTCCTGATCGAGCTTTCGATCGGCCTGCACAAAAACGCGATCTATCCGCCGGGACATCCGCTTCTCGAGGGTGCGACGGCCGGAATTGCGCGGCGCGTCGAATCGCTGCTGCAGGCCCGTTCCTCGCTTTCGCTTGGCGTGGCTCGCCAGCAGCTGGTCATCGAAGGGGTCGCGACGGACGAGAACAATCCCGTCCTGCGGGATCTCGCCCAGCGCCTCCACCGTCACCATCTCGGTGCGATGAAATTCACGCAAGGCGTCACGGCGTCGGAGATTCAGGACGCGCTTGCGACCGTCGCGGTAGATGCGGGTCGTCGCGTGAAGCCGCTCGGACTCGAAGGCCCGGAAATCCTGCAGCAATGGCCGCATGTCCGGCTATTTCCGCTCACGTTCGAGCAGCTGCAGCTCCTCGACGAGGCTCCCGGGGCCGAGGAAGATACGGAGAAGGCCGAGATGCGCGGCGGCGGAAGCCGTGCCGCGCAGCTCTGGATCGGGCTCGCACGCGCCGCGCTCGCCGCTGAAGCGACCGACGAGAAGCTGGATTCCGCCGAGTCGACCGATCCGGTGGTCGTCGCGAAGGCGATCGAGGAACACAAGAAGGATGCGGCGTACGATCAGGTGGTGGTCGGCTACCTGCTGCAGATCGCCGAAGAGCTGAAGGCCAAGGGAGGCAAGGAAGCGGCGGCGCTGCAGAAGCGCATCTCGCGTCTGGTGGGGACGCTGCAGCCGCAGACGCTCGCGCGGCTGCTCGAGATGGGCGGCGACGCTCGGCAGCGCAAGAAGTTCGTGATCGATGCCGCGCAGGGCATGGCGGTGGACGCGGTCGTGGAGCTCGTGCAGGCGGCGGCAAGCACGTCGGGGCAGAACATATCGCACTCGCTCGTGCGCATGCTGTCGAAGCTCGCCGTGCACGCCGACGAAGGAAGCGCGCTGACGCGTACGAACGCCGACGGCGCGCTGCGCGACCAGGTGCAGCAGCTCATCAGCGGCTGGCAGCTCGACGACCCGAACCCCGACGGTTACCGGCTCGCGCTCGAGAAGATGTCGCGCGCGGCACCGGTGTTCCGGCAATCGGACGACGCGCTGCCATGCGAACCCGAGCGGCTGCTGCAGATGGGAATCGAGATCCAGGTCCTCGGCGAGCCGGTGTGGCGGTCCCTCGATGCGCTCGGGACGCACAGCGACCTTGCGCCGCTTCTCGATGTGCTCGACGCGGCGCCCGAGGGTTGGATGCGCGACGCGCTCTGGCGCCACATCGCAACCGCGGACCGGCTGCACCAGCAGCTGGGACGTGAACCCGTGAACCTCACCGTCGTGCAGCGGTTGGTGGCCCAGATGGAGCTGGCCGCCGCCGACCCGTTGCTCGACGCGCTCGAGACCGCCGACGACCGCATGGCCTCCGCGTACGCCGACATGCTGTCGGCGCTCGGCTCCGACGTGGGGCCGCTCGTCGCGTCGCGGATCGCGGGTGCGCGCTGGGGCGTGCAGCGGCTGCTGCTGGTCATCCTCGGCAAGCTCGCCGCGCTCCCCGAGGGATTTGCGCCGCGAGAGTTCGTCCGGCACCCGGACGGAACCGTGCGCCGCGAAGCATTGCGCATGCTGATCAGGCTTCCGGCAATGCGCGCCATGGCGATCGCGGCCGCGCTCGCCGACGTCGACGAGCGCATCGTGCGGCTCGCCCTCGGCGCCGCGATGATGAATTGTCCGGCCGAGGCAGCGAAGATCCTGATGGCGCGCGCGAACGACCCGCTTCTCTCGCCCGATCTGCGCGCGCTTGGCATTCGCGCGCTCTCATCGAATCGCGCTCCCGAAACCATCGCGTTCCTCGTGCGGCGAACGCTCGGGAAGAAACGCCTGCTTCGTGTGCGCTCTCTCGCGACCAAGACTCCCGAAATGCTCGCGTCGCTCGCCGGTATCGTCACGCACTGGCGCGACGACCCGAGCGCGAAGACGGTGCTGGCGCTCGCCGCGGAGAGCACGGATCCGGAAATCGCCGAGATCATGTCGCGCCGCGTCGGGACGCCGTGAGGAAGGCATGAGCGCCGACGCCGCGAGGTTCCTCAACGGGTTTGCGCAGGCCATCTCGACAATGGGGCTTTACGCCGAAGGGCATCCGGCGCGCGAGCGGGTGATCGATACGTCGTTCGGGCTGCTGCGGCGCCTCCAGGAAAAGGATCCGACGCCGCAGTTCTCGTTCCTCGGTCTCGACGTGATCTACGGACAGGTCGCGCTGCGCGAACTGAAGGAGTGGGACTGGGGCCTCAGGCTCGCCGAGGCTGGCGTGCAGCGGCTCGAGTTCGCGGCCGACACCGGACGCGACGAGTACGAAGCGTTTCTCGGAGACGTGCTGGCTCGACTGATCCCGCAGGCAATCGACTCGTCCACGCGCAGCCCGGAGCGCCGCTCCACGATCAAGTTCGGCGCGATCGGCGTGAAGGGCTCCGAGGGCGTGATGCGCCCGGAGGAATTGCTCCCGACGGCGACGATCCAGTATTCGCTCGGCGAAGAGGCCGACACGATTCGCTGGCTTCACGAGGAGGTGCAGATCAGCGGCGAATTGCCGCTGATCGAGGCGGAGAGCGTGGTGCGGTCGCTGTCGGTGGCTATGCACGGCGATCGCGACATCGTCATTCCACTCCTGCAACTGAAGGAATTCGACCAATACACGACGACGCACTCACTGAACGTGAGTGTGCTCGCGATGGCGCTGGCGGAGTTCATCGGACTCGGGCCGAAGGACGTGCGCGGCTTCGGCGTGGCGGGACTGCTGCACGACCTCGGGAAGGTGCGCATTCCGCTCGAGGTGCTGACGAAGCCGGGCAAGCTCACGGACGAGGAATGGACGATCATGCGCCGCCATCCCGGCGACGGAGCGCGGATCATCTATGAGAGCGACCGCCAGCTCGACCTCGCGTCGGCGGTCGCGTACGAGCACCACATCATGATCAACGGCGGCGGATATCCCACGCGCCATTTCCGCCGTGACTGCCACAAGGCGAGCCGGCTCGTGCACATTTGCGACGTATACGACGCGCTGCGCACGCGACGCCCGTATCGCGAGGCGTGGGACTCGGAGCGCGTGCTGGCGAACATCCAATCGGGCGCGGGACCGGACTTCGATCACGAGCTTGCGACGGCGTTCATCCAGATGATGCGCCAGTGGGAGCGTCGCGTGGCCGTGGTGGACGACAAGGAGCCGCTGCCGCACATGACGCCCGGTGGACTTTCGCCGCCGAACCTGCCGGAGGTCGTGCTGCCGCCGGAAGAACCCGCGCCCGCCAGTTCATCCGCCGGCGCGTCCGGCGCGTCGACGGAACCCGCGCCGTGAGCCGCCGGCGCGAGTCCGTCCCGATCCGGCGTCCGGCGCCCCAGGGGTTTTCATCGCTCAACGACACGGAGAGCTTGCGCACGCTGGTGCGCAACCTGCGCGAGGGGATCTACATCACGAACGACCGCGGGGAGATTCTCGACGCGAATCCCGCGTTCCTCGAAATGCTCGGCGTCTCGCATATCGACGACCTCGCCTCGTATGGGTTGAGCGACATGGTCGTGGATCCCGCGCGGCGCATGCAGGAGCTGGAACTGCTCGACCGCGATGGCGCAGTGCGGGAGTTCGAATTGCAGATCCTGCGTCCCGATGGTGCGATTCGGACGGTGCTCGACACCACATACACCTGCCGGGACCCGGACAGCGGCTTCGTGTTCTATCACGGCATCCTGGTGGACATCTCGTCGCGCAAGGAACAGGAAGACGTGTTGCGCGAGCAGAGCATCCGCGACCCGCTCACCGGCTGCTACAACCGCCGACACCTGACGGACATCGACCGCCGGCTCGCGGGCCCCGAGTCGTCATGGGCGTGCATCTTCATCGATATCGACCACTTCAAGCAGTACAACGACACGCACGGACACCAGATGGGCGATCATATGCTCATTCGCATGAGCCGCTTCCTCATGCGCCAGGTGCGTGCGGAAGAGGCCGTCGTGCGCATCGGCGGCGACGAGTTCCTGATCGTGCTCGAAGGGGCGGCTGACGCGCACACGGAAATGGTGGCACGCCGCCTGCAACTGGCGGCGCTGCGCACGGCGCCGGTGCCGTTTTCGCTCGGATGGGCGACGCGCAGGCCGGGCGAATCGTTCCAGCAGACGATGCACCGCGCGGACCAGAACCTGCTGGCCGTTCGAGTCATCGAGCGCACCGCCGAGCGGGGCCGGCTGGACGAGCCGTAAGCCCCCGGCGGCGGCATGTGCAAGTTTTTTGGGGCACCGTCGTCTCCCCGGCAACACTGCCACTGGGAGGTCCCATGTATCCGCCGATACCTGAATGCCCTGATCGTCCTGTTCCTTCCGTTCTGCGCGGCGACACGCTCGCCGCCGTGCATGGGCGCCTTACCGCGGTTCGCGTTCGATGCCCGGAGCCGTGAACGCACTCGCATCCGCGGTGGCGCCCATCACCGCGGGATCGAGTTGCATGATGCGCGACTCCTCGCGGAGTGCGCGAAGGACGGTGTTTCCGGCCGCGAGTGCGCCGAGCACGATGTACAGATAGAAGGTGTAGAACCGCCACCATACCAGTGCGCCGCCGAGCACCGACGGCGTCATCACGCCGCTGAACGCGAACTTGAAGCCGAACTCCACCGCGCCGCCGCCACCGGGTGCCGGCGCCACCGCGCCGCCATAGAGAAACACCAACGGCCAGAGCACGAGCTTCGCGAGAGGCAGCGACGGGTTCATCGCGAGCGCGATGATCGGGAGCACAGCGAGGCGAAGCGACACGTGCAGCATCGAGGCGAAGAATGCGCCGGCCATCGGGGCAATGCGCGCGTGTTTCAGCGCCGCGATGCCCGACCGCAGCGATCGCAGCGCGCGCTGGATCACGCGCCACCGTCCCGCGTGCAGCCCGATCGACCGCGCCCAGCCCGGCGGCGGGCCGTGCGCGTTCCGGTGCGCCAGGAAGTAGCCGAACGCCCCGATCGACAGGACGATCGCGGCGTATCCGCCGATCATCGCCGTCATCAGCGACACCACCTGGCCCGAGCCGTTGAACGCCACGGCGAGAATCGCGCACAGGAGACACAGCGATGTCATCTCGAGAAAGAGTTCGGTGAAGAGTATCAGCAGCGTGCTGGCCGGCGGCACGCCGGCTTCCGCGAGCACGAGAAAACGCGCCGGTTCCGCTCCCGTTCGCGACGGCGTGATGGACGCGCCGAAGTCACCGCCCAGGCATACGCGCAGCGCGGTGTTGAAGCGCAGCGGAATCCGCAACGCCGCGCAACTCCAGTGGATCTTGATCGTTCGCGTCAGGATCTCGGCGAAGACCGCGGCCAGCGCGAGCGCATGCGCGGCGAGCGGAATGGCCGGCGGCGCACCCGACTTGGCCCATCCGGACCAGAGGATGTACCCGGAAATCCCGAGAGTCGCGGCGAACGATACCGCCACGAGCAGCCATCGACGTGCGCTCACCGCGCGCGGGAGTACTCGAGTGACGACATCCGCCGCGCGCCGGGATACGGCCGCGCGTCGCCCTTGATCATCCTCCACAGGATGCGGTTGAACAGCGCCTCGTCCGCCAGGTCCTCGAAGCGCAGGTCGAGCTCCGCGGATTCGCGGGCGTCGCGCGTGCCGGATGGATTGAGCTCGGCGAGGTTCACCGACGGTGTCAGCGCTGCATACGGCCGAACGTCCGGCGCGCCGACGAAGATATCCGTCACCGGACGGCCGAAGTGATCGAACTGCGAGAGCGATCCGAGCCCGAGGACTCGTTCGATCGTGGCAATCACGTCCGTCGTGTTGGTGAACCGGTGATACACGCCCGGACGGTTCCATGCCGAAATCAGCAGCAGCAGCGACCGGTGCGAATCCACATGATCCGATCCATTCTGCGCATCGTCCTCCACGACCACCACAAGCGTGCTTTTCCAGAACGGCGATTTCGAAAGACCCTCGACGATCCGGCCGAGCGCCAGATCGTTGTCCGCCACGTGTGCGCGGGGCGACGGCGCACCGGCTTTTCCACCCGACGTGTGATCGTTCGGAAGCCGGATGATCTGCAGCTTCGGCATCTCCGCGCGCGCCGTGAACGAGGCGAGATCGGCGAGCCAGATGTCCGCCCGCTTCTGGTCGCGAATGTCCAGGTTGAACGGCGGGAAATCGGGGTTCGTATGCGACCGAAGGAACGGTTTGTTGCCGAGGTACCCGCGCGGCACCTGCCCGCGCCCGCCGCCGCCAATCACGAACTCGCCGTAGTTGCGGAACGAGAGACCCGCCCGCTGCGCGAGGTTCCACAGGTACCCGTTGGCGGGCTCCGCGACGTCGTCGTCATCCGCGGGAATGCCGTTGCGATTCTGGCCCTCCCAATCGTACGTGCGGCCGCGCGAAGGCTGCGAATAATTCGACGGCACCGTCTTCTGCGTGTAGTCGGTCGTATACGCCGCCATCGACCAGTTGTGGCCGTCGGGGCTCACCTCGGCGTTCACGAAAAACCGGTCGAACACGCCGAAGCGCTCGGCGAGCGCATGATGATTGGGCGATACCACCCGCGGGAAGAACACGAGCGACGTGTCACCGTCGGCCTGTGGCAGATCACCGAGCACCTGGTCGTATGTGCGATTCTCCTTGATGACGTAAATGATGTGCTCGAACGGCGGCAGCTTCGTGGCTGGCGCGACTTCGCCCCAGAGATTCGCGTGCGCCACGCGGGCGGAAAGCGCGGCGAGATCGGGACCGGCGGCGCGCGCGAGCGGCGAAGTGACGAGCGTCCCCGACGTCTGCCCGAGCGTGTACTGTCGCACGTCGAATCCCGGGTCGGCGCGCGCGCGGCCAGGGCGCTGGCCCTCCCGGTTCGGTCCGGTGCCTCGTCCCTTTCCGGTGAGGGCGAGCAGTGTGTCCCCGCGTGCGATCACCGCCGTGGGATACCATTGCGTCGGCACGCGGCCTGCGATGTGGTCTTCGCCCGTCGCCGTCGCGATGCCTGAGGTGACTGGAGCGAGGTCGATCAGCGCGATCGCGTTGTTGTCGGACTCCGCGACCAGCAGGCGGGTGCCGTCACTCGAGAGTGCGAGCGCACTCGGGGTGCTTCCCTCGCCGGGGCCGTCGGGTGGAGAATCGAAGATCTCCGTGAGCACGCGGCGCTGCTTCGTGTCCACGACGGCGATGCGATCGGTGCTCGCCGAGGAGACGAAGAGGCGCGAATCGTCCGCGCTGAGCAGCATGGCCGACGGATGCCTGCCCACGCGAATCCGCGCTGCGGGGGCGAGCGTGCCGGAGGCCGCGGGCATCAACACCGAGACGGTGCTGCCTCCCCACGCCGAGACGTACACCGTGCCGTCCTTCGCCACCACGACGCCATATGGCCAGCGTTCAGTGGCGAGCCGCTGTACGACGCGCGCGCTCGCGAGATCGATCACCGCGAGCGAATCGGCGAGGTTCTCGGCGACGTAGAGCAGCCGTCCGTCCGGTGACGGCGCGACGCCGCCGGGATACCGCGTGCCGTTCGGTCCGCGTTTCACCGCGAGCACGAGACTGTCCGTGAGCGCCGCGCGGTCGTCACGCCACGCATAGCGATACACCACGTCCTGGTTTCCGCCGGAGGCGTAGAGCGTGCGGCCGTCCGGCGAGAACGCCATGCCGAGGAACGCCGCCGTCTGCACGAGCGTCTGGTCGACGCGGCCGGTCGCGCGATCCACGACTTGCACGCCCTGCTCCCGATAACCGTTCAGCAGTACCAGCACCTTGCGGCCGTCCGGCGAGAGCGTCATCGCGAGCGGCATCGATCCGAGGTCCGTCGACGTGCCGACCGGATCGAGCGTGCGCCCCGTGGGAAGTCGCCGTGGCGAATCGAGGGATGCGGTGCCGGGCGACGATCCCGGGCCGCCACGCTGGCACGCCGAGATCAGCGCGATCGACGCGACAGCGGCTGCGAACGAACGGGACGAGACGTACACGCGAACCTCATGCGAAGAGCGGGTGTGGCGAGCGGTAGAATTCGGTCGCCTAAATGTATGGTCGCGCTCGACGCACAACGACCGTGCGGGCCGCACTTGCGCCGGCCGCAGCGCCGGCGCATCGTCGCTGCGGTGTGGCTGCTGTGTGGTTGCTCGTCGCAGGCTCGCCCCGGCCGGAGGGTCGAACAATCGCCGTCGTCAGAGTGCGTGATGCAGTCGCATCCGATCACGCGGCGGTGCTGCTGCTGAACAACGCCGCCGCACCGCACGTCAACGAGCTCTCGGAGGGCGCATTCGCCTGGATAGTTTCGCACGCCGACTACTTTCGCGTGGCGGAAGACGATTCGGGAGTTGTCGGTTTCGTCATCGCGCTGAAGGCGGGGCTCGAGTACTGGAGCCTGAACTATCGATGGTTCATGGAGCGCGGCGGCGACTTCCTGTACCTCGACCGGATCGTCGTCGCCGAGAGCGCGCGCGGCACGGGAGTCGGACGGGCGCTGTACGACGACATCGACCGATTCGCGAGCGGGACGTGGCCGCGCATCACGCTCGAGGTGAACCTGCTGCCGCCGAATCCCGGATCGCTCGCGTTTCACGAACGCCTGGGATTCAGCAGGGTCGGAGTTCGCGAGGAGGAGGGCGGAGCGAAGGCCGTCGTCCTGATGGAGCGCGCTACCGCTTCTTCTTCGTCACAGGATACAGGTGATCCTGCGTCATGACCCATTCCATCGGCGGGGGATGGATCCGCCATACGGATGCGTACGCCCCATGTTCGACGGTGGAGTCTGCGCGGTCCCTCTTTCTTACGACGGTGTAGGTGCCCGAGTCGGCGACGGTCGAGTCGACGATCTTCAGCTTCGCGGACTGACGGCTGAACTCCTTCACCGATCCGTCCATGCCGAAGCTCTGGTATTCCTTCAGGATCGCCGCCTGGCCGGTGAACTTGCCGTTGGGCGTGGTGAGCTCCGCGGCCGGCGCGTACGCCGCGGCCAGCAGTTTCGGGTCGATCAAGGAGAGCCCCGCGCCGAGCAGCGCGTAGTTGCGGCTCAGCATGCTGCGGGCCGCGTCGGTCGATACGACGGGTTCGACTTCCTTCCTGGCCGTGTCGCTCGCAAGGATCGGCGGCGGAACCCTCACGACCGCTGGTGTGTTCGGATCGGCAGCCTTCGCGCGCGCGTCGGGTTTGCCGCATGCGGTGATGGCGAGACACAGGATGGGAAGAGCCATCCCGCGCCAATGGGCGGATCGCATAGTGACTCGTCTTCGCTGGAGTGACTGAACGGGGTGAGCAACCAAGAAAAATAGC
>Ga0208716_1000217_pt1 | contig 24120 bp, 13 predicted proteins | sample NGESurdeep092012_8_FD_184482 | JGI IMG/M metagenome (GOLD analysis project Ga0208716, IMG submission 184482) | Arctic peat soil microbial communities from Barrow, Alaska - NGEE Surface sample 415-3 deep-092012 (SPAdes) | ecosystem: Environmental > Terrestrial > Soil > Wetlands > Peat ...
AGTTGATGTGGTAGAACTGCGTGAACGCGAAGGTGTTCACCACTTCGAACGTCCTGCCGCCGTCGAAGCTGAGCTGCCAGCCGCCGTCGGAGCCGCTCAGGATGCGCTTGGGATTGAGCGGATCGATCCAGAGCGCCTGGTGGTCGCCGTGCACCCCGGTGCCGATGGTGCGGAAGTTCTGGCCGCCGTCCTCTGATTCGTAGAGCGAGCCCGAGAGCGCAAACACGCGGTTCTCGTTGGCCGGATCGACGCGAATGTCGGCGTAGTAGAACGGACGGAAGTTGATGTTCGGATCGCGATTCACGGTGCGCCAGTGCGCGCCGGCGTCGTCGCTGCGCCAGAGTTCGCCCTCGGCCTTCGTCTCGCTGATCACGTAGACGACATTGGGCTCGTTCGTCGCGACCGCGATGCCGATGCGATCCATCTCGGTCTTGGGCAGCCCGTTCTCGCGGTCCTTGCCGGAGAGACGCTCCCAGGTCTCGCCCCCGTTCGTCGATTTGAACACGGCCGTGTTGCCGCCGCCCGACTCGAGGTGCCACGCCCATCGGCGATACGTGTACATGCCGGCGTAGACGATGTTCGAGTTGGTCGGATCGGTCGCGATGTCGGAGCAGGCCGTCTGGGGGTCGATGTAGAGCACCTTCTTCCAGTTCTTTCCGCCGTCCGTCGTCTTGAAGACGCCGCGCTCTTCGTTGGGCCCCCACTCGCGGCCGAGTCCGCAGGCGTAGACGAGGTCCGGATTCCGCGCGTCGATGACGATGCGCGCGATCTTGTCGGAGTTCACGAGCCCGATGTGCGTCCAGTGCTCGCCGGCGTCCACCGATTTGTACATGCCGTCGCCGACCGAGGCATTGTTGCGCGGATTCTCCTCGCCCGTGCCCACGTAGATGATGTTCGGATCGCTCGGTGCTATCGCAATGGCGCCGATCGAACCGGCGTCCTGTTTGTCGAAGAGCGCCTTGAACGTCACGCCGCCGTTGGTGGTCTTGATGATTCCGCCGTTGGCGCCGGCGACGTAGTAGGTGTACGGATCGCCCGGAACGCCGGTGATCACGGAAATGCGCCCGGCATTGTTCGCGGGGCCCACCGAGCGCCACTTCAGTCCCTTGAGCGCGTCGGCATCTTTATCGGAGGTCGCAGAGTTTGTGGATGCTAGCTGGACGGGAGTCTGCGACCGCGGCGGTTCGGGCCGGCGGGCGACCGGCGGTGGCGCGGTTCCCTGCGCGTGAAGCGAGGCAACGCCGATGGCGGCGGCGGAAAGAATCGAGAACGAAGAGCTGCGCGTCATGACGCGATCCTGTCACTGGGGGGAGACTGATGATCGTCGTTGAAGCTGACGCGGCGCAAAGCCGCTCGCAATGATCGCGGCGAACGGTCGGTGACGGGCAGTGACGGGCGGGACACATGGAGAGGTACTTGGATTATGACCGGTTCAGCAAAGCGCAGTGGCGCAGCTCCGCCTCGTGACCATGGTGCGGACGCGTCGTTCCAGCTGACCCTGTTCCAGCTGACCCTGTTCCAGCTGACCCTGTTCCAGCTGACCCTGTTCCAGCTGACCCTTGCCGCTAAGTTGCTTCCGTCGTAGTATCACCCTGCTCCTCAGCCGAACCGATCGGGGTCACGCCCGTTCGGTCCGAGTCTGGCGCGAGTCCCCCACCCCCCACTCACAGCACAGGAGACGTTGATGTCTCACCGAGCGAGTTTGCTCCGCTTGGCCCAGTTGGTTGCCGTCCTGCTTTTGGTGCTTCCGTCCCGCGCGCTGTTTGCGCAGACCGGCACCATTACTGGAAAGGTGACTGACGCAGCCACCAGCCAAGCCATCGCCGATGCCCGCGTGATCGTACGCGGAACCACCCTCGAGGCGCTGACGAACCGCGATGGCGAGTTCCGCCTCGTGGCTGTTCGCGCCGGCTCCACCGTGGTCGGCGTCTTCCGCCTTGGTTACAAGGCGACGTCCGACACCGTGCGCGTCGCTGCTGGCCAGACCGTGACCATGACGGTCCAGATGACGGCGTCGACCGTCAACCTGTCGCAGATCGTCGTGACGGGTACCGCCGGCAACCAGGAACGAAAGGCGCAGGCCGCCGTCGTCGCCTCGGTTTCGGCCGCGGACATCATCGCGACCGCGCCGGTCAACGACGTGGCCAACGTGCTCCAGTCCCAGGTGCCGGGCATCTCGTTGAGCGCCCAGAGCGGCACCGTGGGTGTGTCCACGCAGATCCGCATCCGTGGGGCGTCGTCGGTCAACTTGTCGAACGAGCCACTCCTGTTCGTCGACGGTATCCGGATCAACGAAGGCACCGCCGCCAGCGGCCAGAGCGGTCAGGTGTACGACCGCCTCAACGACATCAACCCGGACGACATCGAGAGCATCGAAGTGGTGAAGGGACCGGCGGCGGCAACGCTGTACGGTGCCGATGCCAGTGCCGGCGTGATCCAGATCATCACCAAGAAGGGGCACGCCGGTGCGACCAGCTTCACGCAGTCGCTTCGTATCGAAGGCGGCAACCTGGTGAACAAGTGGACCCCCCCCGACAACTACGGTTTCTGCACGGCTGCGACGGTCGCCTCGACGAGCACCAATCCGCTCTGCGTGGGTAAGTCCGTCGGCCTGCTGGTGCACGACAACCCGCTGCTTCGGGTCGGCGCCTTCCGGAACGGCGGCTCGAGCATCGTCGACTGGGGCGCGCGCGGCGGCGGACAGAACTACGGCTATAATCTGAGCTACGGCCAGGACAAGGAAAACGGCGTCCTGCCGAACAACAATTTCAACCGCTACAGCGTCCGTTCGAACTTCAACTACGTTCCGAATTCGCAGCTCACGATCGATGCCGGTCTCGGTCTGACGCAGAGCGACGCGAGGCTGCCGGACAACGACAACAACACGATCGGCTGGATGGGCGGCGCACTCCTCGGTAGCCCGACAAACCGCACCACTGCTCCTGGAGCGCAGTACGACGGCTGGTACGGCTTCAACCGTCATTACAACGCGATCAACTCGGTCGATCACGACCTTCTCTCGCACCGCGTCATCACGAGCCTGACGGCGAACTACCTGCCGGCGCCCTGGTTCTCGAACCGGTTCACCCTCGGCATGGACTTCCTGCAGAGCCAGAACACGAACGCCTTCCTGAAGAACGACAGCACGTGGTACGGCGGCTTGACGGACGGCGGGCAGAACTCACAGTCGGAGGCCACCGCCGAGCGCTACACGTTCGACTACCTCGGCAACATGAGGAAGGAGTGGGGCAGCTCTTGGGAGACGAACCTCTCGTTCGGCTTGCAGGTCATCTCGACGCGCACCACCAGCCTGAACGCGACCGGCATCGGCTTCGTCACGAACGCCAATAACAGCGTGAGCTCGGCGTCCACGATCACGGGCGGCGGAAGCTTCACCGAGCAGCGCCAGTTCGGATATCTCGGCCAGCTGCAGATCGGCAACGAGAACAAGCGATTCCTGCAGCTCGGCCTTCGTATCGACAAGAACTCGTCGTTCGGTGCACAAGCTCCGGCATTCGTCCTGCCGAAGGTCGGCGGCAGCTGGGCGATCTCGGAAGAAAAGTTCTTCGACAAGTTCGCGAAGTACGTCAATACGCTTCGCCTGCGCGCCGCATGGGGCACCACCGGCCGTTCGCCCGCCCCTGGCGCCGCGCTCACGACCTTTTCGGCCCAACCGTATTACATCGGCACCACGGAAAACGCAGGCGCCATTCCCGGCAACCCCGGCAACGCGAATCTGAAGCCGGAAAAAGGCGTGGAGTTTGAGGCCGGTCTCGACGCCGGATTCTTCAAGAACCGCGTCTCGGCCGAACTCACCTACTTCAACAAGGTCACGAAAGACCTGATCCTCGCGCAGCCGATCCCGCCGTCTCTCGGCTTCGCCCAGAACCCGTTCGCCAACATCGGTTCCGTGCTGAACAGCGGCATTGAACTCGCGCTGAACATCGCGGCCGTGGACCAGCGCAATCTCCGCTGGGACATCCGCGCCGGTGTCAACACGCTCCACAACGAGCTCACGAGCCTTGGCACCACCTTGCCGTTCGCGCTCGGCGCCACGGGCCGCACGCTCGTCGGCCAGCAGTTGGGGGTGTTCGTCTCGAAGAAGATCCAGTCGATCGACGTCGCCAAGAGGCTTGTGATCGTCAACGACTCGCTCACGCCGATGGGCAACCTGTTCCCGACGCTCGAGTGGAACCTCACCAATACGATCACGGTCGCCAAGAACTGGCGTTTCTCCGCGCTGCTCGACGCCAAGAAGAACTTCATGGTGCAGAACAACACGGCGTACTTCCGTGAAACGCAGCTCGTCCGCTCGAATCTCCGCCTCGACACGCTGGCGCTTTCTCCCTACGAGCGCCTGCGCCGCTTCGGCAATCTCACGCCGGCACCGGGACAAGGGCCGTTCACGACGGTCAAGGGACTGCCCGAGACGGTCAGCAACGTGATCGACGCGTACCTCGAGCCGGGCGATTTCGTGAAGCTGCGGGAGGTCTCGGCCACGTACACGCTGCCGGGGTCGTTGCTCCATGGCTTCGGCCAGATGGTGCAGAGCGCCTCGATCACGCTCGCGATGCAGAACCTCAAGATCTGGACCAACTACTCGGGCGCCGATCCGGAAGTCAACGCGAACGGGGCGACCGGGAACCAGGTCGTCAATAACGCGTTCTCACGCTCGGATTTCCTGACCCTTCCCAACGCGCAGAAGACCGTTCTTCGCGTCAACCTCACCTTCTGAGCCGCGAGATGATCATGATCAATACGATCCAACGCGCGGTGGCGCGCACCATCGCAGTCTCGGTGCTGATGTGCGGCGCCGCGGCCTGTTCCAACAAGTTCGTCGACGTGACGAACCCGAACGTGATCGACGCTGCAACCGTCGATCCGACGGCCAGCGGGACGCTGCTCGCCAACTCCGCGCAGCAGAACTTCGCGGCGGCCTATGGCTGGCTGGCGGTGTACAGCTCCTGGTTCTCGGGTGAGGCCGACGTCGCCGACACCTTCCCGACCCGAAACGAGTTCGGGTTCAGGCAGATCGCGGACGTGAACGGCTCGCTCCTGGGCGACGTCTGGAGTCCGATCCAGCTCGCGGCGGCCTCGACGAAGATCGTGCTCGACCTCACCCTGCCGAACCCGACCACGAACATCAACATCGCTCGCGCGGCAACGTTCCGGGGCTATGCAGTCCTTCACATGGCCACGGACTTCTGCAACGGGGACCTCTCAGCGGGCCCGAAACTGACCACGGCGCAAATGCTCGATACGGCGACGTACTGGTTCAACGTGGGCAGGACGGTCGGCCTGGCGAACGCCTCGGCTGATGGGATCAACCTGGCCAACGCGTCGGCCGTCGGCACGGCGCGTGCCCGGCTCCAGCGAGGCGACAACGCGGGTGCGTTGGCGGCCGCGGCACTCGTGCCGGCCGGGTTCGTCTACAACATGGTCTACCTTGCGGACCTGAACAACTCGAACCGCATGTACAACAGGGTCTATCAATACACGTTCGACCGCAGCGCGGTCAGCGTCGCGGCGGGCTATCAAACGGGCGATCCGCGCGTGCCGTTCTTCACTCCGGCGCAGACGGCAATTCGTGGGCAGGACGCCCTGCCGAACGGGTTCTTCCCGCAGAATAAGTTCACGGCCTACGGGTCGTCGATGCGTCTCGCCTCGCGCCTCGAGGCGGACTACATCGCCGCCGAGGCCTCGGCCAGCTCCGCGCAGGAGCTGACGCTGATCGCGGCCCGCCGCGCGGCGAACAACCAGCCGGCGTACGCGGGCGCGACCGACGCGGCGAGCGTGCTGACCGAACTCATGTACCAGAAGAGCTTCGATTTCTATCTTGAAGACCGCAAGCTGGGCGACTACCGCCGCAATCCGGCGGCGACGCAGTACATCCTGCCTGCCGGCGCAACGTACCTCAAGCCCGGCTACGCGAACGTCGGCACGCAGACGTGCTTTCCGGTTCCTTACCAGGAATACAGCACCAACACGAACTACGGCGCTCCGTAAGCCTTGGTGAGTATTTCGTAGGCGACGGGCGCAGGAGATGTCTCCTGCGCCCGTCGTCGTTTCGGCGTCGCATCGCAGCGTGCTCTCTTGTATCGCTGCCGCTCGGCGCCGATCTTTGAGGGGTAAACGGCCACGGGAGGTGACGATGAAGTCATTGGTTCGATCGGCGATCGCCACCGTGTGCGTGACCGCTCTGTGCCTGGCCGCACTGTGCCTGACCGCCGCGTCGCGGGCCGGCGCCCAGCAGCCCGCAGGCGCGATTCCGCCGCTCAGGGGGCACGTCCAGTCGCCGGAAGGCCGCCCGCTCGCCGACGCAGAGGTGAAGGTGGCAGGCGTCAAGGGGAGCGCGCGCAGCGATGTGCAGGGGCTGTTCTCGCTGCCCGACGTTCCGAAAGGGATCCAGACGATCAGCGTCCGGCGCATCGGCTATCTGCCGGCGGTCGCGATCATCGACGTCTCGCCGGCCAACGATTCCCTGATCGTGACGCTGGTGCCGATGCACACCGTGCTCGACACGGTGAAGGTGGTAGCAGAGATGAACGTGCTCGCCGGCATCGTCGTGGATGAAAACAATCACCCGATTCCCGGCGCGTCGGTCGACCTGATCGGGAATCGCCGTGGAAGCGCGACGACCGGCGCCGACGGCTGGTTCACCTTCACCTCCGTGCGCAACGGTCCGACCATCCTTCACGTGGTGAAGACAGGGTTCGTCGGCACGATGCAAAGCGTGCAGCTGACGGACTGGCGCGGCATCATCGTCCGCCTGTCGCTGATCGACACGACGCTCTCCCGGGCCAAGCAGGAGATCCTCTCAGGCACCGGGAACTCGGCGACATTCATCTGGCACGAAACGCAAACGCGGCTGGCCCAGCGACGCATGAACGCGGTCGTCGTCACGCGCGAAGAGCTCGCACCGCTCAGCGACCTCACCCTCGGCGAGGCGATCCGGCGTGCGCCCAGCGCATCGAGTCTCTCGAGCGACCTGCAAGTGATCAACAACACCGTCTGCATACTGCTGAACGGCAACCGGGCGGTCGGCCAACAATCGCTCGACGTATACGACACCGACGACGTCGAGTTCGTGGAGCTGTATCCGCCGGGCGCGGAGCCATCCGGATCAGTCGAGGCGTACCTGCGGTTCGCAACCTGCCCGACGACGAGCACCCGGGCCAACGGCACGACCGACATCTACTACGCCGTGATCTGGTTCAGGAACTGAGCCGTGAACCTCCTCTCACTCAGGATGCACCGGATGTCTCCCACTCGCCGCACCTTCATCAAGTCGGTCACCGCCGCCGGTGGCGCCATCGGCCTGGCCGCTCTTCCCACGCTCGCGTTCGGAGCGACACCGACTACCGAGCCGAAGTCGCCCGCCAAGCGGGCCGGACGCGCCCCCGCCGCACTCGACATCCTCATCCTCGGCGGCACGGGTTTCACCGGACCGGAGCAGGTCGAGTACGCCACCGCGCGCGGGCATCGCGTGACGCTGTTCAACCGCAACAAGACTCGTCCCGACTTCTTCAAGGGACGCGTGGAACAGCTCATCGGCGACCTGAACGGCGACGTCGCCGCGCTCGCTGGGCGTTCGTTCGACGTCGTCATCGACAACCCGACGACGCTCCCCGCCTGGGTGCGGAACGCCGCACAGCAGCTCGCCGGGCATACGAAGCACTACATGTTCATCTCGACACTGTCGGTGTACGCGGACAACAGCCACCCCGGCGCCGACGAAGCAGACGGGCTCACGCCGCTCCCCGCCGGGCTCGACGCCTACGCCGTCCCGCCCGAGGACGCGCGCAAGTACTACGGCGCGCTGAAGACACAATCTGAAAAGGAAGTCGAGAAGCAGTATCCGGGGATCAACACGATCATCCGGCCGGGACTGATCGTCGGCCCGCTCGACAAGTCGGATCGCTTCACCTATTGGCCGGTGCGGATCGACAAGGGCGGCGAGGTGCTCGCACCCGGCAATCCCTCCGATCCCGTGCAGTTCATTGACTCGCGCGATCTCGCCGAGTGGATGATCCGGATGGCGGAGGCGCGCGTGTTCGGCACGTACAACGCGACGGGTCCGGCGAAACCGTTCACGATCGGCGAAATGCTCAACGGAATCCGGGCGGTGACGAACGCCGGCGCGCAGTTCACGTTCGTGCCCGCGGATTTCCTCAAGGCCCACGGCGTCAACGGCTGGAGGCACATGCCCGTGTGGATGCCGCCGGTGGGTGCGACGGCCGGATTCTGCCAGCGGAACACCGCGAAGGCACTCGCGAAGGGACTGACGTTCCGCCCGCTCGCGGTGACGGCGAAGGACACGCTCGAGTGGCACAAGACGCGGCCGCCCGAAGAGCGGAAGGCGATGGATGACGGTGCGATCGCGGGGATCCCGGCGTCGAAGGAAGCCGAGGTGCTCGCGGCGTGGCACGCGAAGCAGAAGAACGGCCCCTGAGCCAGCCGGCTGAACGGACGCGCGCGGAGCACGGCGCGGTGCATTCCCTGCTCCGCCGCGTGGTGGACGTCGAACCGCATGAAGTGCGCGCGATGCTGGCGTCGGCGGTGTTTTTCTTCTGTGCACTGGCGAGCTGGTTCGTGCTGCGCCCGCTGCGCGACGCCGTCGCGGCCGGCACGACGCCGACGCAGTTGAGCTGGCTGTTCGTCGGCACGCTGACCATGACGCTGATTGCCAATCCGCTGTTCTGGGCGCTCGTCGTGCGCTTTCCACCGCGCAAGTTCATTCCCTACGCCTATCAGGTGATCGTCGCGAGCCTGCTCGTCTTCTACGTGCTCCTCCGCCTCGGCCGCGGGCACGATGGCTCAGCGGTGGACGTTTGGACCAGCCGCGCGTTCTTCGTGTGGACGAGCATGTTCAATCTGTTCGTCACGTCGCTCTTCTGGTGCTTCATGGCGGATGTCTTCCGGAGCGACCAGGCCAAGCGGCTGTTCGGATTCATCGGCGTCGGCGGGACGCTCGGGTCGGTGGCCGGGAGCGCGGCGACCGCCACGCTCGCGAAGAGCATCGGCGACGTGAATCTGCTGCTCGTGAGTTGCGTGCTCCTCGAGCTCGCGGTGGTGGCGGTGGCCCGTTTCCCGCTGCCCGAGAGCGCCCCAGAGCGCGCGGGGAACGCCGATCGCCGGGCGCAGCTATCGCAGGTGGCGCAGCTGTCGCAGGTGGCGCAGGTGGCGCAGGTGGCGCAGCTCCAGGGGCGCGCGGTCGGCGGCAATCTGTGGGCCGGCTTCACGCACACCGTCAAATCGCCGTACCTGCTTGGGATCGCAGTCTTCCTCGTGCTCTTCACGATCGGATCGACCTTCCTGTACTTCGAGCAGTCGTCGATCGTCGGCGGCACGTTCGCCGACCGTGCGACGCGCACGGCGGTGCTCGCACGCGTCGAGTTGCTCGTGCAGGTGCTGACGGTGCTCACACAGATTTTCCTCACCGGACGGATCATCCGCTGGTTCGGCCTCGTGTCGGCGCTCGCGTTTCTTCCCATCGTGTCGATGCTCGGCTTCGGTGTACTGGCGAGCGTTCCCGTGTTCGGCGCGCTCGCGGCGTTCGTGGTGCTGCGCCGGGCCGGCAACTTCGCCCTGACGAACCCGGGAATGGAAGTGCTGTTCACCGTGGTGCCGCGCGAGGACAAGTACAAGGCGAAGAGTTTCATCGAGACGTTCGTCTACCGCGGCGGAGACCAGATTGGCGCATGGACGTTCGCCGGACTCACCGCGCTGGGGCTTGGCCTGTCGGCCATCAGCTGGGTGGCGGTGCCGATGTCGGCGGTGTGGCTTGCGCTTGGAGTGTGGCTGAGCCGGCGCCAGTCGGAGCTCGCGCGGCAATAGGTCGTCGCACATCTGGCCTCGTCGGTCGCGTGCGGGCACCATGGCAAGGTGGGCGGGATGGTGTTCGCACAGGACGAGCCCGGGCGAGCGGCGCGACAGCGACGCGATGCGGAAGGCCGTCCTGGGCGAATACCATCTCGCCCGCCGGGAGCATCGCGCAGCTTGCACGAACCGGAAGCGGACCCTAGCGAATCCCCTCTGATTTCCGCACGTTTTCCCCTCTACCACACACACTTCGGAGTGACCATGCGTCTTCACGTTCGCGCCACGCTCTGCGCCCTGCTGCTCATCGCCGCCGCCGGTCCGCTGCTGGCGCAGTCGCACGCCCAGAGCAAACTCTCCCTCGAGCAATATCTCGACTGGGTGGACGTCCAGACGCCGCAGCTTTCCCCCGACGGCGCGCAGATCATCTACACGCGCCGCTGGATCGACAAGATGAACGACAAGTGGGAGACAACCCTCTGGATGATGAACGCCGACGGCTCGCATCAGCGCGCGCTCGCGCAGGGATCCGACGTGCGCTGGTCACCCGACGGAAAGCGCATCGCCTACGTGGCCAAAGGTGAGCCCAGCGGCTCGCAGGTCTGGGTGCGGTGGATGGACGCCGAGGGCGCGGCGAGCCAGATCACACACCTGACCGAGACGCCGGCCGCGCTGGAGTGGTCGCCGGACGGCAAGACGATCGCCTTCACGATGAACGTGCCGGTGAAGCAGGAATGGCGAATCGCGATGCCGGCCGTGCCGAAGGGCGCAAAGTGGATCGAGCCGCCGAAGATCGTGATGCGTCTCGATTTCCGCTCCGACCGCATCGGCTACACCGACGAATCGTACCGGCACATCTTCGTCATCTCGGCCGACGGCGGCACCCCGCGCCAGGTGACGAACGGCGACTGGAACCACAGCGGGGCGACCTTCTCGGCGGACAGCAAGACCATCGCCTTCTCGTCGAATCGCGTCGAGGACGCCGAGCACGCGTTCCGCGAGTCGGAGATCTATTCGACCAATGTCGAGAGCGGCGCCGTCGTGCAGCTCACACACCACGCGGGCCCGGACAACAGTCCCGCCTACTCGCCCGACGGCAAGCTGATCGCCTACATGTCGGCGGACTCGGTCGATCATTCGGCGTGGTCGGAATCGCGGCTCACCGTGATGAATTCCGACGGGTCGAACCGCCGCGTCCTCACCGCAAACCTCGACCGTCCGATCTCCGGAATGCTTTGGGCGACAGACGGCGGCGGCGTGTACTTCAACGGCGAGAGCGAGGGTTCGAAGAACCTCTATTTCGCGTCGGTGAGCGGGCAGGTGCGAGCGGTGACGACAGGGAAGCAGGTCCTCACGGTCACGGATATCGGGCGAAGCGGTGTCGCCGTCGGCGTGCGCTCGACGCCAACGTTGCCGAACGATGTGGTGACGTTCGCGATTCCGAAGACCGGCGCGACGTCGACGTTTGCGCAGGTGACGGCGATCAACGAAGACGTGATTCGCGGAAAGGAACTCGCGCAGACGGAAGAGGTCTGGTACACGTCGAAAGACGGCCTGAAGATCCAGGGATGGATCGTGAAGCCGCCCGGATTCGACCCGGCGAAAAAGTACCCGCTGATCCTCGACATCCACGGCGGACCGCAGTCGATGTACAACGTCGCGTTCAGCTTCGCGCGGCAGGACAACGCCGCCAACGGGTACGTGGTGCTCTACACGAATCCGCGCGGCAGCACGGGATACGGCGTGAAGTTCACGAACGAGATCAAGAACGCCTATCCCGGCAAGGACTTCGACGACCTGATGGCCGGTGTGGATACGGTGATCGGCCGGGGATACATCGACACCAGGAACCTGTTCGTGTACGGCTGCTCGGGCGGCGGCGTGCTGACGGCCTGGACCGTCGGCCACACGAACCGCTTCACGGCGGCGGCCTCACTCTGCCCGGTGATCGACTGGATCAGCTTCGTCGGCGAGACCGACGGGTCGGGGTGGTACCGCAACTTCGAGAAGCCGTTCTGGGAGGATCCGAGCGAGTATCTCCGCCGCTCGCCCATCATGTACGTCGGCAACGTGAAGACGCCGACGATGCTGATGACCGGCGTGCTCGACCTGCGGACGCCGATGCCGCAGTCGGAAGAGTTCTACCGCGCCCTGAAGCTGCGCGGCGTTCCGACGGCGCTGCTCCGGTTCAACAACGAGTTCCACGGGACGAGCAGCACCCCGTCGAATTTCATGCGGACGCAGCTCTACCTCCGGAGCTGGTTCGACAAGTACGCCGACAAGCCGACGATCAAGGCGGCGATTCAATGATCCGCGTCATGAACCGTTTGGGAATCACCTGCACGCTGCTGGCGCTGTCGGCATCGTCGCTGTCCGCGCAGACGCGAATGCTGCGTTCGCCGTCGGTCAGCGCCGGCAACATCGCGTTCGCGTACGCGCAGAACATCTGGGTGGCCCCGCGCGGCGGCGGCAGCGCCCGCCGGCTCACGAGCTTCCAGGGCGCGACCGAGAACCCGAAGATCTCGCCCGACGGCAAGTGGGTGGCGTTCAGCGCGGAATACGGCGGCAACGTGGATGTCTACGTCGTCGGCATCGACGGCGGCAACCCCAAGCGTCTCACGTGGAATACCGCGCCCGACGTGGTGCAGGGCTGGACGCCCGACGGAAAGAGCGTGCTGTTCGCCTCCACGCGCGAAACCAACGGGCCCACGGCGGCGCCCCGGTTCTACACGGTGCCCGCGGCCGGCGGCGTGGAGGAAGCGCTGCCGCTGAATCGCGCGTACCAGGGGAAGATCTCGCCCGACGGGAAGAAAGTCGCGTACCGCATGAACAACTCGTGGGACGAGGAACGCCGCAACTATCGCGGCGGACAGAACCGTCCCATCTGGATCGTGGACCTCAAGAGCCTCGACCTCGAATCGCCGCCCTGGAAGGATTCGAAAGACATGGATCCGGCGTGGGTTGGTGACGTCGTCTATTTCATCTCTGACCGCGACGGCGTGGCCAACGTCTGGTCGTACGAGAGCGCGACGAAGAAACTCGCCCAGGTCACCGACTTCTCCGACTTCGACGTGAAGACGCTCGACGCGGGCGCCGGTGCGCTGGTGTTCGAGCAGGCGGGTTACGTCCACGAACTCGATCCGAAGACCGGGAAGCACCACGTCGTGAACATCACCGCCAGCGGCGACTATCCGTGGATGATGCCGCAATGGAAGGACGTGTCGAGCCGGATCGCGAGCATGGCGCTCTCGCCCACCGGCAAGCGCGCGCTGGTCGAGGCGCGCGGCGAGATCTTCACGATTCCCGCCGACAAGGGCGACGTGCGCAACCTCACGAACTCGAGCGGCACCGCCGAGCGTGATCCGGCGTGGTCGCCCGACGGCAAGCTCGTCTCGTACTTCAGCGACAAGTCGGGCGAGTACCGGCTGTACATCGAGGCGCAGGACGGCCTCACGCCGCCGCGCGAAATCGCGCTGCCGAACACCAAGCAGTACTACACGCCGGCATGGTCGCCCGACGGCAAGCGGATCCTGTATCACGACACCGACCTCAAGCTTTGGGTGCTCGATGTCGCGTCCGCTCAGGCCAAGATCGTCGGCGAGGACCCTTGGATGGTGCCGACCCGCACGATGAATCCGGCCTGGAGCCCCGACTCGAAGTGGATCGCGTACGTGAAGCACCTGAACTCGCTCTACAAGGCGATCGTCGTATACAACGTGGAGACCGGGCAGACCCGGCAGGTGACCGACGGGCTCTCGGACGCGAGCTGGCCGGCTTGGGACGCAGGCGGCAAATACCTGTGGTTCCTCGCCAGCACCGATTTCGCCCTGAAGTCGCAGTGGCTCGACATGACGAGCTACGACCACGAGGAAACCTCGGCGCTGTACTTCGCCGTGCTCAACAAGAGCGATCCCTCGCCGCTGATGCCGGAGAGTGACGATGAGACGGGCGTTCCCGCTCCGGGCCCCGGCGGCGGGCGCGGCGGACGCGGTGGCGGCGGTGGCGGCGCGGACAGCACCGGCGCGCCGGCAGCCGCTGTTGCCGCGCGCGTTCCGGTGAACGTCACGATCGACTTCGACGGATTGGCGGGCCGCATCCTCGCCGTTCCGGGCGTCGCGCTTCGCCAGTACGGCCGGGTCAAGGCCGGCGTCGCCGGCACGGTGTTCTTCACGGAGACCATCGCGGCCTCGGGCACATCCGGGACCGTCGGCAGCACGCTGCATCGCTACCAGCTCCGCGATCGCAAGGCCGCGGCGTTCATGACCGGGATCGCCGACTACGACGTGAGCGCCGACGGACACAAGCTGCTGTATCGCACCAGCGGTGTTGCGGGAGGCGGCGGACGCGGCGGTGCGGCCGCAGCGGTCGCGCCCGCGATGTTCATCGTCGACGCCGATCGCGCCGTGCCGCTGGCGGGTGCGGGCCGCATCAACGCCACGCTGCGCGCCAACGTCGATCCCAAGGCCGAGTTCAAGCAGATCTTCGACGAGGCATGGCGCAACCAGCGCGATTACCTCTACGTGCCCAGCCTGCACGGCGCCGACTGGCCGAACGTCAAGCAGATGTACGCGCAACAGCTGCCGTACGTCATGCACCGCGCCGACCTGAATTACCTCATCGACATGATGGGCTCGGAGATCGCGATCGGGCACTCGTACGTGCGCGGCGGCGACATGCCTGAAGTGCCGGCCTCGACGGGCGGACAGCTCGGCGCCGACTTCACGATCGACCAGGGACGCTACAGGATCACCCGCATTCTCGACGCCGAGAGCTGGAATCCCGACCTGCGCGCGCCGCTCGCCGGCCCCGGCATCGACGCGCACGTCGGCGACTACCTGCTGGCGATCAATGGCGAGGAACTCAGGGCGCCGGACAATCTCTTCCGCATGCTCGACGGCACGGCGAATCGTCAGGTCGTGCTCACGCTCAACTCGCGGCCCGCCATGGACGGTGCGCGGCACGTCACCGTCATCCCGGTCCTCAACGATCAGGGGCTCCGCACCCGGGCCTGGGTGGAGCACAACCGCCGACTGGTAGACTCGCTCAGCAAGGGAACGCTGGCCTACGTCTACATCCCCAACACCGGTCAGCCGGGCTTTACGAGCTTCAACCGCTACTACTTCGCGCAGCAGGATCGAAAGGGCGCGATCATCGACGAGCGCTACAATGGCGGCGGCTCGGCGGCCGACTACATCCTCGACGTGCTACAGCGCGATTTCGATGGTTACTTCAACAATGTGGCCGGCGATCGCACGCCGTTCACGAGCCCGGCGGCCGGCATCTGGGGCCCGAAGGTGATGATCATCAACGAAATGGCCGGCTCCGGTGGCGACCTGATGCCGTGGATGTTCCACTACCGCAAGGTGGGCACGCTGGTAGGAAAGCGGACCTGGGGCGGGCTCGTGCACACCGCCGACACGCCGACATTCATCGACGGCGGCTCGGCGATCGCGCCGCGCGGCGGGTTCTTCAACCGTCAAAACCAGTGGGACGTGGAGAACAAGGGGCAGGCGCCAGACGTGGACGTCGAGAACTGGCCCAAGGACGTCGCCGCCGGGCACGACCGGCAGTTGGAGAGCGCGGTGGCCGAGGCGCTCAAGCAGCTGGCGGCAAAGCCTGTGGAGCGGGCAACGAAGGAACCGCCGCCGGCAACGTGGGGCAAGCGAATCAAGCCGCCCACGGAATAGACCGGCCTTCGCTCCCTACTTCGGCCACTCCGGGCTCGTGAGCGCGATGCGCCACACGGGCCCGGAGAAGAGCGGGCCCTCGGATCGCACGAACGCCGGCACGTCGTCGGTGATGATCCAGACGTGGCTATCCGGCGGCATCTTGCCGGTCAGCTTCGCCCCGATCCCGAGCAGGAAGCCGAGCTTCGGCTTGACCGTGAAATTCACCGCGGTCTCCTGGTGCTGGCCGACGTGCACGCGCTGAGTACCCGACGGTGCGAGCTCGAGCGCGATGATACGCGGTTCGGGCATGAAGGCCACGAAGTGCACGGTCGTGTTCTCGCGCGTCGAGATGTTCTTAGCGATGGTGCTCACCATACCGTTGTAGACGTCGCCGGGCATGGAGAGTGTTCCGGAATACTCGTGTTCGCGGCCGTCCTTGTGCGACTTCGTCTTCACGAGGTACGTGCCCGAGCGCGAAAGCGTGGCGTCCAGATCATCGGCGAACGCCGGACCGCTCTGGACGAGGTGGTACGTCTGCATCGTGAATACGTCACGTTGCGAGAAGGTGACCGATTCCTCGAACACGGAGCCTTTGGCGAGATGGAACACCATCCGGCTCGCGATCCCGCCTTCCCTCACGACCTGGAGCAAGTCACCGTGCGCCAGGAGCGCTCCGTCTGCCGTGGTCAGCTCGAGGAATCCATGCACCGTGCCTTCGGTATAGAGCACCGGCACTGCCGCGGACGCGACCGGGCGCTCCCGCCCATGCGAAACCGCGCCGGTGCCGAAGGCCAGGAGCCCCATCGCCAGCCAAGCGGCGTGCGGCTTGCCGCTCACGGGGTCACGGCCCGTGAGTTCGCGTTCAGGAGTGACCGCATGTGTTCGGCCATCGCGAAGTCGGCCAGGGAGTCGCACTGGCGTTCGCGTACGAGGCGGAAAATCGCTTGGTATTCCCGCGACGCATGTTCCTCGAGCATGGCAACCAGCTGTGCGCGACGGGTGCGGCCGTCGCGGCCGATGCGCTCGCGTGAGATTGGGGCTGTTGCCGTGGGCATGTTCACTCCATTCGATGAGGCTTTTTCCTCTCACGAATGATGGGTTCGAGGTCCGCGCGCGCCTATCGCTCGTAAGGGTGGGAAAGGAACTACATCGTTGGAGGCATCCGATCCGTCAATGAGCCGTGTTCCGCGGCAGCTGAAACGACCAGCTCAGCGTCCCGCCGCCGCCGGGTGTCGGCGTAACGCGCGTATTAAGCAGCACCTTGTCGATCCAGTTGTCCGGGTGCGCGTGCGTATACCGCACGACCTTCAGTCCGGCGAAGGTCCCGATTCCCGCGCCCAGCACCACGTCGCTCGCCCAGTGCTGACTCTGGTACATTCGCGCGAGGCCGACGAAGGCGGCGCTGGTGTAGAGGACGGGTCCGACGATCCATGTCATGCGCGGCCACATGCGGCTCACCTCGCTCGACGCGGCCGCGGCCGCGGCGAAGGCGATCGTCGCGTGTCCCGAGGGGAACGACGAGCGGGCGACCGACGTGAATCCCGCCCCGAACTTGAAGTCGTGCGGATTCGTGTCCGCGGAGACATATGGTCGCGCACGGCCGACGAATCCCTTGAGGACTTCGGTGATCGCGACCCCGACGATGGCGGCCTCGGTCGTGTGCCAGCCGAGATCTTTCATCTTGTCATTGTGGCTGAACCGCCCGATGAGGTAGACGGCCGGAGCCGCGACGAAGACGCCGGGTATCGCGAGATAGTCGAAACCGTTGGCCCACGAGTTGAGCGTCTTGCCGCCGGGTGCCGAGTTCTCGTTCTGCAGGCGTCCCGCCAACGACCGATCCACCGGAAACAGTGCGATGGTGGCGCCCACGACTCCGGCGGCGAGCAGACCGTCCCTCACCGTGAACAGCACTTGCAGGTGCTTGGCGGTATCGACTTTCGCGGCCGGAACTTCCTGGCCACCGAGAGCGCCGGCGTCGAACACGCAGGCGGCGAGGAGCAACCGGGTCATGCGGCGGGCCAGCGACACAACAGTCATATGTTTTCAGCAAAGAGGAGAGAAGATTCGTTCGTGAGAATTCTGGTCCAATCTCAGCCGGATCGACACTGCAGGATCCGGCGTGCTACTTCGCGTCGTTGAAGACGCCGACGATGACGATCTCGTACGGTATGGACCACGTGAGCTGCACGGGATCCGCGGCGGAGGCCTGCACTCTCCGCAGGACCTCGGCGAAGTTGATGCGCGGCATCCCGAACACGTGCAGGCGCGCTCCCCGCCGGAGGGACCTGACCGAAAGCTCCGGCGGAGTGCCCTTCACGAAGACCATGCGAATGTTTTCTGCGGCCACGTGCCCCTTCATATCGAGCGCCGAGGCCATCACGAACCTACCATCCTCCACCACGAGCGGCGCGTCACCGGTGATCTCCATGATGAACTCGACGTCGTTGTACAGCCCCTTCCTCGTGACGATGGAGATCGCCTTCGGCTTGATCATGATTTTGCAGACGGTCTTCTGATAAATGTCGAAGGTCTCCGGCGCAATGCCCGGGCTGAATCCCTTGACGGGCACGAAGGAATCGAGGAGCCTGAGACCGTTTATCCGTGTGACCGGGTGAATTTCGAAGACATGGTCCGGCCGGTAAGTGTCGACCGCCTCGATGTGTCTTCCCTGCTCTTCCTTCGAGCTCCCGGAATGCTCCGGCCAGAGCCTCCAGACTCCGGTAAGGTTCAGCCGTTTTTTCGTGCTGTCGGCCAGCTTCACGACCTCCACCGCTTTCGGAAACGACGCGGCGTTGGCAATCTCCGCGACGGTGATCAGCGCGATTTGCGGAGAGCGGCCGGCGAAGTGGAGGTCGCCATCGAGAGCGGGCGTGAGCGGAGCGCCCATCGCCCTGTCCACGGTGAAAGTCGCGTCGATGGTAACGCGGTCCTTGAATCGCTCGAGGAACGCCTTGTCGATCTGCATCTCGATCTCTTTGGCCGAGAAACCGGAATCGACCGCCAAGTAGAGGAGCGTGCCCTGCCGGCCCATGAAGGCGCAGCCGCCCAGTCCGCACGCGAGGACGAGAAGGACGGCGCGCGAGTATTTCATGATCATTCCTCGATGAGTTGCAGGATTGAATTCATCAGCTGGGGGCGACTCACCTGGAGGAAGAATGGCGGGCCGGCCCATGCGCCACCATCGCCCGTTTGGACTAATGCCGACCGCGGCGGAATCTCGGTGTATGTTCAACTTCGAACCCACGCTCGGAAGCATCCCATGCGATCGCACTGGTCTCGATTCGTCCTTGCCGGCCTCCTGCCCGCCTTCCTGTTGCTGCCGCCGGCCGCCGGAGCTCAACGCCTCGACCCGATCGTCTACACCCTGAAATTCCCGGCGCCCGATACACACGTGGCCGATGTCGTCGCCACGATCCCGACGGGCAAGGCCGCCACAGTCGAGCTCATGATCCCGGTCTGGTCGCCCGGCTACTACGTCCAGGAAGACTACGTGCGCCACCTGCACCAGTTCGTCGCCCGCGGCCCCACGGGCGACTCGCTGCTCGTCGAGCAGCCGCAGCCCAATCGGTGGCGTGTCACCACCCGGGGCGCGGCCACGATCACGCTGACCTACGAACTCGAATGCAGCCGCCCCACGGTGACGGGCAACTCGGTGGTCGCCGACTATGCGGTGATCAATGGTGCGCCGACCTTCGTCACGCTCGTCGAGAGCACCAGGCGCATGCATGAAGTCCACATCGAACTGCCCGCGCAGTGGCACCAGAGCGCGACGTCGCTTGCCGGGGCGAGTGACAAGAAGCCGAACGATTACGTAGCGACGAGCTACGACGAACTTGTCGATTCGCCCATCATCATCGGCAACATCAGGATGCACCGGTTCGTGGTGGCCGGGAGCACGCACTACCTCGCGGACATCGGGGACATTCCCGCGACGTACAACGGCGACACGGCGGCGGCGAAGCTCGAGAAGATCGCGCGGGCCAACGCGAGGTTCTGGGGCGGACTCCCGTTCAGGAAGTACGTCTTCCTCAACGTCTTTCGGCAGGGCGGCGGCGGACTGGAGCATCTCAACTCCACGCTCCTGACGTCGAACCCGCGCACCGAGACGGGAACATCGCTCCGCTGGCTGGACTACGTCGCGCACGAGTACTTTCACGCCGAGAATGTGAAGCGGTTCCGGCCGGTGGAACTGGGGCCGTTCGACTACGAGCACGCGCCCAGGACGTCCGGGCTCTGGCTCGCCGAAGGCGTGACCTCGTACTACGGCGACCTGCTGGTCAGTCGCTCCGGCGTCGGCTCCATTCAAGACTTCCTCAGCACGCTTTCCGCCGCCATCACGGCCGTCCAGAATCGGCCGGGCCGCCTCGTGCAGACGCTCGAACAGGCGTCGCTCGGCATTTTCGCCACCGGAGGATCCGGCGTCGGCGGCAACGCCGGCCAAACGGTCAGCTACTACGACAAAGGCCAGGTTGTGGGCTGGGTGCTCGACGCTCGAATCCAGCACGCCAGCAACGGCAGGAAGACCATGGACGACTTCATGCGCCTCGGCATGCGACGCTATGGCGACGCGCACGGCTACACGCCGGACAATCTCGTCGCCCTCGCCTCGGAGCTCGCCGGCACCGATCTCACCGAGTTCATGCGCAAGACGCTCCGCTCCACGGAGGAACTCGACTACACCGAGGCGCTCGACTGGTTCGGACTGCGCTTTGCGGCATCGACCGATTCCACGAAGGCGTGGAACCTCGAGGTGCGCCCGGACGCGACGCCGGCGCAGCAAGTGCGCTTCAAGACGCTGGCGGGGAAATACCCAGGGATGTAGGGGGCCGCCATCGGTGAATCAGTGACTGATAGACGCAGCTCGAGGGAATGGCGCGCTCACCCGGCGGAGCGACTTGGGGCCGTGCGGATCACGCGCTGTACGGCGGCGAGCAGCGTTCCCCGCTCGATCGGTTTTTCCAGGAAGGCGACGACCGAGCCGGGCGATCCCTGCCATTCGATCGCGCTCTGCACATATCCCGACATGTAGATGATCTTGACGTCGGGACTGATCTTCGCGATCTGGTCGACCATCCGCATCCCGGTCATCACCGGCATGATCACGTCGGTGAGGACGACGTCAGGGCGCTCGGCTGGGGACGCATCCGCGAAGTGGCGGATGACTTCGAGGGCATCGCCCGTGTCCCACAGCTCGTGCCCGTCCCGGATGAGCATGCTCTTTGCCATGCTGCGAACCGCCGCGTCGTCGTCGACGATCCAGATCCTGGCTGAAGTGGCTTTCGCAGGAGCGGTCTCGTCCGGCGGTTCGCTCGTCGAAGCGGCCACGCGTCGGGGCGTGCCGGTCGTGGACTGCCCGTACCGTGCGGCGGTGCACACCATGTCCCGCCCCCCGTCCTTGGCCTGATAGAGCGCGCGGTCGGCCTCCCCCAGGAGCAGTTCGTACGATCCCATCCCCTTCTGGTACTGTGCAATCCCGGCGCTGACGGTCTGGACGCCCCACGGCAACGGCCATGCGCGCATCTGATCCAGCACCCGCTGGGCGAACAGAGCGGTGGAGTCCGCATCGGCATCGCGCAGCACCGAGACGAACTCCTCTCCGCCGAATCGCGCGGACATGTTCTCCTTGCGGGTGTTCGCGCCAAGGATCTTCGCGAACGCTTTGAGCGTCATGTCGCCCGCCGCGTGCCCTTGGCGGTCGTTCACCTGCTTGAAATGATCCAGGTCGAAGATGACGACCGTCAGGTTCCTGCCTCGCTCGGCCGCCGCAAACTCGCGCTCCAGTGCATCCTCGACGTGACGCCGGTTCGGCAGCCCGGTGAGCCGGTCTATCCGTGCCATGTCCTCCGCGGCGTGGCGCTCCCGGCGGAGCACCTCCGCGAGCGTGGCGATGCCGACCGACACGACCAGGTAGACCGAGACGATCACCACGAGCAGCGTCCAGTTCGGTTCGGCGATCTGGAACGCGACCACGCTGACTTGCGTCGCGGTGATCACCGCCATCCCACCGGACAGGGCGACGGCCACGCCTTGCCAGCCGCGGTAGTAGGAGAGCAGGAAGGCCGGAATGAGCGCCGTCAGCCAGATGAGCATCCCGAGGCCGTTGCTCGTCCAGTCCGGCAGCCAGTAGACGGTGGCAACCGGTATCGCGAGCGCGGCGATTGACATCGCGAGCGCACGGGGCGGAACGGGCTGCTTCTGGGGAGAATCCATCATTGCGCTAGCGCTTTCGGAGGGTCCACTCGCACGTTCGGCTGGTCGTCGATGACCAGGACGCGGATGAGAGAGTTGTCGTCAGGCGTTTTCGCCACACGTGCTCCCCAAGTGGCCACGCTTTCAGCCGGCATCGAGAACCCGCCGCACCTTCTCGCCCAGCGACTCCGCCGTGAACGGCTTCTGGACGAGCGCGACGCTCTGTTCGAGCAGACCGTGCAGAATGGTCACGTCACTCGTGTAGCCCGAGGCGAACAGCACTTTCAGCTCCGGCCTCAACGCGTGGACACGATCCGCCAGCACGCGCCCACTCATCCCGCCCCCGAGGACGACGTCCGTCAGGAGGAGCTGCAGGGGCTCGCGTTCTTCCTCGATCACCCGCAACGCCTCCGCGCCGCTGCTGGTGCTCAGCACGCGGTATCCCTGCGCCTCGAGCATGCGTGTGGTTACGCGGCGCACCGCCGGCTCATCCTCCACCAGGAGAATCGTTTCCACACCGTGCACCGGCATCGTCTTGTGACCGCGCACGGCCGATTCGGCGGCCTCACGACGCCGCGGCAGATAGACCTTCATGGTGGTGCCGACTCCCTTCTCGCTGTCCACGGCGATGTGGCCACCGGCCTGCTTCACGATCCCATAGCACGTCGCGAGCCCCAGCCCGGTCCCTTTCCCTCGCTCCTTCGTCGTGAAAAAGGGCTCGAAGAGGTGTGTCTTGACCTCTTCGTTCATCCCGGCGCCCGAGTCGCTCACGGCGAGCATCACGTAATCGCCGGGCATCACGTCGGCGTGCGTCCGCAGATACGCCGCATCCAGAACCACATTCGCGGTCTCGATGGTGAGCGTTCCACCCGTCGGCATCGCATCGCGCGCATTCACGACGAGGTTCATGAGCACCTGTTCGACCTGCCCGCGATCCATCTTCACGGTAGCGAGGTCGGGGCCTGGGCGAGTGACGAACTCGATGTCTTCGCCGATCAGCGGACGGAGCATCTCCTGCATCCCGACGACGAGATCGTTGACGTTGAAGACCGTGGGCTCTACCAATTGCTGTCTCGAGAACGCCAGCAGTTGTTTTGTCAGGCGCGCGGCTCCGTGGCCAGCACTCAGGACCTCCTCCAGCGACGGCCTGATCGGATGCTCCGCGGGCAGGTCCGCCATCGCCATCTCCGTCCAGCCGAGAATCACGGACAGCAGGTTGTTGAAGTCATGCGCCACGCCGCCGGCGAGCCGGCCGACCGTCTCCATCTTCTGCGCCTGCAGGAACTGGGCTTCGAGCTGCTTCCGTTCCGTGAGATCCTGGTGGATCGCAATGAAGTGCGCAATCTCGCCACGGGCGCTCTTCACCGGCGTGATCGTCATATCCACGATGTACAGACTGCCATCTTTGCGGCGATTGGTGGTCTCGGCGCGCCACGTCCGTCCGGACAGGATCGTATCCCACAGCGACTGATAGAATGCCGGATCGTGCTTGCCGGATTTGAGGAGCCTGGAGTTCTCGCCCAAGACATCGACCGCGGGGTAGCCGGTAAGCACGCTGAAGGCATCATTCACCCATTCGATTGCTCCCGAGCGGTCGGTGATGACGATCGCATTGGCGGCGGCATTGAGGGCGTCGCCTTGCAGGCGCAGCGACTCCTCCGCCCGCTTGCGCTCGGTGATGACGTTCGCGGACGGGACGAGGAATACGACTTCACCAGTCTCGTTCCACAACGGTTGCAGGGAGAAGTCGACGTCAATGAGATGGTTGTCCGCCGCGCATAGCTGCACGTCGTAGCGGGAGGCCTCCCCGCGCACGGCCCGCGCGATGGCCTCACGCAACTGCTGCTGGACTTCTTGGGAATAGGCCCACCAGTAGGTTTCCTCGAAGGGCTTGCCCAGAACGTCTTCCGGTTTCAAGCCAGCCGCCGCCAGCGCGGGCCGGTTGGCCTCGATCAGGATTCCCTCGAGCGTCATCAATCCCACGAACATGGAAGGACCAAGCCCATCGATGAGATCGCGCAGGCGCTTTTGACTCCGCTGCGCCGCCTCCTCGGCTTTCTTGCGCTCGGTGATGTCCAGCAGCATCCCCATCACCGCGGGCCGTCCGTTGTACTCCGTCCGGCTGCCGTGAACCTCGACCTTCAACACGGCCCCGGACTGGTGGAGCACCCGCATATCATAGTGGACGCTCGACACCGCGCCGGAAATCCGCTTGCTGATGTGTTCGCGCGCCAATGCCTGGTCTTCCGGCACGATGAAGTCGGAGAACGTCCGTGAAGTCATCTCGGCCTCGGACCAACCGAAGATTTTCTGCATCCCTGGATTCACGTAAACGAACTGGTCATCCTGAACGATGTAAATGCCGACGATGGATTGCGCGACCAAGGCGCGAAACTTGACCTCTGCGGCCATCAACTCGGTGTTCTTTTCCTCCAGCTTGGAC